>Ga0181584_10000359_pt1 | contig 31938 bp, 22 predicted proteins | sample 071ome_30_FD_132462 | JGI IMG/M metagenome (GOLD analysis project Ga0181584, IMG submission 132462) | Coastal salt marsh microbial communities from the Groves Creek Marsh, Skidaway Island, Georgia - 071406AT metaG (megahit assembly) | ecosystem: Environmental > Aquatic > Marine > Intertidal... | reverse complement strand
GCGCCAGCAGCGCCAGCAGCGCCAGCAGCGCCAGCAGCGCCAGCAGCGCCAGCAGCGCCAGCAGCGCCAGCAGCGCCAGCAGCGCCAGCAGCGCCAGCAGCACCAGCAGCAGTAAAAGCGGGGGGCATCAGACCCACCCCCGCAGCAAACGAGCCATCGAAGGGGTCCGCCATGCTTGTCAGCCCCCCCCCCGACTCGTCAGCCCCTCCAAGCAGGTTTCCCCACTCCTCCCCCGTGGCCCCTGCGCCCTCCTCGCGCTGCTGAGGAGGGCTCTCGTCAGCGCCCCCCTTACTCGCGTGCCCGTCGTCCGACCCGTCCCGCGTCCCAGCACCAGGGCCCGTCTCTTCTACGGCGCGCTCCGCCGGAGCAGACGCGGCGGGGGACTCTGGGGAGGCGGCCGCGAGGGACGCCTCTCCCAGGACCTCCGCGGATCCGGGCGCAGAGTGCGACCCGTCAGCGCTGCCGTGCGCATGTGTTTCGGTGGTCTCCGTCATGGGTGAGCCTGGGCGCGCCTCCTGGCTGCGCTGCGCGGTCTTGTCCCGCGAGGGGATGACGAAATCCCCCCTACGGACGGCGTCGACGGGGACGGCCTCGACGCTGTCGCCCTCGCCGGCCCGGACCGACTCCCTCAGCGCCTCGAGCTGCGCCCGGTCGAGCTCCGCGAAGGAGCCCACCGCGACCTGGATGAGGGAAGGGCCATCGAACGCCCGGGGCGCCAGCGACTTGAGGACGTCGAAGGCGTCCATGGCGTCCTCGGCCTGCATGAGGCGGGGCAGGGACAGCTCCAGGAGCGCCAGGGCCACCTGGAAGAGGGGGGCAGCACTGCCCTCAAAGAAGACGAGGTCCCAGACGTGGAGGCAGGGCTCGAGCGGGAGGGCGTTCATGAACATGCAGAGGAACCAGTGGACGGTGACGCAGGAGATGTCGACGCCGTGGCTGTCCAGGTGACTCGACAGGGTCCGCATGTGGCTGGCCATGACTGACTTGAAGCACTGCTGGTCGACCAGCAGCCCCGCCATGGCGGTCGTGTAGTACCCCGGCAGGAGGTGCTCGACGATGCGGCAGACGCAGTGGAAGGCGCGCTCCTCGGGCATGAAGAGGAGCATGCACCCGGCGACGAAATTGAGCCCCTGGCAGTAGCCGACCTCGGGATTGCGGACCATGTATGCGTGGAGGATGTTGCGCAGGGCCGCCTGCCCGGGGCCGTCCATGGCAGGGTGCGTGGGGAAGGTGCGCTTCAGGTCCCGCTCGACCTGCTTCTCCCACTCCAGCACGTTCTTCTCGAGCAGGGGGTCGAGGACGGCGTCGCCGAGGGCCCGCCCCCCCTCGCCATCGCCCGCCTCCCTGGCCCGGGCCTGCGCTGTGGCCTGGCGGAAGGTCAACAGGTACGCCTCATACCCCTCGGGGGGTGACAGCTCGGCGCCGAGCAGGATCTGCCACACCTGTCCGCGGAGGGACATGGGGATGCCCTGCTTGACGAGCGCCGAGAGCTGCCGCGTCTCGTCCAGGAGATGCCCCGTGTCCGAGCAGAGCAGGTGCCGGAGGGCCTCAAGCCCCGTCATCTCCCCCTCCTCGGTCCCGTGGAGCCCGAGGAGCTGCCCCCGGGTGCGGAGTGCGTCCAGGAAGTCCACCCACTTGCGGTGACGGGTCACCTCCTCCCTCTCGGAGACGTCCCGGAAGGTCTTGTACTCCTCGACGAACTGGTTGACCTTGAAGCCATACATGTCCCTGCGGGTGCCCAGGTGAAGGGGATTCGCCCGTCACGTCTGGGGCAGGTCCCGGCGGGGCGGGCGTGGGCGTATACTCGCGCCGTAGACGATATCATGCGAGAGGATCGGGGTGGGGCGCCGGTGGTTACCTCACGGTCTCCTCCCCGGCATCCTTCTCGCTGTTCGTGGCGGAGACCTCCCCTCGCGACCCGCGGACGGCCCCCTTGATCCTTTGCAACCCCTTCCAGAACGATTTTTTCGGCGTCGCCTGCTGGGACGCGCTCACCTCCCGGTCGTCAGCGCCCATGCTGTCGTCCGTGCGAGCGAACGAGGCTCTCGGGGAGTCGGGTGAGGCTTCAATCTCGGCCCCCTCCTCCCTGTTCTTGCGCAAGATGCGCTCCTGCGAGAGGAGGTCGAGACGACCATAAGGGTGCCATGGGCGCGAGGAAAGGCGTAAAAGAAGCACCTGCGCTGGGGAAGTGTCGCAAATCTGGGTCGCGGGTGGGGACGCCCCCCTAGGGAATAGAACCGTTTCGCGCTCCTCACCTTGAAGGCGGCTGCCTTCTCGCGCAGCATTCTGAGCCGTCTTGCACCTATTACCTGCTGGCGCGGGCGTGCGGGACGAAGCGGTGGCGGCCAGGTGCGTTCGCCCCCCGCGGTTCTCCCTGAAGCTTCCGCAGTGGGTCTTCGAGCCTTATTCTCGACAATTGCGGGCCAATCTGTATGCCTGGGGCGAAGGTTCGGGTTCCTCAGTCCCGAGCGGGGAGGCGTGCGGCTGCTAACGCTCGGAGCTCGACTTCTGGCAGACTCCGAGCCACACGCCACTGGCACCGGAGGGACCTAAGCTCCCGAACCCCACCGGTCGTCAAGAGCTCGACACGTCCCCCCCGGCGCCTGGATTCGCGTGACGTCTTTCATTGACCGAGCGCTCGGTGGATGATCGCGCGATGTGGGCGATGGACTTCAAGGGGCAGCTCCTCGCGGAGCGATTGATGTGAGCGGTGGCTCAAGCCCCGAAGAGGACTCCTCTGGCACTTTTCACCCTTTCCGCCGCGCGATGCAGTCTATGCACCTGCTCGACCGCGCATGTGTCTTGCATGCGCAATATTACCCCGCCAAACGCCCTGACGATGCCACTCGTGCGCCGAAGAAGCGCCCCCCTTGTCCCCCTGCCTCCCTCGAGTGCAGGACGGGGATCGTGACGGTGTTCGGGGTGGCGGGGTGGATTGCGAGCGTGGTGCTGGGGGCGTGGACACCGGGGCTGCTCGTCCTAGGGGCTGGGGTCGTGGTCGCCGGGGCCGTGACCACCGTGCCCTGGCCGCTCTACCAGCGAGACCCCATAAAGTGGCTCCCTGCCCGGCCGAAGGAGGAGGCCCGGCGCGAGGACAGGGCGACCTCTGCTGTGGACATCGCGCTGTCCGTGGTCAACGGGGCCATGCTCGCGGGGCTAGTGATATTCATGTTCCTGCTCTTCACGAACCCGAACCGCCCCTTCGCCGTCGGGGGCCTGACCATCGACCTGCGGCCGCTGACACTCAAGTATCCGGTCTTGGGCAAGGCACGTACCCTCCTCGCTCGTAAGCTGACGAAGGTTCCCCGCCTGGGAAGTGCGTTCCGGAGGGTCCTGTACTAAGTCCGGGATGAAGCAGCCGGGCCTCCAGAGTTTAACCAGGAGCTATTCCCGGCGTAGGGCCCTTGGGGCGGCTCGCTCGTCCCTGGGCGGCTCCCCGGGCTCCCCACCCTCCCCCGCCTCGCCCTCGTCCGCTAGCTCGTCCGTCGGCGGTCCGTAGAACTCGTGGCGTCCCGGCTGCTGGTGCTCAATATACCGCGCAATGCGACCCAGCGTCTCTACGAGGAAGGGCCGCAGCGTGTTGCACTCAGTTGCTGACAAGTTCGCCAGTTCTGGGTAGATGGGCGCCCCGTCCTGCACCGCGTCCTCCAGCTGCCCCAGGCCCGTCTGTAGTTTGTCCCACCGGACCTTTTGGAGCTCCCCGAGGCGCTCCTCCATCACGTCGGCGTCCACCCCGAAGTCGGACCGCGCGTGGTCGAGGAGCAGGCGCCCCACCTCGTAGATGAAGTCGGGAACCTTTGTCCACTGGGCAGGCTCCGTGTGCCGCCGCTCCTCCTCGATGGCCTCCTTGAGCCTCTCCTTGTTCATCCACTCGGGCGGGAGGATGGAGCACCGCAGTTTTTTCCTGCAGTGCGGCGGATAACCAGCCAGGTTCGAGCAAAGGGGGGGTGCGACGCGCGGGCAGTGGAGGAGGAGTGGGGCGCTTCTGTCTCTTCTTACCGGAGGGTCAGGGCGAGCCATAGCGGCACCTCGGTGGGGAAGTTGGGCTGGAAAGGGCCCACGTCCCCTCCCACCAGCGGCACCGCGTCCATCCTGAAGTTGGGGATGATTGTCACCGTTGTGTCCTGCGGGCCCAGGGCACGGAGGATCAGAGGAGCTCGGGGGCAGTCGTGCTGGGCCGCGCCTACTCGCTGCGCCTCCATGTGTTCCCTCCCGCCCCCCGCCCTCGCCCCACCCGGGATCAGGAACCCGCCCTCTCGCCCCCAGGCACAGACCCGACACGAATCCGACCCCCTGCTGGGCGCGCTGCCCGCTTTTGGCTCGGGGCTCCCCGGACAGCAACGCACCTGGCCCAGGAACTCCACGAGCTGGGGGGATGTCGGCACATGGTTTTTGCGGAGAAAAGCCTCCGAAGGAATCGGCGTCGCAGCCATCGGGACCCAACGGGACCCCCCACCCCCACACAAACTAGAAAAAACCAAGTGAGCCCGGCCGAGACGAGCGATACCTGGGGCGCAGCTGCTGCGTTTGAGAGGGGGAAACCGTTGTCAGTTCGAAATCGGATTATTCTTTCGGCCGCGTAGTCCGCCAGTGACACATAGGCGGGACACAAGTGTGTTCGCGCGTCTGAGGGCAGGGGGTGGACACTCTGACGGGGGACTGCCCACCTCGTCGGTCGTGGCCGCCACCGACCGCACAAGCGGGACCTCGGCACCAGCGAGCCCTGCAGCGACCGTATTTTATGGGCGCCAGCTGACGTCGCATCTGCACGCGAGACGGAGGCCCGCGCGATCATCGCCGGCATCGGAAGGGTAAGTGGGGCACGAGGGGGCAGCCGTCCATGCATCGGCCGATGCCTAGTCGTCGACAAAGAGTCGGCCCCGGTCTCGGCACCTTGTTATGTCACGCGCACGATGCCATTGTACGCGCAGGCGCAATTGGGGGAGAAAAGGGGGCTCTGGAGTGGAGCAGGGATGGCACCTGGGGCAGGGGCACCGTCCGTGTCCAGGCTTGGGGGGGTGGTCCGGTCCCTGCTCGGCGGGGTCATCGCGGGGACGGGGGCGTGGGCGACGGCGCAGTTTACGAGCGACATGGTTATTCGCGGGGAGGCGATCGACCAAGGTCTGCCAAGGGCCGAGGGGAAGGAGGAGCTCGTCAAGGTGTTGGGGGGCGGGCCCCTCCGGACAGGGCCGTGGTACCAGGACGTGGTGGCGACGCAGGGGTCGATAGCCCACGTGACGTTCGTGGTGGAGGGGCAGAAGGCCAAGTGCGACATCTGCGTGGGGCTCAAGAGACCGCCGCAGTGGCCGCACAACGCCCTCTTCCAGCTGCTGAGCCGGGAGCCGTGGGAGCTCGCGTACTGTGAGGCCGCCGTGATCCGGGCTGGGACGCGCAAGACGCGGATGCCCCTACTCAGCCCCGAGGAGTGTCGGACGTGCCCCCCCGCGCCGCCAGCAGGGGGCGAGAGCGCCCGCCCCCCGCCCCCCCCGGAGGTGCAGAGCTAGCCGTTCAACGTCAGAGAGTGGTGAGCCGGATACCGTTCTGCCGTACGTCGATCTGCCCGTCCAGCTGCAGCAGCTTGATGGCTTCGTCGACGATGGCGCGGGACACACCGCGGCCGGGCTCGGCGTTGGCGTTGATACCCTTGTAGAGGTCACTGCGGCTCGTGGGCACGGATGCCTTGAGCAGCCCGAGGAGGCTCTGCCCCACCTCGACCAGCTCGTCTCGCTGCGCCTGGCCGTACCCCCCCGTGATGAGGTCCATGTCGATGCGGCCGTACTTGTCCGTGGCGCTCTCCATCAGTGCCGCCTTGACGAGACGCACGGCCTCCTTGACATGCCTGGGCTCCACGTCCGGGCGCAGCTCCATCCTCGCCAGCCCCTCCGACAGCCGCACCAGGGAGTCGAGCTGCCGCGCGGTCGCCGTCACCCGCCTCGACTGCACCCCCTGCTCGTAGCCCGTGCGGCGCATCTCCACGTACGCGGTCACAAGCTCTTTGCACGACTCGTCCGTGAGGACCGGGTGGCACACGGCGCGAGCGTAGGCGATGTAATCCCGGAGCTTGTCCTTGGACAGCGGGGGGGCGAGCTTCTCCGGGGCCGCATCGTAGTGTAGGGACGTGAGGTGCCGCGCCAACCGCCTGTCCTCCCACTCGTCGTTCTTGTCAAGGAGGAGGTAAATGAGGTCGAAGCGGGAGAGGAGGGTGGGGGGGAGCTGCAGGTTCTCCACGATGCTCTTCTTGCGGTCGTACCGAGAGCCGACCGGGTTGGCAGCGGCGAGCACAGAGGTCCGGGCGTTGAGGGTGGAGATGATGCCCGCCTTGGCCACGGAGACGGTCTGCTGCTCCATAACCTCGTGGAGGACCGAACGCGCGGAGTCGCTCATCTTGTCGAACTCGTCGATGCAGCACACGCCCAGGTCTGACAGGACAAGGGCGCCAGACTCAAGCACCATGTCCCTCGTCTCGGGGTCCTTGGTCACGTACGCGGTGAGACCCACAGCCGACGACCCGCGCCCCGACGTGTAAATACCGCGGGGGGCCACCTGGTGCACGTACGACAGGAGCTGCGACTTCGACACCCCGGGGTCGCCGACGAGCAGGCAGTTGATGTCCCCGCGGATGCGCCCCCCCGGCACAGCCTTCGAGCACCCCCCAAAGAGCTGGCACAGGACGCCCTTCTTCACGTCGTCCATCCCGAAGATGGAAGGCGCCAGGGACCTCACCAGGGTCTCGTACAGGTCGTCGTTGTCAGCCACAGCTCTCAGGGCCTCCTCCTTGGCGCGGATCTTCTCCTCCGACAGGTCCGTGCCCTCGCGGCGAAGCGCCTCGATCAGCATAGCCTGGGCGTCCTCGATTCCACCCCCCTTCTCGGCCACCTGCTGCAGCCCCGAGGCGGCCGCCGACTCCTTGCGCACGTGGATAGCATCGACGAAGGTCTTGTAGACGCAGCGGAGGGAGCGCACCCGCTGGTTGACCCGCATCCCGACGGCGCAGAACACGCCCACGACCTCCACGCGGTCCCCTGGCTTGACCGAGTCCACCAGATCGTCGTGTACGTACATGGTGATGGTGTGCGGAGTCTCTCCCTCTGGGATGGCCTCCGGAGCCTCCTGGATCTTGACGAGCTGCTTTGAGGAGAACTGGGAGCGGTTGTGAAGGAGCTCCATCGTGAACTGGTTCTCGCAGTTCCCGCACTGTGTGGGCTCCGCAACGTGGCCGTTGTCGTTGAGCACCGTCTGGGTGTTGCCACAGAGGGTGCACCGGAAGAAGGCTGTTCGGAGGTCGGGGACCACCCCAGAGCACCGTGTGACCATGCCCTTCACGGACACGAGCTTGTCGATGTCCGTTGGGTTGAGGTCGCGCATCGGTCTGTGCACCCGCATCGCAAAGGGTCGGATCTGCAGGTACGGCGTCTGCCCGCGCCCGACCCCGAGCTTTTCCACCATCTCCTGTGCGATCTGGAAGATGACCATGTCGAAGTGTGGGACGATCTCGGTCGGGTAGGCGACAAGCTGGTCGTGGAGCTCAGTGGACCACGCGAACACGTCGTTGCAGTCGATGTGGATGGTGTTATGGCCGTCGCGGAGGGCCTCGAAGATGAGCTCCTCATACTTGCCTCGCTCGTCCCGGGAGATAGCGTCCTGGTCTGTGAAGTGGCGGAGGAACCCGTCAATCTTACGACCGACCTGGTTCATGTCGATGTTGGTGCCCCAAATCGTCAGCTTCTCCCCGGGTTCGTCCTCGGAGATGACGTGTCCGTTGGAGAGGGCGCCGGGAGTCAAAGCGGGGGCCGTGCCCGACGAGGCCGCCGCCCCGTCGTTGTCGGCACGTGCCGACCGCGGAGTACGGGCGGTACGCCACCGCTCGCCGGCGGGAGTCTGGGGCTGGTGGTTGATGAGGTCGTACATCATTCGGTTGGAGGCCTGGCTCCTGGACGGGGCGGGCGTGAGGAGGGACCTGGACGGGGACTGCTGGGAGCGGTTCCCTGGGGTGCGGGCACCCTGCGAGGGGGGAGCCGGTGGAGGGGGAGCGCTGCTCGAGCGCACGTGGCCCTCCCGTTTTGTCATCGGGCTCCCCCGTCAGATGCGGAAATACGCGAGTGGGTGGGCCGTCGTGGCAAAAGGGGCGAGTTCGCGCCTACAGTGGCGCAGGGTTCGAGGGGAGGTCTCTCCTCTGTTCGTGTGTGGGCGGCAGTGTTTGGGGGGCCTGCTCACCATGTCCCTGCTCGTCGCCCTTCCCATGCTCCCGAAGTCGCGGGACACGGAGGGCGCAGGCGTCATCGTGGGCGTCCTGGCATTCGTGAAGGCGTTGTCATCGCCCCCTCTTCCCCGCGACTCGAGTCGAGAGGAGTGGGTTGGGCTCGGGAGGACCAAGGGGGCCGAATCCTCCGGCTCTGCGGGAGATTTGGGGACGGTTATACAACGGTTGGAACGGAATATCATGGAAATCCAGTCAATCAGCAATGCTGCGGCACAGAAATCTTCATATCCTGTGCAGCGCCCATGAATTCCTCCTGCTGGGCCCAGCAGGCGTGTGTGTTGAAACTCACCCGCGCCGCTCTGTGTAGGAGAAACAGTCATAACTCCAATCCGCACCGAAGCACAACACCCCTGTCGCACGTGTACGAGGGAGTTTGAGGGTAGAAGCGCCTCGGGTCAAAAGGAGGAGACCTTCCCGCCAGTGGGAATCGAACTGCACAGACGCCGCGCCGTTTAGAGCCGCCTCTCAATGACGCGCGACCAGGTGCGTGGGCTCGAACGGGTTATACCTTACGGGAGAGGCCCCCAGCGCCAAGAAGCGGCGCTGGTTGGATGGCGTGGCGACGCCCGGGCGGATGCCAGTGAAGTAGTGTCACAGAAGATCACCTTCCGACCTTGATTCAGCCCGGGGGGGCACTTTGTTCCCCTAAGACCAGAGCGGCGCGAAATTTCGTGCCGTCGAGCAAGATCGGTGACCCGGAGAGTCTCGAGGCGCGCAGTATGTCCGGGGGGGAGGACCCCGAGAAGCTCCTGGCAAAGGGGACCAAGCTTGTGTCCCCGAACCCGTTTCTCTTGCGGTTCAAGCCTGATTACACGGCTGCCATTCCCCTATTCGAGCAGGCGGGATCGATGTTTCGCATGCAGCGGCAATGGTGAGTGCGTCGCGGGCGCTTTCGTGATAACGACCTCCAGGAAGGAACACGCCCGGTCTCGTGCGAATCGCGGCGACAACACTGCGTTTTGGTCCACTTCGTGCAGGAGTAAGGCCAAAGAGTCCTTTGAGCGCGCTGCGCACGCCCAGAATGAGGCAGGTTCGCCGTGGCACGCGGGCAAGGCGTACGAGTTGGCCGCGCAGATGGCCAATGAGCTGGGGGATGCCGAGGGGGTCGCCGACATGACCAAGGAGGCCATGGTGCACTTCAGTAAGTCGCGTGATGCAGAGAACCTCCTGCCGGCCCTGTCATCCTCCCATCCCTCCTTGCTGCTCTCCCATACGACGGAGCAGGAACGGCCCCCTACTTCCTGGTGCCTGCAGGCCTATCGCAGCGGGCAAATGCTGCAGCCCAGGCCCTGAGCAAGGGTGCCCAGATGCTGACCTCCCGGAACCCTGACCGTGCAGCGGCGCTGTTCATTGACGCCATTCACGTGGCGGAGGCCGACATGCAGGAGTATCTCGTGATGGACATCTACCGCGAAGCCACGCAGGCTCTGGTGCGCCTTGGCCGGTATGCTGACGCTGGCTATGTCCTCATGAAGTTTGCTGTCGCGTGCGACGCGACGAAGCAGACGAACGCGCAGAACAAGGCCTACCTGTCCACCGTTGTTGTCTACTTGGCGGGTGGGGATGTCGATAGCGCTTGGCGGGCGTATCAAGACTCAATGCCGATCACTACCTTCGCCACTAGTGATGAGGCACATGCCGCCGACGCACTCTTCACCTCGTACGCGACTGGTGAAGCTGGGAAGGTCAAGTCGACGGTCCTGGCCCACCGCCCATTCCAGTATATCGGTGAGCGGCGCAACGTACTGGGTGCATCCGCATTTGCTTCGCGAGATAGAAACGATTGGTGTGTGTCTCAATTGGTACTCTCCTGAGGAGCTTGCCTTCCTTGGTACCATTCCTAGTCCCCCGCTGCTCCTGCAGAAAACGCTGTCGCCCAGGTTGCCAGGGCTTTGCCGATCGGGAGCGACTTTGCCGACCAAGCACAGGTCGCTCACAGGGCGCTCGGGCTGAACGACGAGACGATAAGCGGGGGGGCTGGGGGACGGGGAACGGGCGTGCCACAGCATCGACACTTTGAGGATGACGGGGACCTGACGTGATCCCAGTTCAATGCTTTAGCCAGCGCTCAGCGCTGGATTTCGCTACGAAGCAATGGCGGTCCTCGCAGCTCGCGATGAATTCGCGCCAGACAGGGCTCGCCCTAAGGCTCGCAGCCCGTCCAACCACCCACAAGGCCCTACGGGGCCGAGTGATGGCAACATTCAGCCGACGCACATCCGCTAAGAATCCTATCCCTCCAGGTCCCATCGCCGACCTCACGCACGAAAAAATTACGACATCCGCCTCCCTGCCCTGGAATGAGTCTACCGTGTCCACCAGCACGGGCCCTGCCGCACCTCGAACGCCACTTTCCTGAATGCGTCGCTTGACAAGGGCGACCTGGGCGCGATACGGCGTTATGATGGCGATGGTGTACGGCCGCCCTTTCGCCGCGTTCACGAGCTCCCGGGCCAGTGTAACGCACTTCTTTGCCTCACTCTCGTTGGTGAGGCTCCCCGACGATGTCCGCGCCTCCCCACCTCCAGCAACATCGAAGAACCTCAGCGGCCCCAGACACCCATCTCCAGTTAGCACGTCCTCTGTCCGGCTCTTGACGTTCGGGCCGTCAACCAGCTGACCGTCGTAAAAGTACGCGCTGGGAAAATGCCGGATCATGGGGTGCATCCTGTACTGAACATTCAGGACACGAACTCGCGCACCTGCCGCCATCAGCCGCTCAAACAAAGAGCGACTGAAATTCGTTCCTGAGAGCTCTGTGGCCAGAACTGTTGCCGGCAGCTGCTGAGGGTCGCCGACAAGTACACAGTGCTCGCATCCGTGGATAAGTGGCTGAAGCGTCGCTGGCTCCGTCGCCTGGCACGCCTCGTCAACGAGCACCGAACGGAAGGGCATATGCAATCTCGAGAAGATGTTGCGCCCAGACGAAGACAGCGTGGTGAAGACGATCTCGGCTTCCTTCATAAGCAAGATCTCCAGTGACTCCCTTGCCGACCTGGTGTCGTTCGGCCTCCCCTCAACGACCCGTACGCACTCGAGCATCTCCAGGCGCAGGAGGTACTTCTCCTTGCGATGAAGCTCGCGGGCAAGCTGCCCTGCTGCCGCCTTCCTCGAGGCCCCATTAGTCGCTGCTACTTGGTAACTCAATTGGGCTACGCTTTTGCTCAGACTTGTGAGGAAGTTGGTGAGCTTCGAGAACTCCTCGTCCACTCTCTCGGGGCTGAACGACATGTAGTCATCGATGATCGCGTCAACAAATACTGCTTTTGACTGCTCGGAAATCTTCCTGCTGTCTGCAGCACCAACGCGCACCATGCGGGGTCCGTACTTGGTGCCCTTCAAGTCGACGAAGCTGTCCCGGAGAACCCTCCGGAGAAGCTCATCGACGGCCGAGTTGCTTGGAGCACAAACCAAGATCTTAGGAAGCGGATGGATACCCCCATCGTTCACCTCGAGGATCTCGTTGACTCCTGTGAGATCTAGATCGCTGGTCTGCGCTCCGCTCAGCTTGCGCAAAATGCAGTCCTCGAGCGTGGAGTAGTGGCGCTGGTACTGTAGAAGGTGCCAAGCGTTCAGGATCCCCATGATAGTGTGCGTCTTCCCGGTCCCTGGAGGCCCCTGGACCAGTGTTACTGGCGAAGCCTTCACCCTCCGGTCCATCGACGCGAGAGGCCACAGCGACTGCTCCACAGCCTTCAGCTGCGAGACGTTGAACTTCGATTGCAGGTGACGATGAAACGCCTCAGAGTGGAAGCCTTCAGGCCACTGCCCGTCGCTGAAGTACTTGAGCTGCTGAGGGCGGAGTAGGAGACCTTTGAGGGGCATCCGCTCTACTGACGCCACAGCCTCTAACTCCCTCGCCTGAGGCGTCAGGGCACCAACTTGGGCGAGCCACCAGCGCGATCCCGGCTCCCCGGGGCGGGCGGACAGAGCTTCGAGCACTGCCGTGCAGGTGCGCCCGCAAGCGACCTCATTCCCGCAGCCCGGATGCACTGAAACTTCGAGAAGAGTCGACTCGGTGGCAGCGCCGTCCTCGGTAGTGTCCTTGACAGTCCGACAGTGATGAAGTAGCCCCGCCACGACATGACCCCTCCCCGATTCCACGCGCTTCGTTCCCAGCCCATCTCGCGCACGGTCCTCGCCGTCGATCATCTCCGCGTCCGTAGCCTGCGCCGTTTCGGCCTTATGCCGTTTCGTACTCTTGGCCCGTGGGTCGTCTTCTGGTTCTTCTTCTGGTCCTTCTGGACTCAACCTCCCTACTCCACCTCGTGCTAGCCAGTCCCGCGTTGCCCCAGGTGGCGGCTTGTGCGCCGACAGGACGACAAGGGACCCTTCCCGCAAGCGAGGATGTCTACCCTCCGCCTCGAGAGCGAGGTTATACCACCCATCGTCGGCGGTTGGCGCGAGTGATACAACCCTGAGGTGCAGAACATGACCCTCTAGGCATGCCTCTTCGTACCCCGTGGTGACGGACGCCCGCCCCTCGGCCGCAACAAAGTCGCAAAAGATGTCACTGAATTCTTGCGGCGTGGAAAAAGAGTCCGGCACTGCGCGCGGGGAAACACCGGTTGGTTCACTACCGCGGGCCCACGACCTGTTGGGCAGCTGGACAGCGGTCCAGCAAGTGCAAGCAATGTTGTCGTTGATGCTGGCCACTCATTGGGGGAGGTATCGTCTTCGCCTACCTGCGCTGCGGGCCTTCGTGGAAGACTCTCGGCACCGTTTATGGAGCCAGACTCCGCCCAGGACGTCGGCGTAGAACTGTGCCAAGTGGTCCGTACTGCTGGCCTGACTGGCTCCAAGATAACCCGTGACTGCGTGCTGCCCTCTCGGTGCCTGCGGACCCTGGTCCCAGCCACCTCGCCCCCCGCCACTGCGCCCCCGGCCCCCTCTCCAGGCGCCCCTGACTCCACGCCCTCGCCAGCTGCCCCGACCCCGCGCACCTCGGGCCCCACCCTGGCCATGCCCGCCTCCCGAAGTGGATGGCTGATTCGCCTGCCGCTGGCTTGCTTGGGCAGCCATAAGGGCCGCCGTATACTCATCCATCCCTATGGTTGGCCCGAAGCATGGCCAATTGAGACCTCGACGCGCTCTGCTGCGCAGGAGCGGGAGTTTCCCCTCACGCCTCCTGAGAAGCGTTTTTTCAGAGATACCGTGCGAAGGATGCTTCTGTGAGCAAATTCCGTCTATGCGAGACGAGTATGAATCTTTAACCGTACGACTACTGGTAGATGAGGGGGCTGGATCGCCTATATTAGACCAGGAGCCGCTGCTTCTCCGGGAGACTCCCAGGGTCCCCTGCCAGAGCCTCTCGATCTGAGAGTTCAACCTGGCAAACTGTGCTGCGTTCTCGCTCGTACCAGACTATCGTGCTCACTACGCCCGCCTACGGAAGCGCGTCCCCACGCCTGGCGTCATGGACGGGCTTGGCTCCCCCCGAGTGGAGAACGGGTCACCCACTGACACCTGCCGTGAAGGCGTCGACACTCCCGCGCCCGGTGTTCCGGGGACCCGCGAGACCCGCCCGTGGAGTGCATTAGCGCGCGAAGGCGCCTTGAACACTCTTGGGGCGGGGGTCTCGGGAACGACGGTCCTCAGCCCCCGCGCAGGGGTTGTCCCCACCGACCGGGCCGCGGCGTGTGCCGGCGGACTGGGGGCCCCCGGGCAGTCAAGCGTGCTCGTAGGCGCCATCCTTGTCACGCGAGTCTGGACCGACTTAGCTACGGAGGGCGGCGCCGAGGGCCACCCGGGGGGCGCCGCGGAGGGCACCTCGGAGGCGTCCCGGGCACGCTTCGCTGGGGAGGGGCCCCCCGAGGTGGGCCTGGGGGCGGAGGCGATGCCCTCGTCCTCCTCGTCGCTCGTGTAGATGGCCAGCGAGGATTCCTCCTCGCTGACCCATTCCTCCTCGCTATCCGCCGGCTCCCTGGACTTGCGCTTCCCACTACAGGCGGCACTCCCGGCCGCCCGGCGCTGCCTTCCCTCCCCCCGCACCAGTGCCTGCAGGTTGCCCAGGTCGCGGCGGAAAAGGGCGTCTGAGCCCCACTCGACGGCCGCCTCACTGCACTCGGCGTCGAAGCGTTCCAGGTCCTCTTTCGCCCGGGCTTCCCACAACGCCTTGTCACCCCCGTTCTCCCCCACGACCTGTGTCTGGGGGACAGCAGGCTCCCGCCTGGCCCGCTCCTCCCGCTCTGCGGCCTTCCTCAGCTGCTGTGCAGTGCGCGGGCGGCGGATGGCGCGGACGGCGGGGTGCACGGCGTACTGCGACCAACCCTTCGGGAGGGGACAGCCCGGATGCGCCTCCGTCCATGCAGCGACGCACCGGCACGCCTCCACCCTCTCCCCCATCTCCCGCCGCTCCCACCGTCGGCGCTGGTCCACCCCGAGCTCGGCGAACTCCTTCCTCCCTGCCGCCGTGATCCACTCGCGCACGTCGGACTGCTTGTCGGGGTCCACCTTCCCGCTCTTGATAGCCTGGCGGTAGAGCCGGTCCTCGCTGGCGTCCAGGAAGAGGGCCAGTGCCTTGCGGGGCTTGACGAGGCCGTTCACCACACCGCTCCTGGCAACGCCGCCGAGGCCGCCCTTCTCCTTCTTCGTGGACTTTGCCCAGGTCATCAAGTGGGCGGTCACGGACTTGGGTTTGAAGGGGTCGGCCTTCGAGCTACTGCCGGGCCATCCCGGCTTTGAGTACGTCCGCTCCTGCGGGAGCTTGGGGGGCAGGGTGGGAGTGGGCCACGCGCACAGGGGGCGATGCCGACTCGCGGGAGGCGGTCATGCCACCGTATCCGAGCAATTTTGGCCCGATTTCTCCGGTAGAGCGACTACACGCACCAAGGATCCACCGTAGAAGTCGACCACGCCGATGGCGTGGCCAAAAGCAGGCCGCGGCATGACGGGTCCCACGGAAGCAAGGGGCCTCGTGAAGATTCGCGAGCTCAGTGGAACCCAGCGAGGTTTTAGGTGGGACAATTTTGGCATCCTCCGCACTCTGCGCGGATCTGATGGGCCATCTGGCTCGCCTGCGACCCGCCACGCCGCTCGCGGTAGTCTCCCGCCACTGGCATTTGCCAGGTTTTCGAACGCTCGAAGGCCCCGGCGCGCCATCGCGCAGCTTTCTTGTCGGAAGCGCCCTGAAGCGTGCCACACCTCCCGTGACGCGCGACATCGTCTCGCTACGAATCGCGTGGACCGAACTATTGCGCTGCTGCGAGCCTATCCGAGCGTGGAGTACCGCTTTCCCTCATCAAGTTTGGAACGTGCGCGGAAACCCTCACGCTGCGTGATACTTTCGTGGTCCTGAAATAGTGATTTTCGTCACGTTACGCTCCGGAGAGTCGGTTTGTCTCCGCATTCTGACGGCGGAGTGACCATGGCTTCTGAGGAGGCCGGCCCATCGGGAACCGGCCATGCCCCCCCCCCATCAGGGTCCCCGCGGGGGAACCGCTCAGGCGACGATTCGTCGGAAGGCGCGCAGTGGGATTTCGACAGCAGTGGAGTCCAGTCGTGGGGCCTCGGGGACGAGTCGGACTCAATAATGTCCAGGTGAGTGACGCGCAGAGGTGTCCCCTCTGCGCCCGTCCCCCCCGCTGGCCCCCAACGCTTCTGACGCTGACCACGCTCCCCTTGGCACACCCCCGCGCAGTGACATCTTCGGAGAGTCGGACCTGCCCCTCCTCGACCAGCTGCGCGTGCGCAATAGGGCGCGCCGCAACGCGAGGGGCCGCGAGACGGAGATCGTGGCCCAGCTGGAGCGCACGTACCAGTCCCGCATTGCCCAGCTGGAGGAGCACGTCAACACCCTCAACCACAAGATGCGCATCGAGAAGTCGCACCACGACCAGCAGCTCAAGGCCAAGCAGAAAGAAAACGACAACCTCCGCAAGGTCATGCACCGGGAGATCTCGGAGCTGCAGCGCCGGCAGGAGGCAGTCGAGGCTGCCGGCCCGGCCTTCCACGTGCAGGTGCAGGCGGCGCGGGACCAGATGCGGGACCTCTTCATCTCCGAGGCCACCTACCTGGAGCTGTGCAAGATCCCCGAGCAGGACCGGCTCCTCGCGGACGCGGTGCGCGTCGCCGTGCACGAGGCCCTGGCTGACCTGAAGCGAGAGAACGAGCGCCTCCGCAAAAGCAGCGCAGCCGACCGTGAGAGCTGCCTGCGGCTTGAGGAGGAGGCGCAGCGCGCCCGCCGCGCCGAGTCGATGGCGGAGAACCGTGCGCGGACGAGGGAGAAGGACTGCAACGAGCAGGTGGAGGCCCTCGAGGCCCGGCTGGAGCGGGTGGAGGAGGAGCTGCGGGAGACCTCCCTGCGTGCTGAGGTGCTGTCGTCCAAGGGGGCCGTGTTCGACGAGCTCAAGTCCGAGCACGAGGAGCTCCGGCGCAAGCACGACGCGGCCCTCGCCCATACAGCCTCCCTGGAGCGGGCCAAGGAGGAGTTCGAGGCCCTCCGCGTGGCCCATCGGGACGCCCTCCACCGCGGTGAGCTCCTGGCCCAGGACAAGGCGCACCTGACCAAGCAGGCCGAGTTGCTCCAGGCGCAGGTGGCGCGCCTCGAGGGGGACGTAGCGGAGCGGTCCGCCAAGCTGCTGGCCCTGAGGCAGCAGCGGGATCGGCTGCAGGACAAACTCGTGGAGGGGACGAGCGACAACCGGGCCGAGTACGAGGTGCGGCTGCAGGGAGAGATCGCCCGGCTGCGGGAGGAGAGTGCGCGAGAGGTGGACCGGGTGCGGGCCGAGATGGAGCATGGCTACGACCGGGAGCTCCGCGTCGTCCGGGAGCTCCGTGACAGCGCCGTCGCTGAGGCCCGCCGCAACGAGGAACTGTTGTCGGCCGCCCGGCAGCAGCTAGAGGACGCCGGGCTGCGGAACGCGGCCCGCGCCAAGGAGGCCGAGGTCCTCGAGGCCCGGCTGGCCGGCAAGGTGGAGATACTGCTGCTCGAGAAGCAGCAGCTATCAGCGACGGCCGCCGAGCGCGGCAACCGTGTGCAGGCCCTGCAGGCAGAAGCGGACCGGAACGCCGACCAGGTGCGCACACTGCGGGAGCAGCTCTTCGCCGCGGAGCACGACGCCACCCGGCGGGTGACGGACCTCGAGGCACGGCTGGAAGCGGCGACGGAGAAGTTGCAGCACTACGAGCTCCTCGAGAGCAACCTCGACAACGCTATCCTCACCGCGGGGGCCGCACAGGGGCAGGGGGGAATCGGCGGCTCCGAGGCCGAGGCTGAGGGCCTTGCCTCGGGCCCCGCGGCCGTCGTCCGCGCCCTGGAGGGTGCCGTGCCCATCGCGGTCCGGAGGAGGGTCAAGCAAGCCCTGGTCCTCGCCGCCCGGTGCCACGAGCTGGAGACCACCTCGGCCCGGCAGGAGGCTGCCCTCCGCGAGTCCCGCGAGCGCTGCCGCTCCCTCGAGGCCGACCTGCAGGCTGCCCGGAACCGCGCAGACCGCGTTGGGCAGCCACAGAGCTTCGTCCTGGAAGAGTTGGACCGCATCGAGGCCCGGGCTGTGCGCGCCGAGCGGAGGTGCCGCCAGCTGGCGGAGGACCTCCGCGAGAGTGAGCGGGAGCGGGGCCAAATGCGCCAAGACATCGAGGCCCTCCTGGGCGACCGGGAGAGCCTCGACGCCCTCCGCAGCGCCGTCACGGGCGGCGCGCCCGCGCCCCTGGGCAGACAGCCGTCGGTGCGGGGCTCAAGGGCGGTGGCCCCGGCGGGGCTCGCCAAGCGGGCGTCCTCGGCCGCCATCGCGGCGGACCAGGGCCGAGCCCCCCTCCCCCGGCAGGGCAGCAGGCCGGGGATCCCCCTCGCGCGCGGGGGTAGCGTCAGCAGCATGAGGGCTTGAGGCGGGCCCCCACGCCCGCAGACGACGTGAGCTGAATGAAGTCCGCTGGTCCTGCCACCTCGCGCCTCGGCGAGGCGGGTCGTCTCGAGCCGCTTCGATGGAGCTGCCGTCGTCTGACTCGAAATGCCACGGACTTGTCAGGTGGTGCCACGTGAACTGGGGCACATCTGGGCGCATTGCCGCAAGGTAGTGCGCATTCCCGGGCACGGCACTGCGTAGCGGGCGCCCTTTCAACGCGAGGACGCGCTGCCTGCGCATCGGATATAGAAGGCGAGGGGCACTCGGTGCACGAGAATTCTGGAACCACGCGTTTGATAGTTCTGACCCCAACCTCTCCGCACGCGCCTGGTTTCCCCATGTCTCACGCCGTCAGCGTTTTACTGTGACGACAGTCTCCCCCTTTCGCCCCCTGTCGCAGCGCGTCGCCTTGACACCATGCCGCAGAGCGAGCTGCTCGAAATGGCGGTGAAGAGCCCTGACCTGGTCAACACCAAGACGGGGGGCGCGTACCTCGCCCTGTGCGTGCACTGCCTGATGGTGACGGCGGACTACGGCCTGGTGGAGGGGGACGGCGGGAACGTGCGGTGGGGGCGCATGGACCCTCCCCCTGGGTGGGACACGAACCCCGCCCTCGACGACCTGGAGTGGGTTTTCCGCTACCGCCACAGGGACTACCAGAACGACGTCGTGGTCCACCTGTCCCTCGAGGCCAGCTCAGGCCGGATGCTCGTCCATGCCCACGAGCTCACCGCGGCCCAGGAGGCCTGGGCGAAGAAGGCGGCCAAGGCCGGGGGCGACAGCCCCCCCGAGCAGCCGCCGTTGGAGAACGTAGCGGTCTGTGGCCTCCTGCTGAACAAGTACGTGGCGGCCAAGGACGCGACCGAGTGGGCGGACTGCGTCATCCACGAGGACCAGCTGTACGATACCGTGATCACCTACATGCTCCTCCCCCTGCAGCACAAGGCGGAGCCCCGGAGGGCCGGGGGGGCCGGGCTGTCCCCAGTGGCCACCGCGGCGCTGGTGGCCGTCCCCGTGCTGGCCGTCGCCGGGTTCGTCGCCTGGCGGTACTACCGCCGGTGACGGCGCAGAGCGGACCGCTCTCGCTCCCCGCCCGGGCGTTTCAACGGCAGACCCCTACCTGGCACCGCCCGTCTCGCCCACCAGCGACGCGAAGGCGCTCCCCGCCCGAGAGAGGAGCACCCGCGGGGGGTCGTATTCGAGCACCCGCCCCGCATCCAACACAAGGATACGGTCGTAGTCCATGATTGTGTTGAGGCGGTGCGCGATGGTCAGCACTGTGCACCCCCGGAAGGCGTCCCGTATGGTTCGCTGGATGACTGCGTCTGTGGCGTTGTCCACGTTGCTCGTCGCTTCGTCCAGTAGGAGGATCCGCGAGTCTCTCAGCAGCGCCCGCGCCATGCAGAGCAGCTGCCGCTGCCCAACGCTTAGGTTCCCCCCCCCCTCCGAGATGGTGGCGTCGAGTCCCCCCATCGCCCGGACCACCGCGGATAGGTGCACCCTGTCCAGCGCCTCCCACACGGCCTGTTCGTCTCGCACCGCCCCAAACGGGTCGAGGTTGGACCGCACCGACCCGCTGAACACGACGGGGTCCTGGGGCACCAGCGCGAGCTTGGACCGCAAGTCGAACAGCCCAATCTTGGACACGTCCACGCCGTCAATGAGCACAGTCCCGCCCGACGGCTCGATGATGCGGAAGACGGCCATCATTAGCGTCGACTTGCCGCACCCGGTCCTCCCCACCAGCCCCACCTTCTCCCGGGCCCGGGTGGCGAAGCTGACCCCGCGGATAGCCGGCTCCAGGTCCTCCCGGTACCGCACCATGAGGTCCCTGGCCTCCACCACCCCGTTCTCCGGCCACGACCCCGCGGGGCGCTCCCCAGGGATGACCGCGGGCGCCTCGGTCTCGAATTCCATGTACTCGCAGATGCGCTCGACGCTGTTCATGTCCACCTCCACGTCCGAGACGCAGCGCACCACCCAGTTGAGCAGGCCCGTGAGAGAGACAGCGCTGCTGAGGGCCAGCCCGGCCATCCCTGCGCCGCTCTCGCCGCGCCCGGCGACGGCGCACGTCATGAGCGCAGTGGCAAAGATGACGACGTTGCCCAGCATCTCGAGCTGCGTCGACAGCCACCGGTTAAGAACCGTGCTGGGCCAGTAGGCCCGCGTGGACAAGTCCACCAGGTGAGTGTTCTTTCGCTCCTGGGCCTCCCCCGCCCCGAACGCCCGCAGCGTAACGAGACCGTGCACGGTCTCTTGGAAGTGGCTGAAAATCGGGGAGTTTTGCACCGAGTCGATGCGCTTGACCTCCCGCGAGGTGGCGACGTACACCTTGAGGGTCCTGACGTATACGGTGCTCAACAAAATGAAGATCATGGCCACGGGCGGGCTCACCAGCGCCACCATGACCATGTTGGCCACGAGCTGCATCGGGAAATTCCCCAACGAGTCGAAATCCCCCGCGAGTTCCATGTCCACCTTGTCCAAATCGCGCGTGAAGCGGTTGAGGAGCCTCCCTGCAGGCTGCGACTCAAAAAAGCTCATGGGAAGCCTCATGACGACCCCGAGAAGGGAGTCGTGGAGCCGGCGGGAGGCCGTGAGGCTCCCCAGGGTGACGAGTAGGCTCCGCGACGCCGTGGCGACAATGGCGAGCACAGAGAGGACATTGTAGACGGAGAGGTAGAAGAACGAGTTCACGGCCAGGTCCCCCGCGTCCTCGCTCGGCGTGTCCAGTGGGTTGTCTTCGGGTGGCTCGCCGGCCTCCTCCTCTGCGACCTGCACCCGGACCGACCAGTCCTTGAGCCACCAGTTCGTGACCTGCAGCAGCACCTGCGTCAGGAGGGATGCCCCCAGGGCCAGGAGGGGCACCGTGTAGGCTGTCCCCCATGCGCCCAGGTACGTCTTGTAGTAGCCCAGCTTCACCTGGCCTATCTGGCGGATCTCCTTCTGCACCAGTTTGCCCTTCCTGCTCCCGTACCCCTTGGCATCGCCCCTGCTGCCCGAGACCTCTGTGGGAGCGGTGACGGGGCGGGGCATCGACGCGGAGGCCGCCGGCCCGGCGATCGCCCCTGCCTCCCCGCCGTCGGCTTCTCCATCGCCGTCGGTCGATGCCGCGCTTTCGCGGCCCTGGTCCCCTGCGTCGCTCGTCTCAGACTCGCCCCCCCGCCCGCCAGGCTCGCCACTGGGCGCGTCGCAGAACGCACTGAGGCTCACCCCGAGCTCCCGCAGCGCCGCGCATGTCCCCACGTGCGTGACCCGCCCCCCCTCCACGACGACCACCCGGTCGGCCCTCTGCGCGTGCTGGACCTGGTGCGTGACCAGCACGCGCGTCTTCCCCCTGAGGGCGCCCCCAATGCACTCACGCATCAGGTGCGCCTGCACGTGCGCGTCCACGGCGCTGAGCGGGTCGTCCAGGAGGTAGATGTCCGCGTCGGCGTACACGGCGCGGGCCAGGGCCACACGCTGCTTCTGTCCGCCCGACAGGTTGACCCCCTTCTCCCCGATCTCCGTCTCGTCCCCCGCTGTCAGCACCTCGAGGTCCGGCCCGAGCGCCGTCGCCCGCACCGCCATGTGGTACCTGTCGCTGTCGAAGGGCCTCCCCATGAGGATGTTGTCCCGCACGGTGGCGTTCTGGATCCAGGTGTCCTGCGCCGTGTAGGCGACGGAGGCACCGGGCTCCATGTAAACGCTGCCCTCGAGCGTGCAGAGCTCGCCCAGGATGGCCTGGAGGAGGCTCGACTTCCCGGCCCCCACCTCCCCCACCACGACCGTGAGGTGGCCGCGGGCGACCGGCAGGTCGACGTTGTATAGCACGGCTGCCGGCTCGCTCGCCGCGACCCCGCCGTCCGAGGAGCCCCAGGAGAAACTGCCCCCTACAACCTGGATCGCCAGCTGCGGGTCCAGTGGCGCCCTGCGGGTCAGGCTCCGGTCGCCAACCTCCTCCACGTCCATGAAGTCCTGGAGCCGCTTGAGTGCCACGCTGGCGTTGACCAGCTGCATGATCTGCCTCGGGAGGACGGAAACTGGAAAGCGAAGCATGCCGAACAGCGCCAGGGCGGGGAACGCGACGTCCGGGGTCAGCGGGTACCCCATCTTGGTGTACACGACGAACGTTACCATGGTCGTGATGACCGGGGCCGCATTGAACAGGATCCGGTTGACAATATCGGTGAGCTTCAGGCGCCTCATGTGGGCGAGCTCCTCGGCACGGCGGTCCTCGATGCGCTTCGTGTAGGGCTCCTCCCACGCGTAGAGCTTGATGGCCTTGATCCCCGTGACCACCTCGGTGCTCGCCTTGACCCGCGCGTCCGTGGCCGCGATCAGGCGCTTCCGGATGGGCATGAGCAGCTTCCCGACGCCCGTGCTGAGCGGGACGAGGAGCATCGTGACCACTAGGGCCGTGGCGGCCGGGACTGGCCCGACCACGGTGGCCAGGAGCACCATGGCGATCGCGATCTGCAGCGGGCCGGACCAGAGGATGTGCATGTACTTGGGGAGGTCCCAGAGCTTGCTCGCATCGTTCGACTGCAGGTTGACGATCCCCCCGACGCCGTGCCGGGCCTTGGCGGACTCGGAGATGCGCAGCGCCTTCTTGTACAGGGCGTGGACGAGCTGCGCCTTAACCCGCGCGCCCAGGCGGAAGAGGTCGTTGAAGTACAGGTTGATCGCAAGCGTTTTGCACACCAGCGTGACAAGCATCACAACGGCGATGAACACGGCCCAGGCGCGGCTGCCGCCCCCCTGAAGGTGCTGGAGCATCCACCGCAGGAGAACCGGGAAGCTGAAGTTTAGAACGTCGTGGACTACCTTCACCGCCGCCGTCTTGAGCAGGACGCCCGCGTGGCACGCGAGCAGGGCGCGCCCCAGGCTCCCCTGCGGACCCGGACGCCGCTCCCGGGACCGCCTCAGGGCCGCATCGAACTGCTCCGCGAGCCCCTCGGCCTCGCTCCCCTCGGCAACGTCCCACAGGTCGTCGAGCTCCATGCCCTCGCCCCTCTGGGCCAGGCGCCAGCCGAGGGCCACGAGCGGGTCCACGTACCGGAACAGCCACGATTCCAGCCACCGGGCTTCCTCTTCCGGGACCCACCGCTCCCGGGCGCCCCGGGGATGGGGCGCATCGGGGTCGCCCCCGGGGCTGAACATTCCACTCAGGAGCCGCCCGATGCGCTGGACGCCGCCTGCGGGGGCCGGGGAGGGGGCGCGAGGGGGGGGCATTGGGGCGGGTGCCGGTCGACCCGGCGCACCCGGGGCAAGGGTCGACCGGAAGCCTCTCACCTCCATCCCTGGCCGCGTTTCGCCGGTTCAAGTTCGACTCGATAGAGAGAGTCGACCTGTCGATAAGAGGCTCATCCTCTCGTGTCGTAGGGGTGGTGTGACCCCCCGCCGCCCCGCTCATCCCGACTGGACGGGAAATTGCTGGCCCCGGATCGCTTCCGGGTCCCGCCACGTGCAGGTGTGAGCGATGCGGTGATACGGTGGCAATGGGTCGCGAGAGGTTCCGGCGAACCGTCATGAGCCGCGACAATCAGCGTCGCCGACAGCCGCTGAAGTGAGACGTGAATCCCCTGACGGGAACACGCTGCCCGACCAACGCTGAAGTGGGCGCGAAGCATCGCCGCGTCGGGCACTTGTGGGCGCGAAGCGTCGCCACGTCGGCTAGACCTTCCGGAAACCGCAATGATGAGGAGGTCTTTGCAGGCGGCCGCAGGACCCTGTGCGAGGGCGGTGGTGGGGGAGGTGTCCACGGCCCCCTACCGCCTGGCCCTCCGAGGGGCCGCTAGCGCCGCGCACACGGAATCGGGCCCGTCGAACGAGCTGGCGGTTCCTGTAAGTAACACATCGCCGTGGCGCAGGCCCGCCCGGGGCCTCTTTGGCGCGCGGGCGACGCAGCGGCAACCCGTTGGCGCCCCCTGGGGACCGGGGACGGGCGGGCGCGCCCTGTCTACCAAGGGCGACGCCGCGGGGGGGGGGGAGGGCGCGGCAGCGGTCGAGGGCACCGCCGCCGAGAGGATGGAGGCAGTGCGGAGGCGGGTGGAGGAAGCAGGGTTCTCGGACGGGGTCGGGAGCAGCGTGGAGGACGGGTCCGCGGAGGAGGCCTCGGGGGAGGTGGAGCGCCTCCGCCACCGCCTCCTCAGGGCATCGCTGGAGCACGTGCCCACGCACGGGTGGACGAACGCGGCCATCGTGGCGGGCGCTGGGGACATCGGGCTGTCGCCGGCCGTGTCGGGCATCCTGCCGCGGGGGGAGGGGGACCTGGTGGCCTTCTTCGTGGACCGCTGCAACGGCCGCCTCGCCGACCTGCTGAGCGAGCGGGGGGAGGAGCTGCGGGGGATGCGGGTGCGGGACCGGGTGGGCGCGGCGGTGCGGATGCGGCTCGAGATGCTCGGCCCGCACATGGACACGTGGCCCCAGGCCATGGGGGTGATGGCGCAGCCCCAGAACGCCCCCACGGCACTCAAGCAGATGGCCATGATGGTGGACGACATCTGGCAGCACGCGGGGGACACGTCCACCGACCACAACTGGTACACCAAGAGGGCTATCCTCGCCGGGGTATACACGGCCACCGAGCTGTACATGCTGACGGACAAGTCGGAGGGGCACGCGGACACGTGGGACGCGCTGTCCCGGCGCCTGGACGACTCGATGGCCCTGGGCAAGTCCCTCGGGTCGGTCGCGTCCCAGCTCGCGCCGGTGCTGTCCGCAGCGGCCGACCAGCTAAACGCGGTGCTCAAGGGCAGGGGCGTCCCGCGCCCGCCCAAGGGGCCCCTCGTCTAGCTGGGCTCGAGGCTTGGGGGGGCAGCCTACCGCCGGGGACCCGGGGCAGAGACCGCCCCCCCCGACGCGGCGTCACGGTTGTCTGGAGGTACGAGGGGGCCGTGCATTCAAACACCCACGTACGCATGCATGTCTAGGCCCGCCGGGCGCAGCTGGGAGATGGTGCCAGGCCCGACACGCGGGCCCACCCCCACCCCACCGCCTCCCCCGACTGAGGAGGCTCTGCTTCGACATCACTCGTCGGTCGCGGCACCGGGGCCGCCCGCGCCGCCCTGGGGCTTACCCTGCCTGATCGCGTGGAGCTTGGCCTTGGCCCCGGCGACCTCGGCCCGGAGCTCGTCCACGGCCTCGGGGGCTTGCACCGCCCGGGCGGGGGGGCCCCGGGGGGCGGCTGACCGCGCGCCGGTGGCAGCGGGCGGGGCGAACGTCGAGGAGGGCGCCCCGGCGCCCCCGGCCCTCTGCGCCGCGTCCCTGGCTCGGGCCCGGACCTCGTCCTCGAACTCCTCGAAGAACTTGCGGCGCTCGGCGTCCCGCTTCTGGGCCTCGGCCAGTCCCTCGCTGATCACACCGCCCACCCGGTCGAGCACCGTCTCCGCGATGGCCTTACCGAGATAGACCGCGTCGCCCATGCCACCGCCCGAGCTCCCGCCACCGCCTGCGTCAACGCACGGTTTGGCTCTCGTGACGGGAGGAGGGCACGCGCCTCCCCGGGCCGGGGCCACGGGTTTTGGGGCAAAGAGATCGAAGGATCCCGCTCCGGCGCTCGTCGAACGATCTCGAGCCCTGTCCGGGAACGAAACGCCGCAAATGACGCCAGGTACGCTGATACGACGAGGAACGGCGCGGCCATCTTACCAGAGGCTGCCAACGTGACGACCCGGGTCCTCCTTGAGGACAGCACACCCGCGTTGGGTGCGGCGATCCGCGGGCACGACAACGTGTTCATCCTCCGGGCTGCTCCGCTTATCTACACCGCGCGCGAGTCGACCGGTCCTCCTGGGATTGGGCGCTTCGTTAGGACGGCAGGGCGGGCAGGTTGTGGTTGTGTCGGGGGGCAGGATCCGGGGAGCGGGAACGCAGTGCTGGAGGAGTGCGCGGGAGACGGGATGGGCGAACTCTATTCAGCGGGGACATCCTCGCCCTGGTGCCGCTGACACCGAGTAGGAGGCGTGATGCCACGAGTCGGTCAGCTCCACTTGTGTCTTCCACGTCTTATGTACAAGTTTGGGCCTCAAGTGCTCCTCCTGGGCACGCATTCCCTACTTCGCCGTCTCCGGGGGACAGAAGTCGTGTGGAATGACCCGATCGGCACACAAATATTAGCCGTTTTTGAGCGTCGTGCGGGATACGGGCCTCCCTTGCTTCTCGACCATCCACGAGGCCTTCTTCGCCGGCCCACCGTCCGACGAGATCAATCCATTCCGCGTCATGTGTTCCAGCTTCAAATTAATACAGAGATTTATCGTGTAGGCCACATATACGCGCCTCTGGCAGGTCACGCGCCCGCTGCACGCCAAATCTTTGGTTCGTTGTGGTGAGCTCCTGCTGGGGAGCCTGCGCGTTCTCCCAGAGCGGCGCCCCCACGGCGCATGCGGGATGGCCGCCAGTGGCAACCCCGCCGTCGAGGTGGAGACGGTGGTTGTGCGTGAGAATCTCGCGTCGTGGACGATCCAGGCATTTGCACCGAAGGACGGGCTGCCGGACGACGAGGAGCTCCCGTCCTCGATCCCGCCGTACCAGGTGGGTGCCCCCGTCCCCGTGCGGCGCCTCACCTTCCCGCACCCTCCCCGGCCGCACCACCGCTCACTCCTCTCCCGGCACGCATGCCCTGCAGATCCCCGTCCCGATCCTGAAGGAGACGTACAAGGGCGTCCGAAAGCACGCCAACAAGTGGAGTGCCTACACGTACGCCAGCGGCCGGCAGGTCCCGATCGGGCACTGCACCACCCCCGAGGACGCGGCCGTCGCGTATGACCGGTACCTCATCGCCCGGTACGGCGCCGTGGAGGCCCGCAAGCGCGGTCTGAACTTCGACAATTTGTGGCGCTCACCGCACGTCAAGCCGGCGAGCCTGCGTCATGTCACTGAGTACGACTCGATGACGCTGCTGGTCCCGGGGCAGGTCGTGCACAACGAGCAGAACGCCTTCCGAGTCATGGACAACACGTTCGATCCGCTGGATCAGGGCGAGAACACGAGCATCGGCCCGCTGCGGGGGGAGTACGAGCTCAGCGGGGCGTCGCGCTTCCTCACGCAGCCCCGCAACGGGTACAAAGGAGTTCGCTCGACCAAGGACGGCGTGTACATCGCCTACACGTACCGCAGCGGCGCGCAGCAGTCCATCGGGGCCTTTCCTAGCGCCGAGAGGGCGGCGAGAGAGTATGACAAGGCCGTGGTCAACTCGCGGGGGCTACAGTGGTCACTAAGCAGGGGGCTCAACTTCCCCGAGCTCTTCCTCCAGGACGTTGACACGGGGGACGCTGAGGTGCGGCGCCGGGCGGGGCTGGACAAGGTCGAGCGGCTCGCCGACAGCGGCATCATCGACGCTGTGGCCGCCGTGGCCGGACCCAGCGCCGCGGCCCTGGCCCAGCCCGTGTTCAAGGGCGTTCGGTCGAACAAGAGCGGGCGGTGGAGCGCCTACTCGTACAAGGACGGGAAGCAGAAGTTCCTGGGCGGGTTCGAGACGGAGGTTGAGGCGGCGAGGGCCTACGACAAGTTCAACGTCGACGAGAAGGGGCTCGAGGACGCGCGGAGGAGGGGGATGAATCTCCCCGACGAGTGGACGACGGGGCAGTGGATCCACAACCCGGCAAACGACACCCTCGCCAGCGGGATGCCTGCGGCGGGGCCCGCGACGAGCCAGCCGGCCTCCGCGGCAGGCGACGAGGGGGAGTTGGCCGAGGTTGCGGCGCTCCAGGCGGGTCCGGGCGTAGAGGACAGGAGCGGTGGAGCCGGGGCGGGGCCAAGCGTGCCTGAGAACCCGCCGAAGAGCTCGGGAAACCGGAAGCGAAAGGCCCAGGGGGCCTCGGAGCCACCCACGGCGCTTGTCGCCATGTCCCCGAGCAGGATTGTTCTCAGCTCTGGGGCCAGACGCCCGGCGGAGCAGCCATCGGCGCCGCCCCCGATGAAGAGGGGCCGGGCTGACGGACCGGGGAAGGCCAAGGGTGGACGGGACAAGCAGGCGCAGGCGACCCCGCCGCCAGCCCGGGTGCCAGCGGGCACCCGTGTGAGCGCGAGGCAGGCGGGCCGCGCTGTGAGGCAGGACCCCGTCGAGGGGGTCTCCCCTGCGGAAGGGTGGGGGGTGCCACCCATAGTGGTCCCGGGGCTTGCCCCGGGACCGGGGGTCATGCCCTTGGCCCTCGACCCATGGGCCAGCGTGCCGCAGCCTGGGGTGGCACCGCCCTTGGGCTACAGCGTGGCTGCCCTGCAAGGGCTCGGATGGGGTGGGGCGGCCCCGGGGGATGTTGCGATGGCGATGCAACACCACACCATGGCGCTCCAGATGCAGCGTGCTGTCACACACATGGCACAGCACGGGGCATTGACGAGCGCCGCCCCTGGGCAGAACATAGACCCTATGAGTGGCACCCACGACGAGGAGCAGCCGAAGGCTAGCGGCAGGGGGGGGGCAGGCCCGCCGGCTGGGGCGAAGTAGGGGCCCGGCGAGAAGGGGTTTCTTTATCGAACATGTGGCGGCGTAGGGACCCTACTCCCCGATCCTTCGAGGCGGCACGAAGGCGCGCCTCTTGTTCCCGTTGGTGATTGTCTTGAGTGCAGGTACCTGCGACGGCCCCGTGGGGCCGTGGGGCGCCACGGCGAAGGCGTTCCCCTTGCACCACAGACTCGAGGCCCCAAGGACGACCCCGAGGGCAGGGGGCCTCTTGCGCTTGGCAGCAGGCTCCCCGACCCCCCTCCACGCTACCCCGACGACGCCGCCCGTCCCTCCCGAGGCGCTCCGGTAGCTTTGCCAGCGCCGCACGTTCGCAGCGTGCTGCTGGCGGTCCCGGCAGCTGATGCAAGGCTCGCTGTTCTCGACCTCCGCGCAACGCCTCCCCTGCTCCCCGAGGTACCGCGCGATCGAGAGGCGTTTGCACCCCTCCCCGCTGACGTAACCGACCATGGACCCTGTTGCCTCCTCGTCCGTGCCCTCCTCCCCCCACCGCCGGCTCTTCCTCTCGAGTTTCACTGACTGCTCGAGCGACTCGTGCGAGGCATACATCCGGGAGATGGCCGGGAGGCCATCTCGGCCGGCCCTGCCGGATTCCTGGAGGAAGCCCTCCATGCTGATGGGCACGTCGTGGTGGACGACCCACCGCACGTCCGACTTGTCGATACCCATCCCGAACGCCACGGTCGCCACGACCACCTGCACGTCCCCCCTCTTCCATTGATCCTGCACCCGGGCCCGGTCGGACGAGCCGAGCCCAGCATGGTACGCAGCGGCGTCCGCCCCGAGACCCCGCAGCTCGCGGGCAACGGCGTCCACCGTTTCCCTGCGGACGCAGTAAACGATCCCAGACTTTGTACCCTGTGCCTCGATGAAGGCGGCGAGGTCCTGCAACGTGGGATCCGCCTCCTCCTCGTCCGCGTCGCTGGCACGAGCCGTGGCCTTGCGCTCGTGCTCCAGAGCCTCACGGAAGACGACATCGTAGCACAGCTCCGGGCGGCTGGCCGGCCTGTCGACGACGACCGGGCTGCGCAGCTCCAGGGACCGCGCCATGTCCCTCCGGACGGCAGCAGTAGCCGTCCCCGTCATTGCCAGGATAGGGACGCCAGGCATCAGCTGTGCGCGCGCCTCGCCGAGGCGCAGGTACGATGGGCGGAACGAGTTGCCCCACTGCGACACGCAGTGTGCCTCATCTACGCAGAACAGCTTCACCAGCCCGGACGCGGCCCCGGCGCGGAGGGCGTCGCCCAGGTCGGGTGTCTCAAGGCTCTCCGGGGTCGTGAAGAGCAGGCGGAGGGTGGTCTGCGCGTCCTGCAGGTCCCCCGCGATGCGGCGCTTGAGGGCGGGCTCGATGCTGCTGTTCCATGCCTCGGCCTCGATGCCGAGGTCCACGGCGGAGGCGCGCTGGTCCTTGGCCAGGCTCAGGAGTGGAGAGACGACGACGGCGTAGCCGTGGCGATTGCCGACCATCGGCGGGAGCTGCGGGGCACAGGGAGGTCCAGAAGACGAGCGTGGCCGCGGCAGACGAGGAGGCGGAGGTACCGCCTGCTGGGCGTGCTGTCCCGCAGCGCACCTGGAAGCACAGGCTCTTCCCAGCCGCCGTGGGCAGTACCAGTATCGTGTCCTGGCCGCTCAGAACGGCGCTGATGGCCTCCCTTTGGCCAGCCCGGAACGCCGGAAACCCGAAGTTTTCGCGGAGAGCGAGCTCGAGGAGGTCTTCATCTCCGTCCCCCATGGCTTGCGCTGCACTCGAGAAGGGCTCTCAACGGGGAGATGCATTGATTCTCGTGCGGCGTTAGCGCAAGGATTCCAGGTCGAGGCCCCGGGAAACCCTTTCAGTCCTCCGGCCGACGGTCACGGTGTCTGGCATAGCACCGCTAGGGAGGAAGTTCCTGGAACGCCCCCGGAGGGCAGCTGCAGCGAGTGACAAGGGCCCTGGACGCACTGATGGAGCGACCGAGTACCACTGCCGCCGTATTCTGGACCGATCACAAGACGAGGCACGGGAAGGGATGGGATTGTCGGTCCTCCGCGGGGCGGTTCTGCCCCAACCAGCGGCCCCTTCTCGCCGCTGCGTTGCGGCGTTGGCCAAGAAGGCGAAAAAGGCGCGGAGGAAGCAGAATGCGTCATCGACGGTGGACCTGGACTCCGCCCTGCCCCCCCCCATCGCGCCCTCCCTGCGCGACGAGCCGGCCTCCACGTCGGCTCCTGTCCCCGGCTCCGCCCCCTCGACCTCGGGGCGGAAGGAGAAATGGGTCCCGGAGGGAAGGGAAGAGCCGGCGGGGCAGCCGGCGCCGCCCCCCTCGGAGGAGCCGCTGGTGGTGGGGAGGGGGCGCATCTTCGTGTCGTGCGCGAGCACCGCGGGCATTATGACCCTGGTGGGGGCAGTGCTGCGGCGACTGGCGGAGGAGGCGGGCCCCTCCGTGCACGGCTACTCGGCCGACGTCATCCGCGAGGTCGCGTCGGTGCCGCAGCCTTTCCCCCCCGAGCACTACGCGGTGGCCTTGGGCGTGGCCGCCGCCGTCACGGCGGCCCGCGTGGCCGCCCTGGGGGCGTCGGACAGCTACCGCGCCGCCACCGAGCGCTCCCTGACCCAGGTGCTCGGCCCCCTGGGCTGGCTGGACCTGGCGTGGGTGTCGTTCCTGCCCGCGCTGTCCGAGGAGATCCTGTTCCGGGGCGCGCTCGTGCCGGCCGTCTCACCGGACTGGAGGGGGGTGGGCGTCTCGGCCGTCGTCTTCGGTGCTCTGCACGTGACGGGGAACCGCAACGGCACCTCGGCAGCCTTCGCGGGTGTGGCGGGGGCCGCGTACGGGGCGGCGATGCTGGCCACCCACAACGTGGCCGTGCCGGTGGTCGCGCACTTCGCGGCGAACCTCGCCTCGGCGGCGCTGTGGAAGAGCAAGCAGGGCGGGGGGGGCCAGCCCGACATTTGAAAGGAGCGGGCGCTCAGCTGGGGGCGCCCTCCCTCACTAGGTTCAGTGGTGGTCCGTGACGGGTTTCCCGTAGTACATGTTCTGCGTCGGCTCCACGGCGTTCGCGTCCTCCCGGCCGTCCTCTGAGCTGGCGGGCGACCGGTCCTGGTTGGGCGTGTAGTTGCCCGGGTGCAGCGGGTGCCCCGGGTTGCCGTGTGCGGGGGTGTTGCCGTGCACCCGGTGGGGCTTGGTGGCCTTGGCGCTGAACTCGACCCCGTCCAGCCCAAACTTGACCTGGCCGCCCAGGCTCACCTGCCGCCGGTGCCCCGGGACCGCCCCGGGCTTGCCCCCGCCGCCGCCCGTGCCCCACGGGGGGGTGGCGGTGGAGCTCCCCCCGCCCGCGGGCTCCCCGTACGGCGGCGCGGCCAGGCTCCCCGGCGTCGATGCGGCCGGGGCGTGGGCGAACGCACCCCCGGGCTG
>Ga0181584_10000354_pt1 | contig 31986 bp, 23 predicted proteins | sample 071ome_30_FD_132462 | JGI IMG/M metagenome (GOLD analysis project Ga0181584, IMG submission 132462) | Coastal salt marsh microbial communities from the Groves Creek Marsh, Skidaway Island, Georgia - 071406AT metaG (megahit assembly) | ecosystem: Environmental > Aquatic > Marine > Intertidal... | reverse complement strand
CCTGCCGACGCCGCCAAGGCCGCGGAGGCGGCAGCGAACTCGTCCTTGTACGTCGGAGACCTTGACCGCGATGTTGTGGAGGCGCAGCTTTTCGAGACGTTCTCCGGTGCGTTCAGATTTTCCAATTCCGGGAGCGGCATGCAGGCTTCTTCTTTTCCCTGGGGGGGAGGGGGTGCCCGCGGTGATGGGTGGCCGTCGTTGAACGTCGATTGCCTCGCTGCTCGCCTCGACCGAGGCGAGCGTCGTCGTCGTCGTCGTCGTCGTCGATTATGAATGTTGGCCGGACGAATCTCTCGAGCTCTCACCACTCACCACTCGTCACTGCTCGTCACTACTCGTCATCTGTAGCCATCGGGCCCGTGGCGTCGATCCGCGTGTGCCGTGATGCCGTCACGCGTCGCTCTCTGGGCTACGCGTACGTCAACTTCAACTCGGCGCTGGACCCGACTGCGGCGGAACGCGCGCTCGAGGCCCTGAACTATGCCCCGTTGAACGGGCGCCCGATGCGTATCATGTGGTCGCATCGTGACCCGGCGACGCGCAGGTCTGGGGTGGGCAACATCTTTATCAAGAACTTGGACAAGTCGATTGATAACAAGGCGTTGCACGATACCTTCAGCGCGTTTGGGGAGATTTTGTCTTGCAAGGTCGCGATGGACCCCACTGGAGAGAGCAAGGGGTACGGATTCGTGCACTACGCGAAGGAGGAGGGCGCAAAGCTGGCCATCGAGAAGGTGGACGGGATGATGATCGAAGGCAAGAAGGTGTTCGTGGGTCCGTTCTTGAAGCGGACCGACCGCGACCCGAGCGATGAGCTCAAGTTCACCAACATCTTCGTGAAGAACCTGCCGGAGGATCTCGACGAGGAGGGCTTCAAAAAGATGTTTACCGAGTTCGGGACGGTCTCGAGCGCGATCATCATGAAGGACGACGACGGCAAGAGCCGTGGGTTCGGATTTGTCAACATGGAGACCCCCGAGCAGGCGCAGGCGGCCGTCGATGCGCTCAACGGGAAGGACTTGGGAGAGGGAGGCGAGGAGAAGGTCCTGTACGTCGGCAGGGCCCAGAAGAAGGGCGAGCGCGAGGCCATGCTCAGGCAGCAGTTCGAGGAGCAGAGGGCCGAGCGCGTGCAGAAGTTTGCCGGACTCAACCTGTACGTCAAGAACCTGGCCGATGAGGTCGATGACGAGACCCTCAGGAGCGAGTTCGCGCACTGCGGAACCATCACCAGCGCCAAGGTGATGCGGGACCCCGCGACCGACAAGAGCCGTGGGTTTGGCTTTGTGTGCTTCTCCGCCCCGGAGGAGGCCACCAAGGCGGTGACCGAGATGAACGGTCGCATGGTGGGCGGAAAGCCCATCTACGTGGCGCTCGCCCAGAGGCGTGACGTCAGGAAGGCCCAGCTGGAGCAGCAGTACCAGCAGAGGATGGCCATGCCGGGACCGAGGGGCGCCATGCCGATGGGCTTCTACCCGGGCGCCCCCGGCCCGATGGGATTCCCGGGTGCGCCGATGGGCGGGCCGAGGGGAGCCCCGATGATGCCGTACGGCATGATGGGGCGCGGACCGATGCCCGGGAGGGGGCCGATGGGCGGCCGCGGCATGATGGGCGGCCCGATGATGGGACGCGGTGGCATGGGCGCCAGGGGTCGTGGAGGCGTCCCGGCCGGCAGGGGACGCGGTATGGGTGCCAGGGGCATGAAGGCCCCGCCGCCCCCGGCGCAGGAGGGAGGACTGACTGCCGCCGCGCTCGCCTCTGCCCCGCCCGAGCAGCAGAAGCAGCTCCTCGGAGAGGCCCTCTACCCGCAGATCGCTGCCCTGCAGCCGGACCTTGCCGGGAAGATCACCGGTATGCTCCTGGAGATGGACAACTCGGAGCTGCTGCTGCTCATCGAGTCTCCCGACTCGCTCGAGGCCAAGGTCGACGAGGCCGTGGCCGTCCTCAAGGAGCACAACGCCATCCCCGAGGGCGCTCGCGTCGTCGAGAAGGGAGCGTAAAACGTGAGTTTCGTTGTGTCGCTGCGTATCGCTGCGTGTCGGTGTGTGTGGCTGTGCGCCGGGCGTTTCGTGCGTTTCGTGCGTTTCGTTGGAGGTTGCGTCGTCGACGAGAGGAGAGCCGTCGACGCCGCGCGCCTCGGAACGACGCGTACGATATACGTTATTTCTAGTCTTAACAATAAGACTGTGGTAAGTGGTTATTTCGTCTTCTTGGGCTCTGTGTCAGCGCCCTCGTCTTCCGAAGCGGACTCCTCGGTGCCGTACTCGTCCTCGTCCCACAGCCCCTCGTCGTCCTCGTCCTCCTCGCCTCCGTCCGAGTCGGGTCCGATCTCTCCGTCGGTGTCGTCGTCTTCGTCGCCGGTGTCGACGCCCTCCAGCTGAATCTCGCTCTCCTCCGTCCTGTCCAGGCCCTCGGCTTCGTTCGCCGCCGCCTTCGCTGCCTTCTTCTTGTCCCTCTTCTTCTTGTTCTTCTTCGCCTTCTTCTCGTCCTTTGCCGGCTCGACACACTCGATCTTCAGGCCGAGGCCGTAGTCGGCGCCGATCCACGAGTCGCACATGACGACCAGGGTGAGCTGGTGCTCGCCGACCGCCGGGGCGATGAACTGCAGCTTGACCTCCTGTCCTTCCTCCGTGACGAGCTTGACCAGCGCCTCGGGAGAACCGCCCGACATGGTCTCGTTGAGCTTCATCCTGTTCTTGTAGCCCCGAGACTCGGCCTTGGCCAGGCACACGCGCGACTGACACAGGAGTGAGCCGTCCTTCGGGTTGACGACCATGAAGAACCAGTTCTCGTCCTTGGGGAACGGGTAGTTGGGCGCGGCCGCCGGCACGGACTTGGCGTCCTCGTCTGGCAACATGGACTCGTTGAAGTTCGGGGCGTTGTGCAGCCTCCTGTTCAAAAAGGCGCTGACGCTCACCGTGACCATGTCCTGGTTTGCCTGGAACTTCTGCCCGCCCTCGGGCGCGGGCGCCTCGTCGTCGTCGTCAAGGTACGCCTTGGCGGCCATGGAGAGCGCCGGGAACCGATAGACGATCTTCAACACGTCCATTGCCTGCGGCTTGGACAGGCCGACCTCCTCCATCAGGGCCAGGACCTTGATGTCCTCCATCTTGAGCAAGTCCGTAAGGCTCGTGACTTTCTTCTCGCTGGCCAAGCTCTCTAGCACCATCTTGTGGGTCAAGTGCGGCAGCTGCACGAGCGTTCCCGGTCCCTCCCTCGACTTCATCGGCGAAGGGAAGTGCTTCTTGGCCTCGATCGGGACGGCCCGCACCATGCACTGCATGAGCTCCACGCTCGAGATGGCAGGCTGCAGCCATCCGTAGTTCGGCTTCATGCGAGGCACGGCCGCCGAGAGCATGAAGAGCTCCTGGATCAGCCTCGGCGTCTTGCGCATGACGTACTCGAAGTCCGGCTTGAGGATGTGCGGGATGGGCTGCCTGCACAGGTGGCCGTACAGGAGCATTTGCGCCTTGACGGCGCCGGTGGGCCTGTTCTGATAGAACGGAGACTTCTGCACGTCGCCCACCTCCTGCTGGTAGGGGAAGACGGCGGGCCTGAGCTGATTCATCATCGCCTCGCCCTCCGCCTTGGGGAGCTCCAGCTTGAGGAAGTCGCCGCAGCAGACCATCGTCTCCATCATCTTGACCACGCCGCTCGTGTTCTTGATCTGGTACGGTCCGTACAAGTACAACTGCTGCGTCTCCGGCGCGATGTCCTTGATGTCCACCTTGGTCCTCGACCGGCGGAGCCACCAGGCCGCCCATCCGAGCGGCGCCACGATGCCTCCCAGAAGGAGCGACAACAGGATGAACGGCGCGGCATCCTTGTCCTTGTTGAAGAACCAGTTCGGCAGCGCCACGGAGATCTCCATCGCCTGCCTCCCGTCCGGATGCCCGAACTTCTTGAAGTTCTCGCGAGCCGCCTCGTCCGTCAGCGCCTTGTACGCCTTTGCGACCTTCTCGGTGGAGTACGCGTTGGCCTCGGGGTCGGGGTTCTTATCCGGATGGTACTTCAGCGACAACTTGCGGTAGGCGCGCTTGATGTCGGCGTCCGTGGCGTCCTCGGACACCTCCAAGATTTCAAACGGGTCAAACCTGTCCATCACCACTTGGTGCGTGCGCACGTAGTAGATCAGGCCGGCGTAGATGGCCCATGCCAGGGGGAGCTTCCATCCAAACCTGCTCAGGAAGCTCGATTTCTTGGTATTCTGGTCCCCCTTTTTGCTCTGACGGACCAACGACGAGTAGAGCGAGCGAGACGACGAGTGAGTGGAGGCGACGGCGAGCGAATGAACGTCCGGGGACGAGATCCTCCGGCCGTCGTGTCGACCAACAATGACAATTGCCGCCCGCGGCGCCAGTGCGCCGCCACGAGGTCCACCGACGAGTCCACACCGGGAATATGGTCTGTTGAGGCCTGATCAAAAGCAGCGCATTGTCGCGCCGCGTGTGGTCGATCATGTTGCGTTTCCGCGACGGCGAGCGCGCTGGTGTGTCGATGATGACGTACCGAATCATCTCCTCCGAAGATCAGGTAGGCCGTGTACGGAACGAGGAGTATCGTGGCGATGGAGACCTTCAGGAATTCGATTGAGAGCGGAGGTGAGTGCGCGCGTGCGATGGCAGGGGCGGGGCGGTGCATCACCAGCACGTACGAGGAACACTGCGAACAGCTCGAAGGAGCCGTGCGTGGTCTGTTCGTCCATCGTGGTGAGGTATGGATCGAAAGAAAAAACTGAACGGGAAGGGATGGACGTTGGTCGAGGGTGACCAACGTCCAAGGCGCTGGAGGTCATCCCCTACCAAAGCCGGGTCGGCACCGTCCAGTGAACGGTGGCGAGCGATCGACAAGGAGAGGGAGAGGGGGAGGGGGAGGGAGCGGGCGTTGGGTGGCCGGGCGGGGGCGCTGTGGTCAAGGCGAGCGCGAAGGGGGTGACGTTCGGCGTTCGACCCGACACTCGACGGCCGGGATGCCTCAAGCAAGACCTGCCGACGTGCGCATCAGCGACGGGCGAGTGCCAAGCCTCGATCGCCGAACGTCGAGTGTTGTGGGAGAGTCACCATCAGCGATTCATCCTGCCAGAAAGTCCCACCCCACCACACACGCAGAGTCGACCACGACTCGTCATTCTTTCGGATTTTTTACGCTGAACGCGGCACATTTTTACATTTTACGCTATCTACGTGGCCATATCCGCTGATCGGCCCATACATAGCCACTCCGAGGAACATCTTCACTTTTCCCATGATTTCCGCCCTTTCCGTTTCGGCCAAGGCCACGATCGTGCCGTCTACGGCCACGAACGGCCGCAGGATGGTCGTTGCCACAAAAGCGCAGGCCCAGGACGGCGCGGCGAGCTCCAACTCGCGTCGTGACGTCCTCAAGACGGCCGGGCTCGTGGCCGGGTCCTCGGTCGCCTCGACGCTCTTCACGCCGGCGCTCCCGGCCCAGGCCAACCGCCTGCTCTCGGCCGACTGGGAGGTTGTTGACGTGCCGGTAGACCCGGGTGTGGTGTTCCTGGACGTGGCGTTCACGGGGAGCGACCCGAAGCACGGGTTCCTGGTCGGAACCCGCCAGACCCTTCTGGAGACGTTCGATGGGGGTCGCACGTGGGAGCAGAGGAGCATTGCGGCGGCGACCGAAGAGGGCTTCAACTTCCGGTTCAACTCGATCTCGTTCAACGGAGACGAGGGCTGGATCGTGGGCAAGCCGAGCATCCTGCTCCACACGACCGACAGCGGGAAGAACTGGGAGCGGATTCCGCTCAGCTCCAAGCTTCCGGGTGTGCCGCAGCTCATTACGGCCTTGGAAGGAACTGGTGCCGCCGAGATGACCACCGACGAGGGTGCCATCTACGTCACCAGCAACGCGGCCCTGAACTGGACGGCCGCCGTCCAGGAGACGGTCGACGCCACCCTCAACAGGGTCATCTCGTCGGGAATCTCGGGCGCCTCTTACTACGAGGGGTCGTTCTCGACCATCCAGCGCAGCGACACCGGCGACTACCTCGCCGTGTCTTCCCGTGGAAACTTCTTCATGAGCTACAGCCCCGGTGACACCTACTGGCACCCGCACAACCGACCGGCCCCGAGGAGGCTCCAGAACATGGGCTACATCGGCGGCGACAAGGTTTGGATGACGTGCAAGGGCGGCGACCTCTACACGGCCCCCGTCGAGAAGCTCGACGACGTCGACTCGTTCAAGCAGATCAAAATCAACAGCCGTGGATACGGGATCCTCGACATCAAGCAGGTCAGCAAGGATGTCGTCATCGCATGCGGAGGTGGCGGTAGCCTGTGGATGAGCCGGGACGCAGGAAAGACGTGGAAGAGGGAGAAGGCAGCCGATGACATTGCCGCCAACCTGTACGAGATCACAAGCTCTGGCGGCAACACGCTGGTCATGGGGAACGATGGCGTGCTGCTCCGTTACACTGGAACGTTCTGATGTGTTGATTGTTATGAATTTTGATGCTATTGATTGATTGATTGATTGAGAGTGCGGGCTACCACCTCTCCTCCCGGAGTGAGACGCTGATCAGGAGAACTGCCTTGCGGCGTTGTACCAGACGCCGTGTACCATCCGCATTCACCAGTTTATTCGCTCGACGACAACGACGACAAAGACGACAACGGAGCAGCAGACCGACCGACCGACAGAAAGAGGAACACGCGGCAAGACGCTGCATGGGACCACCACGACTTTGCATGACCACCTGTGCCCCGCTCTCGTCGTCGTCTTGAGGCATCCATCCATCCATCAGACACATACATACACGCACACACGCGACACGTCGCCGTCGTCGGTATCAGCATCATGCGTGCGCTCACGGAAGAGGAGACGCGGATGGTCTTTGAGAAGCTGCACAAGTTCATCGGCAAGGCCATCAAGCAGCTGGTCAGCGACGAGGTCGACTACTGCCTGCGGCTCCAGAAGGGAAGGGTGTACTACGTTCGGGAGGATCTAATGCGGAGAGCGACGAACATTGCTCGGGATAAGTTGGTGGGGCTCGGGGTCTGTATCGGGAAGTTCACCCACGGCGGCAAGTTCAGGTTGACGATTGGCGGGCTCGACGTGCTGAGCAAGTACGCAAAGTACAAGGTGCGTTCGGAGTCACTCGTCTTCGTCTTGAGCGAGGGGGTACTATGATTCGGGTGATTTCAATCATCTTCAGTCTTCAGGCCGAAGTTCTTCGAACTCGTGAGGAGACCAAAGGAATATCCAACACTTGATATGACGAATCTGGCCTCGGGATGCATTGCTTTCCGCTCTTTGATCGCCGATCTCCCTCGTTGCCACGTTCACTCGCGTTCCCTCCCACCCACCCCCGCTCGCAGGTCTGGGTCAAGCCGTCGGCAGAGATGAGCTGGCTGTACGGGAACCATATCGCCAAGGCTGGTCTCGGGCGGATAACCGAGAATACGCCCGGCTATACGGGGGTGGTGGTGTATTCGATGAGCGACGTGCCGCTCGGATTCGGGGTGACGGCCAAGTCGACGGGCGAGTGCAGGACAGCCGACCCCAACGCCATCGTGGTGTTCCATCAGGCAGACGTGGGAGAGTACCTCAGAAGCGAGGACGAAATGTAACCGTAGGTAACGCGTTCACATTCACGATACCAACGAGCCGAGGGCGACGACGTCCAGGCGGCGCCGGAAGGCCGTGAGCACGGCCGAGACCATCTCGTCCGTCGCGTCCCAGCCCTCGAGCAGGGCGCCCTTCACGCCGAGGCTCAGCTTGACGCTGCTCTGCGTCATCTCTTTGCTGACTGGCACGCGGGCAGTGAGTAGCCACGTCGCCAAAGACGTCGGCACGGTGATACCGTCCTGAATCAGCGAGCCGCTCTCGCCCAGGCAGTTGTTGAGGACCGACAGGAGCACGGGAGACCAACGCTCGACGCGGGGGACGACGACGACGCCGTTTGGCCGCTCCTTGAGGAACCCTGCGATCTGCTTCTGCACGTCGCCACGCGTCGTGCTCTCATCCACGAGCACCTTCAACACCGACGCGGGGCTCGCGACTGCAGAGATGTCCGCCTCCGCCTCGGCGCAATCGTCCGAGCCGAGGCAGGCAAAGACGACGGCGTTGGCCTTGTCCTCGGACGACACGTGCCGACCCGACCACACGTCTTCCAGGTGCGAGACGACCGAGTTCATCCCCGCGTTGTATGCCGTGAATGTCTCCAGTACGGCTTTGTTCAGCGGCTCGAAGGGGACCTTGGTACGGCCGTCGACCTTGTCCAGCAGTGAGGCGTGCGCGTCATCGACGCCCTTGATAATGAGGTTCTTTATGTCAATCATGCCGACCATATCAATCATGTTGAGCATGTTGATCTTGCCGAGGCTCGAGAGGTTGATCGGGGCCGGGGACATCTCGATCGCCAGCCGCAGCACGCTCGAGGCCTGGCGCACGGCGACCGCCGAAGCCGAGCAGGTCGCGGACACGACCGGCTCGAGCGGGGGTCCGACATCGCTGACCGCGGGCATCTTGCATACATGCGTTTCGAGCACGTAGAGCGTCATGGCGGCGAGCGGGAGAACTTTCAGGAGCCCAGACAGAGAAAAGACGGAACGCCGTGATGTCGCCGTCGTTGTCGCCGCCGCCTCGTCGACCGTGACGCGCGTCTTGATGCGCGGCAGCCTGGCAGTCCGGGGCGGGAGCGGCGTGGACATCGCCTGCTCTGCCATCCCGCCGGCGCCGCCGCGGTCCCCCGTGGGCTCGTGCGCAGCAGCTCGTAATCGTCGGGGATCACCCCCGAGTTTGTTCGATAGGCGTTCCCGCAGGTCCACGGCTTTCCCCGCCGCGCTGACGCCCGCAGACTTGCACAGCGAGCGCAGCTCTGCGTATGTATAGGCCCGGTCAGGGTCGAAGGAGGTCGGGGACGACGGAGCTGGCATCGTGGTGCTTTTCCGTTGCGGTTCGCAAAAAGTTTTTCTGTCACGTCTCTGAGAGATCCAAGGCCAGTCGCATCGACGGCGACGACGTACGTGCGTCTGCTCCTCCGAGTGAGAAGAACATGCTGGCCTCGAGCTCGGGGCGCCTTTGCCTTCGCTACGCTCGCTCGAGGACCACCACCACCACCACGAGCTCGGCGACCAGACGGCTTGCCACCTCGAACGACGCAAGGACGAGAGAGACGCCAGCAAAGGACGAGTCGGTTCGATTTGGATTCAGTGCCGGGGGCCTCCTCTTTCCCTTCTATGTCGGCGTGTGTCGAGGCCTCGAGCAGGCGGGCTATCTGTCGGCGAGAACCAAGCTGGCCGGGGCGTCTGCCGGCTCGCTCATCGCCGCGTGCGTGAACAGCGGGCTGTCGATGGACACGGTGTCGTCTTTGTGCGAGGAGCTGATGGAGGATTGTAGGAAGAACGGGTCGCGGGGTCGGCTGGGGATCGTGCTGGAGAAGTTTCTGCAGGAGGCGCTTCCCGACGATGCCCACGAGCGGTGTCGGGGGAGGACGTTTGTCGCCGTGAGTTCGGTGGAGGGCAGGGGGGCGCTCGGGTCGCTCGGGCTGGGGACGCCGCAGGGACAGCTGATTAGCGAGTTCTCGTCCAGGGACGATCTGGTGAGCGCCCTCATGACGAGCTGCCATATCCCGCTCTACATGGACGGGCGGATGACGAGCACCTTCCGGGGGAGCATGCACTTGGACGGCGGCGTGACGAACTTCATTCCTCTCCCTCCGGACGACGGGACGCCAGGCGTGCGCGTGAGCTGCTTCGCTGCCAAGCAGATGGGCCTGGTGTACGACATCGGGATCGCTCCCGACGTGTTTGAAGAGTGGCCGCACGGTCTCCCGCAGATGGTCCAGTGGGCGTTCAATCCCGCCGAGCACCATTTCCAGAAGATGCTCGTCGACCGGGGGGAGTGCGATGCGCTCAGCTGGGCGGCGAAATTCGAAGCCGAGGCGAGCCTTTCGGCTTGATTGATTACAAATGATTCTTAGTAGTAGGGGTTCGTTTGCGTTGATCAAAGCACCGCGACGAGCAATGCGAGCGGGGCGGTTGCAAGCAACGCTGACGCGGCAGACGCAGGCGCGGAAGTCGCATCCGTGATGTTCATGATCGGATCCATGGCCACCGCAGCAGTCGCACCCATGTCCATGTCCATATCCATGTTCGGACCCATGGCCATCAGCTCGTCGCATCCGCTGGAAACCGGATCCACACGGTACAGATCATCGTCGTACTTGATAAAGATATGACCCATGCAGAAATGACTTCCCAGCTCCATCACATCCATCTGTCCGTCCTCCACGGACGCGAGCGTCCCGTTGCGCCCCTCCAACGTCGCCAAGACCTTGTTGGCCTGGGCCGCGTCCACGATGTCCACCGGCCCGTCACCAACGGCATCAGACAGTGCGTACGACATGTCGGTCGAGTTGTAGTACACAAACTCGACGTACGTATCGCACGTCGTCGCCTGTGCGGCGCCACAGAAGGCAGACTTGAACGTGACCTCGTCCGCACCCGTGTGCGTTTCGCCGTGTGCGCAGCCAATTGAAGCCAGCACCGCCACCGCGAAGAAAAGGACGTAGCTCGCAGTCACCATCATGTACATGTATACGTATATGTAAGCACGAGTCGGGGAGTGGCACTCGAACGATCGAACAGACAAAAAGTTGCGACGTCAACGCGTTCCTCACAGGATCTTGCACAAGACCTCGACCACCCCGACCGTCACGGTCGTGACGCCCTCGCACCCATCCGCATCCTCACAAGCGTTCTCGTACCCGAGCTTGGTATACAGCCGCACCGCCTCGGTATTATTGAGCTCGACACGGACGAACAGCACCCCGCCGCCCACCTCGACCTCCACCGCCTCCATCAGCATCGTCCCGATGCCTCGACCGCGGTATCCATCCTTCACCACGACGTTATCCACGTAGTACCAGTTCTTCTGGTCGTGGGCGAGTCCCGCGGCCCGAACCGTCGCCTCACTCGCCAACGTGACATCAACGCACCCGACCACCCGACCGCCGCCGTCGAATGCCACGAGCGTGGTCGTCGTCGTCCCGGCACCGGCGGACCCGCACAGCCTCTGGAGGCGATCCAGCTCCTTGCTCGCAAAGCGCTTCTGCTTCGTCGGCCGAAGCCGGTCGAACACGGCCTCTTCGAAGGCTGCCTCTGCCCGCATCTCGGCCACTGCAGCCAGGTATTCCTCGCTCGCACGCTCGACCACGATTGACGATGCGTGCGCCGACCGCGTCGACCGCGTCGACCGCGTCGACCGCGTCGACCGCGCCGAATGCGCACACGCCGCCTCGCTATTTTTTTGCCGCGAAAAACTCCGGGTACCGAGATTCCAGCTCGGCAAACGATACAGGTACAGACGACGCTGTCGTTGGTCGCCGCCCGGCGGTCCCGTCACCGAGCTCGTCGCGGACCATGCGCTCGTACTGCTCGGGAGATAGCGTCGTCGTGTTGTACTGGCCTTTAAGGTTAATGCCGTCACTGCCGTCGCTGACGACGCCACCGTGGTCGGGCTTGCCGGGCGCGGGCTCGGCAGGCGTCGGTTCATCGGCCCTCGACGACGAAAGCTCGCCCACGTCGGTTCCTCCGCCGGCCCCCGCGCCCGACCCGGCCGCGACCACGACATCGGCGACATCGGCGACATCGGCAACATCGGTGTGTTCAGGACCAGTGACCCACACATCGTCTGCTTCCTCAAAGTCCCCGAAATCCTCGCCAGAGTCCGACATAGCAAAAATAAAAATGGCTTCGCAACTCCGAGTTTTCTGTCGGCAGGGTAGACACTACGGGAGGAAGATCGTCTCCACCTTGACGGGCTCGGCGCGTGACGAGCTGCAGACGTGCGAGAGCGCGGCCGCGGCGTCGATGTCCCCGTCTACGAGTGGCTCAACGCAACGCTGGTACTCGTCGTCGTCGTCGTCGTCGAGCGAACGCAAGCCCGTCGACTACGCGTCGTCGATGCTCGCGGCGCAGATCAAGTCACACATTCTGGGCAGTGCGGATACGATATCGCAGAATGTCAAGGCGTGGGACATTACGTTGTCCTCACCGCCTCGGAACCCGATCTGGGCGGTGGTGGAGGACTACCTCGTGGGGCACTGGCAGAGCATGATAGCGCAGTTCATTCAGACGCGGGTGGATCATTCGTTCGATCTGGATGGGTTCCTGGAGTCCGCGCGTGACGCGTATTGGGCCGTGAACACGCTTTCGACGACGTCGGACTACGAGCTGTTGAGGCCGATGATGAGCAAGGGGCTGTATTCTGCGACGGAGGGCATCTACGAGGGCTTTATAAAGAAAGGGTTGCAGTACAGTGTGACGGTGGGGGAGGATATCACGGCGAGATTGTGCGGGGTGCAGTTTTTGAGTCCGGCTCAGATGTCAGAGTACGGGGAGGGTGAGGCCGAGGCGGGCGTTGGGGAGGGGACCGGGGGGGAGGGGGAGGGGGAGAACGCGATGTCGGGCAAGCACATGGTGCTGACTGTCGAGTTTGGGTCTTCCATCACGGTGGATATCGTGAACAAAGAGGGGGGCGAGGGCACAGAGGGCACGGCGGCGGGGGAGCACGAGCACGAGGCGTCCACCGTCGTGGACTCGTCGCCGCGGCTCGTCAAGTTCGTGACTGCGGAGCCGCTACCGGGTACGCTGCCCCAGGAAGACCTCGACGTCACGTGGAAGGTGCTCAAGTTCGCGTGAGGATGTAATGTTGTCTCTGGTGCTCTCGAGATCGGCCACGCCTGGCATGGCCACAAAAACGAAAGCTGCGTGTCGACCACCACCACCACGAGCATCTACTCTTCCTTCGTTGATGTCACATTTGATTGCGTCGCTGGCACGGCGCGGCCGTAGCGCGACGAGTCGAGCGCCCGCGCTCGAAAGGCTACTATTCGAACGTGCATCTTCGTCCGCGGCCAACGCCACCTCGACGACCACGGGTCTGGAGTCGTTCGTGGAGTCCAAGGGCGTCTTGCTCAAGGGTGCCCCGGTCTATCTCGATACACAGGCGACGACGCCGCTCGACCCGCGAGTCCTCGACTACATGCTTCCCTTCATGACAGACATGTACGGGAACCCGCACTCGCGGACCCATCTGTTCGGGTGGGAGACGGAGGACGCGGTTGAGAAGGCGCGCGAGCAGGTTGCCTCCCTCATAGGTGCCAACGCCAAAGAGATCATATTCACGTCCGGTGCGACCGAGTCCAACAACCTCGCCATCAAGGGCGTGGCCGGGTTCTACAAAGAGAAGAAGCGGCACGTGATCACGACCCAGACGGATCATAAATGTGTCTTAGATTCGTGTCGTGTGCTTCAACAGCGGGGTTTCGACGTCACGTACCTTCCCGTCGATACCGACGGGTTGATCGACCTGGAGGAGCTCAAGGCGGCCATCCGGGACGACACGGCGCTCGTCTCCGTGATGGCCGTGAACAACGAGATCGGCGTGATTCAGCCTCTTAAGGAGATCGGGGCAATATGCCGAGAACGCGGCGTGTTCTTCCACACAGACGCGGCGCAGGCGGTCGGGAAGATTCCGGTCGACGTGAACGAGTGCAACATCGATCTCTTGAGTATCTCTGGGCACAAGGTGTACGGGCCCAAGGGAGTGGGTGCCATTTATATTCGCAGGCGTCCCAGGGTCCGTTTGGAGGCGCAGATCAACGGTGGCGGGCAGGAGCGCGGCATCCGGTCAGGGACGGTGCCGTCCTTCCTGGTCGCAGGGCTGGGAAAGGCGTGCGAGGTGGCCGAGCAGGAGATGGAGAACGATAAGCGGCACGTCGAGCGTTTGGCGAAGAAGCTGTACGACGGCGTGACGTCGAAGCTGGAGGGCGTCGTGCTGAACGGGCCTGGAGACGACAAGCGCAGGTATTGGGGCAACTGCAACCTGAGCTTTGCCTACGTCGAGGGAGAGTCGTTGTTGATGGGATTGAAGGACCTCGCGGTGTCCTCCGGGTCTGCGTGCACGTCGGCATCGTTGGAGCCGTCCTACGTGCTGCGCGCGCTCGGTGTCGAGGACGAGTTGGCGCACACGTCGATCCGGTTCGGCATCGGGCGGTTCACGACCGACGCCGAGATCGATCGCGCCATCGAGCAGACCGTCAAGCATGTGGAGAAGCTGCGAGAGATGTCGCCGCTCTGGGAGATGGTGCAAGAGGGCGTCGATCTCAAATCTATCCAGTGGGCCGGAGGACACGGCCACTGAACCGCAAAGTTGCCTGTAGCAGGCGAGGAGCCGGGTCCGTCGCCGTCGGGATCCCTGTCGCTCGCGCGCGCTGCCCCCTCGGCTTGGTATATATAACATGTACTTGGCGTACGACATACGACATACGATATGCGACAAACACTTGATTTCGTCAGAATCCGTCGGTGGCGAGCAGCTGGTGCAGGGCGTCGATGAGGCGCTTCTCGGAGCCGAGCACGTCGTATCGAGCGTCCTTGATCTTCTTGTCGAGCATCTTCTCGAGAACCTGTCGCATCTCGCGCACCAAGACGCCGATGCGCGCGGGTGCCTTGAACGTGGCCCACCCGTCCACGAAGATTTTGCCCCGCTCGTGCTGCACGACGACGTTGCCGCCAAAGAGGAGGACGGCGTAGGCCGGGACCATCGAGCACTCGCGAACGTAAATCTTGCTCGTCTCAAAGATCTCGCTGTAGACCAGCCATCCAGACTCGAATTTGCCGACGTTGAAGTTGATCGATGACGGATGGAGGAACACCCTCCCGCGCTCCCGGTCGAAGAGCTTGACCTTGCCGCCGGGTCCTTCCGTCTCGAACGCCCCGCCGTCCACTTTTTTGAATCTGGCGGCGGGGTTCTCCACGCGCAGCAGCTGCGGGTAGAACCCGGAGGCAAGTGCCGCCTTGACGACGCGGGCGTGTCCGGCGTACTCGTCGGGCTCGCCGTACGCGCTGTTGACCGGCTGTCCGTCATCGGCGAGCGCCGGTCGGCCGACAGAATCAAGGTAGGAGGGAGATATGAAACCGAGGTCGGCCAGGATCTGCGCGAACTGGCGGCGCCCCTGGGCGATCGCTTCCATCGCCGGAACGGAGATGAAGTACTCCGCGGCGTACCTGGACCCCGCCTTGTGGCCGCTTCTTTGCACCTCGAGGCGCCACCCGTTGAAGGCGGCAATGGTAGCAATGTGATCCGACTTAGTCGACGACGACGAATACGCCGATGGCGAATACGACGACGCGCCCGTCAGCAAGCTCACCAGCTTGGCACGTCTGCCGTCGGCCTCCTGGAGGTTGTCCCAGGTCGACCAGAAGACAGACTTTCCGTAGGCCTGTGCGGCGACGATGGTCAGGACCGGGTCGACGCACCGCAGGATTGCGCCGAAGATGAGCATCTTCCCCAACTTTGGGTCGCAAGGCATTCGCGCCAGGTGCTTGCCCAAGGGCGTGAGGGACTGGCTCTCGGCGTCGATCGCACCCATCCGCTCGAGATCCTGGACGGCACGAATAAGCCCATTCCTCGGCGGCGGGGTGAGCATCTGGTCCAGCACCTCGTACACGTCGCCGCCGACGATGGCCTTGGTGTCCATCACCAGCGAGTGCAGGGCCGACCTCGAAATCTCCGGGAGCGTGTTCTTGTCCATATTGTCCCAGGTTTTCTTGCTGAAGATCCTGTAGCAGATCCCCGGCTGGACGCGACCCGCGCGACCCCGGCGCTGCTGACAAGATGCCTGCGACACAAACACCTCCTGGAGCCGTGAGATGCCCCTGAGGGCGTCAAATCGCACCTCGTTGGCTTTGCCAGAGTCGATGACGCACGTCACGTCGTCGATGGTAATGGAGGTTTCTGCGACATTCGTGGCCACGACGATCTTGGTGACGCCGGGCGGCGGCCTGTCAAAGACCTTGCTCTGTTCGGACGGCGGCAGGCCGCCGTGCAGCGGGAGTACCATCACCTGGAAGCCCTGGCTTCTGATTATCCCCGAGGACGAGAGCTTCTTGACCAGCTTTGTAATCAACTGCGCACCCGGCACGAAGATCAGGATGGCGTTGTTATTGGCGGTGGGCTTGGCACCCTTGGGGTTGGTCCCGTTGGCACTCTTGGTATTGTTGGCCGCCTGCCGGTTGCCCCGGAGCACAGAGCAAACGAGGGCCTCGATCAGGTCCACGTTGATGTTGAACTCGTTGACCACGGCCATGGACTTGGCCGTGGCCTCGGAGTAGCCTGCGTCCCTGTAGCGAGCGACTGCCTCCTCTTCGTTCTTCACCTTCGTCTTGGCCCACTTGGACGTCTTGCCGATCAGGTACCCCGTCTCCTCGAGGACGTCCTCCAAGAAAAAGTCCTGCACTGGGTGTGTGAACCCGGGGATCGAGATGATCGGAGGGGCGCCTGTCCGGGGTGCCCGCCCAACCTTGGAGAAGTACCCGGCAAACAGCTCGGCCTCTGCCGTCGCAGACATGAGCACGATCTTAATGTTCCGGTTCTTCCCCGACAGCAAAAGGTCGCGAAGCAGGAACAGGAGCATATCGCCCTCGATCGTGCGCTCGTGCACCTCGTCCAGGACAACGTGCGTGACGGACTTGAGCTCCGGGTCGCCCAGCAGCCTCCTGAGCATGATCCCGGTGGTGCAGAAGAGCAGACGCGTCCGCCTGGATTGCTTCGAGTCGAGGCGGACGCTGTATCCGATCGTCGATCCCACGGACTCCGCGCGCTCCTGCGCGACGCGGTTCGCGAGACCGATTGCAGATATCCGGCGTGGCTGCGTGCAGATGATGTTGCACTCGCCGCCCCGCGACTGTGAGATTGCATCCTCCAGGATGTACTGGGGAACTTGGGTCGACTTTCCGCATCCCGTCGATCCCATAATGATCGTGACCATGCTGCCGTTGACGGCCTCGACGACCTCGGCACGCATCGACGCGGCCGGAAGGCCCGCACGTTGCTTCCTCATTCGACCGTGGGATGCGTCGTTCTCCAACTTCCGATGATGCGCCGCTAGCCTCTCGCTCTCTTGTCGTGCCTGCGCGGGAGACAGGACGGTCTGCGGGCGTTTCCTCGACGGACCCTGGCGGGGACGTGCGACGTCGGCCACGCCACGATTGTCGCCATCGCCGTTGTCGTCGCCGTCTTTCAGACCGTCGCCAACGCCAACGCCATCTTCAAGACCGTAGCCAACTCCATCGCCGTCCTCGCCGTCAGGCAAGTCCCTGATGGACTCGCCGACCAGGGACGCGACGTCGTACACCGCGGGCGCGCCCGCTGCCTCGACCAGTGCTGGCAGCACGGTCGAGGTCATCAAGTGCCTGATTTGCCGTCCAGAAACACCAGACACGCCAGATGCACTGGCTGTGCTCTGAACGATCACCACCGGGCAGGCGTTTGGATACCGCCGCGGCAAGACAAACTGCACGCGAGCCATCTCGAGGCGCACGCTGATCACGTTGCCATCAAAGGACACGTCATCTCCAAATATGGCCTCGAGCGCCATCCGCTCCTCCTCGACGAGGTTGCCGCCCGGCGCCCCCCGTCGCTCGTAGTCGTCCTCAGAGCCAAAGAACCCCAGCAGGAAGGGGGCCGCGCGCGTCGACAGGAAGAGCGCGACGGCCGAGGAGAACACGTCGCCCTTGTGACTTGCGAGCGCTTCCATTGCCTCATACCTGCCATATCCGCACTGTTCGAGCTCCGTGACAGCCGGGTCGACGACCTCCGCGGGGGCGACGCCGCTCCGCCGGATGACCGTGACGGGTTTGCCCGCCGCGCCCGCCGCAAACTCCGAAGGCAGCCGATCCTCAGGGAGATTCAGACATAGCCAATCGAGTGCCGATGAGAGCCCAGCGCTCCTGGACGCAGCAATCGACGCATCCTCCCGCCGAAACCCGAGCGCTTCCAGCTCGGCCGCCAGCTCGGCGATCTCGTCCGGGCTCCTGCTCGAGGGCCCAAAGCCGTCGCCATCGCCGCCGCCGTCGTCGCCGCACGTGTTGACCTCCTGGAGAATACCTTCGATCGCCGCCCTGTGCTCGTCGGTCATGGTGATCTGCACCGGGCCCTGGCCCGAGAGCTCCTTCTTGATAGCCCGCGCCTTGAACTCCTTCTCCCTCCGCTCCCGCTCCGCGGCCCGCCGCACACGCTCTTCCCGAACTTGAGACTTTTCTCCGGTCGCCTTCCACAGATCGACGTACGACGGCGGCAGCGTCCGCTCGAGCGACCGATTCCCCGCCAGGTGGTGCAGCGCCAGTACGGCCGCGCGCTGCTGCGCCTCCTGCTCGTCCTCGCAAGCATCAGATTTATCCAGAAACAGCACCACATCGTCTTCCTTCTTCTTGGAATCTGGCATCACCACCTTGCATCGCCACGTCGACGTGTCCTTCTCGAAGATCGTCTTATACCTCGCCTTGGGAGCCTTCGCCTTCAACAGCATTTCGTGGACCAGCAGCTTGGGACTCTTGTAATCGTACGCACCGGCCGAGCTCCCGATATCCATGATACGGAGCTGTTTCCCTTGCTTGCCAGTCCCCTTCACTGCGGGGGCCGACGCCGACGCCGACGTCGATGGCGACGCCTCGACGACGACATCAGCGTGCTTCTGCTTGATGTGGTTGTTGAGTTTCAGCTGCTCCTTGAACACCCTGTCGCAGTGAGGGCATTGCAGCTGGTTCCGTGAAGCAGCAGCCCGTGATGCCAGGAATTGCTCCGCCTCTGCGGCCGACCCCTTACCCACGCCGTTGACGACCTTGTTCGCTGCCCGCTTCGCCTCCCGGTTCTTAATCCCGCCCATTGATTCTGATACGGTCGGTGCCCGTTTTCGCGTCCCTATGCCTGCATATGGATGTATAACATCCAAAGCGACGCCGCACGGTGGCTGAAACGGTATAAATTGCGAGTTAGGACGGGAGATAACGGAGCTCATTCCAAACTGGGCGACACGTCGTACTCGATATCGATACCGATGTCGATGTCGGCGAGCTGCATATGCATGGCAATCACCCGCACGACCCGGATCGGTGCCTGGGCGGCGCCGCGGAGAGGCCTGGGCAGCGCCAGCCGTCGAGCGTCCCGTTCCACCCATGCCACGCATGCCAGTTCGACCGCCCAGTCTTCTTCGCCGCAGGTCGTCGGCGTGTTGCATGGGCCCCACATCCGCCCTGAGATTGCCGACGATGTGCTGTCACGGATCGACGCCGCTCGGACCCTGCACTCGACCAGACACACGGTGTTTTCCGGCACCGGCACCCAGCTGGGGCTGGACTCGACGTGGCGGTTTGTGGTCTCTTCGGACGGCAGTTTCCGGGAAGAGATTGTCACGGAAAAGTTTACGACGATCAGTGGGTACGATGCCTCGTCGTCTTCGTCGTCTTCGTCGTCCTCGTCGTCTTCGTCGTCGGTGACGTCGGTGACGTCGAGGTCGTGGAGCGGCGATCAAACGGGCATGGCTTCGTACCTTGCATACGATGACAACGAGCTTACCATGCTCGTGAGCTGGGCACGGAGCGGCCTCTGGTCTTCGCCGGTCGTCAGGCCGTTGCTCGTGGTGGACGTCATCTCGACGTCTGTCGACGAGGCCGGGCGGCCCGTGGCCGTGATGCGGCTACGAATGAAACACGGTCGCGTGACTGCAACGGCTACGGTTGATATGGAGGATTCTAGTGGGGTATTGCGTCCGCGGAGTATCGCCTTCCACCTCAGGAGCGACAATGAGGCCCTGACGTTCCTCGACTGGGACGAGATCGAGGCGGAGGGCATCCAGTATCCCAGACGCATCGAGTACGAGACGATGAGTGGTACGAACGTGTTGTGCGTCGATCATGCCAGCGTGCAGGATGGCGACGGGGGCCACGACGGAGGCCACGACGGGGGCCACGACGGAGGCCACGACGGAGGCCACGACTCGAAGGATGTCTCGATGCCGTTCTCGATGCCAGTCAGCCTGGACATGCCTCTGGATACAGAGTTCCGGGAGCCCTCGACCCACGAGCTGCCGGCATGGGTGACGACGAGCGGACACATTCTTGTCAAGGCGACGATCGATGGCGACCAGAAGTCCGCAGGCTATTGGCTGTTCGATACTGGTGCCTCTGGTTCGGTGATTGACTCGGCGGCCGCCGCAAAGCTCGGCCTCGAGTCGTTCGGGTCGTTCAAGGTGAAAGGGATGGCCGGCGATCTGCCGGGAAACTTCCGATCGTGTCGAACGATGGAGCTCGGACCTCTGAAAGTCAACGACATGATGCTCATGGAGATGGACTGCAGCGGTTTGGTGCGGGGCGGTCCGGGGCCCGTCTTGGGCATCATCGGCTGCGACATCCTGAGCAGAGCCGTGTGGGATATTCCGAGAATCGTCCATCCCGCTGCAAAGGAGGACGGTGGCGGGGACGACGGCGACGGCGACCGCGAGGTGGCCAGTTTCGCCGCGGCCATGGCGGTCACGTCGATGAGGGACAACAAGAACAAGAACAAGAAGAAAGAAACGTCGCTTCCCTTGCGCGGTTGTCGAGAAATTGCTATCACGATGACTGACCCGCGGATAACGCCAGACGTGGGTGACGATTCCAAGTGGATGGACGTCCGGTGGGTGTCGTCCCTGCCGCACCTGGACGTCACCTGCGTCAACGGCGACGCTCGGTCGAGCGTCATGTTCATGGTCGACTCGGGAGCCGGCGGCATGCAGCTCATGATGAACAACCAGACGGCGTGGAGCCTCTTGCTGTGTGCGCCCGAGAACCAGGGTGAGAACCCTCGTGGCACGAGGTCCGTGCGTGGCGTGGGCGGGTCGTCCACGTCGAGCATTCGCATGCGATCAAAGCGGCTTCGGATTGCCATCGGCCATACCGATCTCACGGAAGTCGACTGCCTGGTGGCGGATGACGGTATTCAGGGCGGCGTCGAGCTGTCGCACTACACGGGCGGGGTGCTCTGCAACGACGTGCTTGTCAGGTATCGCTTCGTGATCGACCTGCCGAGGGATCGGCTCGCGCTCTTGTGAAGGATGGACTGTTACATATCATTCATTGAGAACCGCGGCGAAGCGGCTTGAGAACGCTCGAGTCAGGATCCGATCCTGGCGATGATCGCCACGTACAAACATCGTCGACACATCGTACACGAATAGCGGTATTTAGTACGAATAGTTCTTCACATAGAGGCTCTCGCCCCCAGCGGCGAGGTCACCCTTGCCGAGCGTGGCATTTCCGTTCGCCTGGGCGCGGACCATGAAGGCGTCCTGGCCGGCCTTGACGTTCTCGGGCTTGCCGCCCCACGCCTTGAGCGCCGAGGCCTGCAGGGCACGTCCGAAGGAGAACGAGAGCGCCCACGGCCTCTGGATGTCCTGGATCTGATTCATGGCGGTCAGATGCGCAGTGGCAGTCTCCTCACTCTGTCCACCGGACAGGAAGACGATACCCGGCACGGCCGGAGGCACGGCCCTCGAGAGGGCCCTCACGGTCAGGAAGGCGGCTCCGCGGATGTCGGCCTGGTCGGCCTCGGCACCCGAGAGGACCATGTTGGGCTTCAGGAGCGTTCCCTCCAGGAGCACGTGGTGGTCGCTGAGGGCCTTGTAGACCGCAGCGAGCACCTTCTCCGTGACGGCGGCGCACACGCTGATCGGGTGGGAGCCGTCCGACAGGATCTCGGGCTCGACGATCGGGACGAGTCCGTTCTGCTGGCAGATGCAGGCATAGCGGGCCAGTCCATAGGCGTTCTGGTGGATGCTCAGGTCAGAAGGGCACCCCGTGGCCGGGTTGATCTTGAGGACCGCCCTCCACTTGGCAAACCTCGCTCCCTGCTCGTAGTACTTGGCGCAGCGAGCACCCAGATCGTCGATACCCTGGGTCTCGGTCTCACCATCGGTACCCGGCAGGGCCACGACGCCCTTGTCGACCTTGATTCCCGGGATGATGTTCTTGGACTGCAGCATCTTGACAAACGGGGTTCCGTCGTTGGCATCCTGGTACAGGGTCTCCTCGAAGAGAATAACACCAGAGATGCAGTTCTCGATGCCCTCGCTGGTGAACAGAAGCTCGCGAAGGTTCCTCCTCGCGGCCTCGTCGTTGGCGACGTTGATGCTGCTCAGCCTCTTGCCGATGGTTCCCGTCGACTCGTCGGCGGCGAGGATCCCCTTTCCGGGAGCGACAAGCGCACGGGCGGTGGCCACGAGCTCCTCAGCATACTTGTTCGAGTAGCTGTTTCCGACTGCGGGCGAGAGAGAGGGGGGATGGGCAGTGAGCGTTCGCGACCGGGAGAGATCGAGCGACGGATCGGAGTCGAAATTATCGAAACGATGAAGACGCGGGACCGGTTCGAGGCGGTTCGAGGCGGCACCGACGGAGCTCGGACGGCCACGTAACACGATTCCCTATCTATATATCGCGTGCCCATGGCGTTCGAGCGCGGACCGAAGCCGATCGAGCGAGCGCAGCCGACCTCATTCGACGAGATCGAATGGAAGCTCCGATCGCCGCAGCACGCGTCTCCGCGGGAGGAACCCGAGACGCCCCGCGTTCTCGATAAAGAAGTGCAGTCCGCGAGAAGGGCAGCCGCGGAACGTCGACCCAAGGCACAGCGACCGACCGAAACGCTGGCATCTATATCTCGCGGTCCCGAGGCATCTCGAACAATTTCTCGTCACTCACGCGTCGTGACGTACCGGGGTTGGTGACAGATGGGGCAGACATGGTTGTTTCGTGTTTCGTGTTTGGTTCGTTTCGTCTCAAAAGCTGCGAAAGAAATACTGTGGGATCTGTCCGCCGATCGGCGGAATCGCGATTCCCACTACTGTAGTCGAATTTTCTCGAACTATTTGCTGCGCGCTCGTCACGACGCAATTCGAGGCGTATGGAGTCGTCGTAGCCGTTCTCCGTTCGCTGCTACGATGATCCCCGTGGCAAACAAAGGGAGGAGGACTAGGGGGGAGGGAGGGCAGCCTGCCCTGGGGAAGCCTGGATCCAACCGATCGCTCGTCTTTCAGCTCACGGCGCTCTTCGCCGTGAGCGTCGTCGGCGTCGTCGGCGTCGTCGGCGTCTTCTTCCTGTCCACGGCCGTGTCGCTCGCAGGCATCGATGTGGAATTCGAACGGGGAGAGGACGCGTTCAGGTCGCTCGGCAGGCCGTTCCTCTCGCCCTCCTCGTCCTCGTCCTCGTCTCCCGACGAGGCAACAACAACGGGCGACCGAGATGATGGGGGCAACCGAGATGATGAGAGAGCCGATTATGTGAGGGACCGGATGATGCGGCATGCGTGGGCGGGGTACGAGACGTACGCGTGGGGCATGGACGAGCTGAAACCGATCGCCAAGGAGGGCAAGCTGGGCGTGATGGGCGGGTTCAGCGGATTCAACGGTATGGGGGCGACGCTGGTGGACGCCATGTCGACGCTGCACGTCATGGGGTTGCGGGAAGAGTTTGATCGGGCGCGAGATTGGGTGGTGGAGGAGATGGACTTTGCGTCGCGTGGTCACCAGCAGATCAGCTTCTTTGAGACGACGATCCGGCTTCTGGGGGGGCTGTTGAGCTCGTACGACCTGTCGGGTGATAGGGCCCTGTTGGAGCTGGCGGAGGATCTGGCGGATAGGCTGGTTGCAGTCTTTCACGGTGAGCTGTCTGGCATTGCGACGAACCGGGCATCGCTGCCGATGACGGTCGTGCAGTCGGGGGAGACGGATGTGCTGTTGGCCGAGGGGTTCAGTAATTTGATCGAGTGGGGCACGCTGGGGCGTCGGACGGGGAGGGAAGAGTTTTCGATGAAGGCGGAGGCGGGCGCTCGATTCGTGCACGCCAGAAACGCCGACAAGTACGTTCTCGGGGAGCGGGTTTCCAGGCGCACGGGGAGGGGGGGCGGGGTCCTGACCGTCGCGGCGCCGGCAGATAGCTACTACGAGTATCTCCTCAAGTACTGGATACTCACTGGCAAGAAAGACGACCACTGGCGGGATCGGTGGGTGAACTCGGTCGACGAGGCGATGCAGACGCTCCGGGTGACGACCGACAGCGGCAGTTATTCGTTCGTTGGGATGAGGCACGATGTCCGTACGGGAACAGTGCATCCGGAAGTCAGCCACCTGGGCTGCTTCTATCCGGGCAACATTGCACTGGGCGTGATCAGCGGGGCCGTCCAAGGGGACAAGGCGGCCGAGTATCTCGACTTTGCGCGGTCGCACATGTCGACGTGCATGATGCTGTATGCGACCAAGACGGGGCTCGGGGCAGACACCGGAACGATGGACGTGCACAACGAGGAGCTCCGCGTGAGTTCCGGTGCGTACCTCCAGCGGCCAGAGGTGGTCGAGAGCTTGTTTTACCTCTGGAGAGCGACGCACGAGCCCGTCTGGCGCCAGAACGGGTGGGACATCTTGCAGGCAATCGAGAAGCACTGCAAGGTCGACGGCGGCTACGTCGGCGTGCGGGACGTCAACGCCGATGCTGACAGCATCACCCCAGACGACACCCAACAGAGCTGGTTCCTCGCAGAGACATTGAAGTACATGTATCTGCTCTTTGAGGACGATGCGTTCATCGACGTCGCGGACGAGTGGGTGATGAACACAGAAGCGCACCCCGTGCGTGCCGCGACAGCGGGCGCCGATCGCAAGGTGCCGGACTGGATCGACTGGCCATACCTCCGACGGACGTGCACCGGGCCGTTGTGCGGCGCGTTGCCGCTGCTCCAGAATTTCGTTTCGGCGATCGCGGTAGCGTTCGGTTGAACTTGTTGTTGTTGTTAAACTTATTTCGATCAAACCAACGACGGGTTGTAGGGGTTGTAGGTCTGGTTGCTGACCATCTGGACCATATTGCTGCCGTTGTCCATGTACCTGGCGAGCGTAATGGGTACGGGTACGGATTCGGTGGATGAGCGCGAGTGAGCGAGTGAGCGAGTGGGTGGCGCGTCGGGACGCGATCGGTGGAGTTCACAAATACGCACCGCTGGAAAGACCCTTGTTCCTTGCGACCCTTGTAGTATTTCCATCCGTAGTAGCCAGCAATGCCAAATATGACGAGACCGACGACCGTGATGAACACGGCGAGCACCGCGCTGGTGCCGCTGTCAGACCCGTCGTCAGACTCGTCGCCCTTGGAAGACTCTGGCGCCGGCGCGGGCGATATGGGCGCAGTGGGGCCGGGAGCCGGCTCGTACGCGCCCGATTCACACGCGTTCAGTCCTTTGAACTGCTCCTCGCAACCGTTGGTAAAGTCGTTGCCGGCAAAGTCGTACGCGGCGTTTGTCGGCAACGGGGCCGCGAGCCACGCCGGCAGCTCCCCCGAAAAGGAGTTGCTCGAAAAGTTCCCGAACCGGTCATCGGTGTTGTTCTTCGAGAACAGCGCGATGTCCTCCCACGAATCAGGAATTGTGCCGGTCACGTTGTTCGAGTCGATATGCAGGAAGGCGAGCGACGGGAACGCCCCAGCCGCCAGGTCGGGCAACGTGCCGTTCATCGACGTTCCAGTCGCCTCCAGGTACGTCAGATTCGCGTAGGACGACAGTCCCACGGGGAAACCGGCACCGAGCGGATTCTCAGACACGCTCAACGTCTGCAGCGGTGGCAGACTCGCCGTCCCCTGCGACAACGACCTCCTTGCCGTCGGCGCCGTCAACCACGCCCCGGGCAGGCCAGTCAGCTGATTCTGCTCGACGTCGACCGACCGAAGCACGGGGTGGCCGGCGAACGAGTCCGGCACGGACCCGTTGAACTGGTTGAGCGAAACGTCAAACAGCGCCAAGCTCTGGGCCGTGGTCGGCGACGGCAGCGCCCCACTCAACGTGTTGTTCGACGCCACGAACTCGCCCAGAGACGGCGGCAGGCCCCCGACGCTCCCCGAGAGCTTCGCGTCGGCCACTTGCAAACTGCGCAACTTTGGCGCCGTTCCAATCGTACTCGGAAGCGGCCCATTCAGCCCCGTCTTGCTCGCCAGCAGCACCTGCAGCTGGGAGTCGGCATCAAAAAGACACGCCTCGAGCGCTCCGCCCACCGCAGTCTCGTTGAACGCCAACTGCGCCAGACCGTCTACAGCCAGCGTGCACGCCGGCGACTCGGACGTCGTCGTTGCGTCCGTCGACGCGTTCACGGGCCCACCCAGCGTTCCCGAGACGCCCGTGTGGGTCACCAAGATGTCCGTCCACGGCGCACTCGGAGACTGGCCAGTCACGTTCGCCTTGGTCTCGGCAAAGATCCCCAACGCCACGTCCAAGCTTCCCGTCAGCTTTTTGTTGTACGACAGCGACAACCTCTGCAGCGTCGGCACCCCCCGCAGAATCTCCGCGAGCCCGTCGACCCCGCACTCCAGGCCCATCCCGCTCAAATCCAACGTCACCAGGTTCCCGTCCACATCGCATGCACTCCCGCTAAACTGGCAAAAGTTAAAGTACCCCGTGGCGTTGGACGGCACGGGCGCCTCTGGCGCTGGCGCCACGGCGCCAGGCTGCGCCTCGGGACCCGGCACAGGCGCTTCTGGAGCCGGCGCAACGGCGGCGCCCGTCTCCGGACCGGGCGCCAAAGGTGCCTGGGCAGCCGCAGGCTCCGGACCAGGGGCCGCCGCCGCCGCCTGCATCACCTTCCTCCTCCCCGCCCCAGGCGCCGGACCAGGCACCACCCCTGTCGCATTTGCATTCGCATTCGCACTCGCATTTGAATCCAGATTGCTCCACCCCGTGCACCCCCCGGCCCCACAACACGCATCGTACACCGCCGCCATCGCCCCACCCTGCCCCGCCTCCAGCTCGCCCCCGGCCGCCACCGCCACCTCAAAGTCGTACCACACCGGTCCAGCGTTATACCGCAGCACCTCCACCACGCACGCCATTTTCCCCGCGTTCCCACCCCCCACAGTGAACACCCCCCCGGCCTGCCCCAACACCACCTCCTGTCGCCCACCCACATAGCCACTTGACACGTACTCCCGACGTATATCCGCCCCCGCGTTCACCTCCCCGCAGTACAGAGACACCCCAGCCTCATACCCAAACTCCCCGTCCTTCTCAACGCACCCATCCCCGTCCACCGGCGCCACCCCATACGCCCCCACCCCGCACAACGACCCAGCCACCGACACCCGCACCACGGACCCTTCCGGCACCGTCCCCGGAAGCTTCGACCCGAACGAACTCGCCGCGTCGATAATCGCAAACTCCCCAGGCGCCAACAGACCAGACTCCGTGTAGATGGGTTGTTCTTGCTGTTGCGCGGCGGCAGGGCCGACGCTGCCGACCGACCACAGAAACACCAGAAGGAGCAGGGAAAGCGAAGAAACGCACGAGACGTTGGCGACCGAGACTCGAGTGGAAGCCCTGGAGGGAACTGAAGCCCTGGATCGGGACCGATCGCGCATTCTGCTCGGGCGCTCCCGCGCTCTGTACACACGAAGACAACCCGCCGAATCGCGGAAAGGGAACCTACACGAACTCGTACGTGTATGTGTGTCCTGCTGTCCTGCTGTCCTGCTGTTAGACGCGGCGCCTCAAAAAAAACTTGTTTTCTGTCTTAGCCTCCGAGGCGCTCTCCTCGAGCGTCCAGTTCACGCCGGCAGTCTTCATACCAGGGTACTCCGTATCTCGTATCTGTACCTGTATCTGTATCTCTCCACGCTCGACCGACGTGCGCGCGCTCGACAACACGCGCCCTGATCGAGAGACGAATCGAGAGACGACATGTTTCTCACACGTTCCGAGTATGACCGCGGGGTCAATACCTTCTCTCCGGAAGGTCGCCTCTTCCAAGTAGAGTACGCGATCGAAGCCATCAAGCTCGGATCGACTGCGGTGGCCGTCAGAACAGACGCAGGGGTGGTGCTTGCGGTGGAGAAGCGGGTGACGTCGCCGCTGCTGGAGCCGAGTTCTATCGAGAAGGTGGCCGAGGTCGATACCCACGTGGGCGTGGCCATGTCAGGGCTGACGGCGGATGCGCGTACGCTGATTGATCATGCGCGGGTGGAGTCGCAGCAGCATCGGTTTACATATAACGAGGCGATGCCGGTGGAGAGTATTACGCAGTCGTTGTGCGATCTGGCGTTGCGGTTTGGGGAGGATGATGATGAGGGTGGGGGTGGCGGGATGTCGAGGCCGTTTGGGGTGGCGTTGTTGGTGGCGGGGTGTGACGAGGAGCACGGGGCGGTGCTGTTCCATACGGATCCGAGTGGGACGTTCGTGGAGTATAAGGCGAAGGCGATCGGGAGCGGGAGCGAGGGGGCGCAGACGGCGCTGGTGGAGGGATGGAGGGAGGGAATGACGATGGAGGAGGCCGAGGTGTTGGCGCTCGGGGTGTTGAAGCAGGTGATGGAGGAGAAGGTGACGGGGGTGAACGTGGATATCGCCAGGGTGGATATGGTGGGAGGCTGGCGGGTTTACGGCCAGGCGGAAGTGGAGGAGGTGATTGGGAGGCTCTAGAGTCTGAGAGAGAGAGAGAGAGAGAGAGAGAGAGAGACAGAGACAGAGAGCGCGGTGTAAAGTTCTAGTAAAGTCCTCCTTGCCGGCTTGAAGGCTCAGCCTTGAAGCGTCTTCATGAAGACGTCTGATCAGACGCAAACGACGAAGATGCATGGTGACGATGGTATGGAGGACGTGTTGAGCAAGTCCTTTACCAAGGTGAAGGACTTGCTCAAGAAGCGGCAGATGCGGAAGGCGGAGAAGGTGCTGGACGAGCGTACGTGTTTTGGGGCCGTCGATGGCGCGACGATTCGAGTTCGTATTACGAGGCTCGGTACCCGAGCATCACCAGCCGACGACGTTCCTACGACGCGCCCCACCCACTCCTCACCCACTCTCCCCTCGCCCCACTCGATCATCATCACGTTGCAGTTCTCGTCAAGGTTCCTGACGACCAGGATGCTGTCGCTGCGAAACTGTACGTCCTGATCGACACGTCGCGGACGAAGGAGGCGCTCGATGTCCTGGCTCGCGCCGACACGCGGGACCGGTTTCCGTTCGAGTATGCGTATTGTCTCTACAAGGAGGGGCGAATGGAGGACGCGTTGAGGCAGCTGGAGAATATTCCGGCGCACCGGGCGGTCGATCGGAAGCGGCTCGAGGGGCAGCTGTATTATCGATTGGAGCGGTATGACGACTGTATTCGGGTGTATGGAGAGCTGCTTGATGCGCCGTATCACGAGAATAGTATCGAGGCCAAGGCGAACGTGGTCGCCGCGTATGTGGCCGCTGGCAGGAGCGGCGAGATTCCCTCGGCCCTGCGGGACGTGTTGAAGGGCGACGCGGAGGAGAGCCTGGAGGTGTCGTTCAACGTGGCATGTGGGCTGGTTGCGAGTGGGCGGCTGGAGGAGGCGCGAGAGCAGTTGGCGAAGACGCAGCGTATCGGAGAGGAGACGCTGTTTGACGAGGGGCTGGAGGACGACGAGGTGGCGGAGGAGCTGGCCGGGGTGGAGGCGCAGGTGGCGTACGTCGACGCGGCAGTGGGGGATGCGGAGGTCGCAGCGGCGGGAAACGACCGGGTGCTCGGACTTGAGGGGCCGGATGAGATTGCCAACGTGGTCGCGGCGGCGAACGGCGTGCTGCTTCAGGTGGCGCGGGACCCGCGGGATCGGAAGGGGGCGCAGGAGCGGCTGAAGAAGCTTGACCCGTTCTTCGAGCGATCGGGCGGGTTGTTGCGGGTGCGTTCGGTGCTGGGGGGTCGATTGGGCAAGCGTACGTGTGTGCGGGTGCTGGCGGCGTACGCGTGTGGGTCGCTGGCGGCGAACAAGGCGGACCACACGCGAGAGGCGGTGCGGAGCCTCGAGACGATGTATCCGGGCGAGGCGCTGGGATCTCTGTTGGTTGCATCAATATCGGCGAGGGAGGGGAAGACGAAAGAGGCGATGGCGTGTCTTGAAAAGGCCATGGCAGGGTCAGAGGGGTCCGAGGGGTCGCCGGAAGGATTGGGGCTCGCGGCCGCCGCGCTGCGCGCGCAGCTGGCCGCGCACGCCAAGTCGCACGTCGAGGCCGCCGATGCGCTGGGAGACGCTCGTCTTCCCTCGAGCATTCAGTGTCTGCCTGCCGTGGTGGCGACGCGCACCGCGCTGTACGAGCTCGGGGGCGACCTGTCGCGTGCCGAGCAGACGGTCTTGGCGGCGCTGCATGAGACGACCGTGAACGGCGAAACCGCGGCCAACACCAAGTCGTGGGCGCTGAAAAAGCTGGCCAAGATCAAGCTGGCGTCCGGGGACCTGACTGCGGCCACCGACTACCTGTTGCAGCTGGCCCGGGCGGACGCCGCGGCTTGGGAGGATGCCGAGGTGCTCAAGCTGCTGCCGAGATGCGTCGCGTGTTGCGATCCGTCCAAGCTCGAGAATATAGACGTGCGCATCGGCGGCGGCGGATCGGACTTCGAATGCATCGAGGTCGACGTGGACGTGCTCGAGGCGCAGGCCGGGTCCATGCTGGCGTCTGCCTCGCAGGGCGCCGGCGGCAAGCGGGCCGGAGAAGCTGACGATTCCGAAAAGCGGAGCAAGAAGAAGAAAAAGAAGCACAAGCCCATCTATCCCAAGGGCTTTGACCCCGAGCACCCCGAGCGGACGCCGCAGCCGGACCCCGAGCGCTGGCTGCCAAAGTGGCAGCGCTCGGAGAACAAAAAGCTACGCAAGAAAATGGCCAAGGCGGGACACGTGACCGGCAGCCAGGGCGCCGGAAAGATCGACAAAAGTCTCGATTACTCGACCAGAGAGTCCACCAAGCCGGCCGCGAAGCAGCAGCCACAGGGCAAAGGCAAGAAGAAGGGGAAGAAAGGCGGGCGGCGGTGAGGCGGCGGTGAGGCGACACTTGGCGTACGAAGATTGTTTAAATAGGAGTTCAGTATCATTCAAACGTTTCTCATCGTCATAGTCATTGTCATTGTCATCGCCACCGATCCGCCGATCGTCAATTTCCTAGGCCAGACAACGGAATCATGCCGGGTGCGTTGATGGCCGGCTCTGGCAGCGTTGGTGCCGGGACCATCGCCATCGTGTTGTCAAGGGGGAAGTATCCGGCCGGACGCGATGGCAGAAACTCGTTCGCCATGTCCACGTTCATGCTGACCGGCAGCGGCGGCAGCGACGCCATCACCCCGCCCATCGAGTCCATCGCGTGCAGAACCTGCAGGATGTTGTCCCGGAACTGCACCAGCAGTTGTGTGTTCTCGTGGACTTTGAACGACGCCATGTTGGTCCTGAACTGGTTCAAGATGGACATGTTGGCGTCCAGCAGGTACGCAATGGGCCCGTCCACGGTCGGCGACCCGTCGCCCATCAGCGGCAGCAGCGGCGGCGTCACGATGCCCAGATTCGGTTGCATCGCCATGACCCCGCCCGGCCCCCGCATACCCCGGCCGTGTGCATGAGCGTGTGGGTGTGGGTGTGCGAGTGCCCCGTTCCCTGTGTGTGCTTCCTGTCTTTGCCGCTTCATTTGGTTGGCCCACTGGATCCGCAGCGCGACGTCGCGGATCGATTTCTGCGGCAGCGCCGCGGCGATCCGGACGTACCGCTGGACAGGGTCCATCCTCTCCGGTGTGAATCTGAGCATCAGGCTCTCGAGACTGCGCTGTTCTTCTTCTGTCCAGTCCAGGGACAGGCCCGGCCAGCGTTGGGTTGCAGCGTTCATAGCAGCGATGGCTGTGAAGACACTGTCCAATGCAGTTCGCAGTGACCGGCCGCTCTCGTGTCTCGTTCTCGTGCGTCTATGTCACCGCCTCTCTTATGTATATATATATGAAACCTGTGGCGGAGAGGAGACAGGCACAGAGCGAGCTTTGGAAAATGGGAATGCGACCCTATCTGGATGAGACCAGACCAGACCGCGCTGTGTCCTCGGCCCATCCCCCCATTTTTCCATCCCTCTCGCGCTGATGTGACGAAGGGAGAGCTTGCGGGCTGCGGTCGTCGGCGAAGTATTACCTCGAGAGGCGGACGCGCGAGCAACGACGAAGTCGTCCTCCCGACGATGTCGGCGGCGTTCTCGTGGGGCGGCGAGGGTGCTCGTGGAGTCGCTGCTCGCCGCGTTTCAGACCCCCCAGATGTTCTTGTCGAGACACGCCGCTGGTTTGAGATGACAGATCACAGACTGTGATCTGGGTCCCGATTCTCGTTTGGTGGGAGCGGCCAGGGCTCATGAACCGACCACCGCAAT
>Ga0181584_10000353_pt1 | contig 31990 bp, 33 predicted proteins | sample 071ome_30_FD_132462 | JGI IMG/M metagenome (GOLD analysis project Ga0181584, IMG submission 132462) | Coastal salt marsh microbial communities from the Groves Creek Marsh, Skidaway Island, Georgia - 071406AT metaG (megahit assembly) | ecosystem: Environmental > Aquatic > Marine > Intertidal... | reverse complement strand
GTGGGTGTGAGCACGTGAGTATGTAAAAGCGAACGACCGCGCCACCCATCCACCCATCCACCCATCCATCCATCCATCCATCCATCCATCCATCCGCCCACCCATCAAACGACGCACCTTCCCGTCCTTCTCAGTCACGTCGGCCTTCTTGACGTCGAGCCCGAGCGAGATGAACGCCGAGGTCAGAGAGCACAGCAGACCCGCCTGACTGGGCCCCTTCAAGTGAATCTCGATACTCTCCCCGTTGTTCGTGATATCAATAGAAACCGGTTGTTGTTGTTGCGCCGAGGCGTGCGGGATCGACCGAGCACGGAGATGATGATGTCCGGAATGCTTCGCGCGACGCGAGGACGAGCACCCGACCCCGACCACCCCGTGGTGGCAGTGCGTCCGCACTGTCGGGGTCGAGACAAGCCTCTGCGGAGTACGAGGAGACGTCAGCATGATAGAAAAACTAGTAGGGGCGTGAATCCCTCTTCTCCGCCGAAGAAGCGCGAGCCTCCGTGCGAGACTGTTGTTCACTTCGCGTGTTTCATACCCACTACCTCGAACGTCGTTGTCGGTACTGTCATCAACCTCCATGGTGTACGCGTGTGTCGTTCTCCCGGGCCTGGGGGGTCGTCTGGGCCGGCATAATCGCGGACCATCGGTTCGGCCGATTCGAGGGGGCAGACCCAGGTCCAGCAGGGGGGCGAGAGCGGGGGCGAGAGCGGGGGCGGGGGCGGGGGCGGGGGCGGGGGCGTCGTGGAAGTTTTCGGTGGATCAGTCCGACTCGGAGGATACGTACCGGGACGACGTGCTGGAGGTTCCGGTGCTGCATCACAAGCTCAAGGCGCGGCCGTCGCCGTTCATTACGGATAATCACTTTGGGGGTGGGTTTGTGTCGAATGATGACCGGGTGGCGATGAGTGCGCTGCGGTATGCGTCTGCGGAGAGTATCGGGGCGGAGTGCATGACGGATGACGAGGAGGGGTGTATGGTGTTGCCGCAGTACGCGGTGCGGGCCGGGGCGAGGGAGGTGATATATATGAATCCTGGGATGACGAAGGTGGCGATTGTGACGTGCGGGGGGCTGTGTCCGGGGTTGAATGATGTTGTGCAGGGGCTGGTGGCGAAGTGCGAAGACTACGGTGGGTGTTTGTGGTGATTTCGTTTCTGTCGGGGTCACTCCTGCTACGACGACAACTCACTACTACTCGTTCGTCAGGGGTGCCGGAGGGAAACATCTTGGTACGTGAGGGATATACGTGTGTATCCTAACGTGTACTGCTGCTGACCCACGCACGCACGCACTCTTCGTCATGAACTGCAGGGTATGCAGTACGGGTTCCGGGGATTTTATGATAAGCACGCGCCGCCGATGGTGCTGACGAGGTCCAGCGTGGAGGGGATCCATTTGGAGGGCGGGACGATCTTGGGGACGTCGAGGGGCGGGGCGGACATGGCCAAGATTGTGAGGCAGATTGACATTATGGGCATCGACGTGGTGTTCGTCGTCGGGGGCAACGGTACGTATCGTTGCAGAAGTCGTCGTCGAAATTGTATCTCTCTCACACGCACAAACCACGACAACCACCGTCACGACCGTCACGATGACGACTCGCAGGCGGCAACGCGGGCGCGGCGGCCATCCAGCAGGCGTGCGAGAAGCACAACGTGCTGTGCTCCGTGGTGGCCGTTCCAAAGTCGATCGACAACGATATTCTGCTGATTGACAAGTGTTTCGGGTTCGATACGGCCGTCGAAGAGGCGCAACGTGCCCTGATCTGCGCCAAGGTGGAGGCGTCGAGTGCGTTCAACGGCGTCGGCCTGGTCAAGCTGATGGGGCGGCAGTCGGGATTCATCGCGATGGACGCGTCCATGTCCTCCGGCGTGGTGGATATCTGTCTGATTCCCGAGGTGCCGTTCGAGATGGAGATGCTGCTGGCGTACATCGAAAAGGTGCTGGCGAAAAAGGGCCACGTTGTCATCTGCTGCGCCGAGGGCTGCCTGCAGAGCGGACCAGAGGGGAGTTCCGAGGTGGACGCCAGCGGCAACCCCATCCTGAAGGACGCCGGCAAGTGGCTGCGGAACGAGATCAAGAAGAACCTCAAGGACGTCGACATGAAGTACATCGACCCGTCGTACATCATCAGATCGATCCCGACGACGAGCGTCGACAGGATTTACTGCAAGATCCTCGCGCACAACGCGGTCCACGGCGCTTTCGCCGGGTTCACGGGCGTGACGGTGGGGTTGGTCAACACGCACTACGTCTACCTGCCCATCGACGTCGTCATCCAGTCGGCGAGGACGGTCGACCCGAAGGGGAAGCGATGGAACCAGCTCAAGGCCACGACGGGGCAGCCAGACTTTGTTTCGAGGTAGCGTCTTCGCCACTCGCATCGGCTTCTAAACGTTGGAGGCGCTCGGTCTCGGTGCGTACCTTGGATATGAGGGCGCTGAGACTGTTTCCGGCGCCCAGGAAGGAAACCAGCTCGTCGAGTTAGGGCCGTGAGAGGAGAGCACGTGTTGACCAACGAAATGACGGATACGGTTCGTTCCGGCTCCACCGACTGACGCATCTGGGGTGAAGGTGACGGAAGAAGTCGTTCCAGAAAGCTGGTAGGCCGTGCTCGAAAAGGTCCCGATATGATTCAGACCCGCAATATCGTACGTCGTCCTACGAACAAGACCAGACAACGGATACCCACCGGCCACATCAGCTCCAAGTGCTCCACCGTGGTACATTGCGAAACCAAAAGACTCGTACACCGAGACTCGTGATACATTCGAGGACCAGTTGCTCAGCCTGATAGACGGATAGTTATCTTTTTGATGAGCCAAAAAAAATGATTGAGTTGTACCCCCACCAGGTAGATGCAGTATCGTGCGCGCTAACCGAGGGGGGGGTCGCTGTTCATGGCTTGGAAATTACACATCACGGTTGAAGATGTTGAGTGATGATCACCTCATCACCACAGATCGATAGCTAGGCTAGTTGTGGTTGAACAATCCGTGCTTCCTGCCAGCAGAGGAGACGCCGCTGGCCCCCGACACGGGTCCACTCACGTTGTCCTTGCCCTTCTTCCAGTGGTTTCCCGTCTCGTACTCCGGCAGCTCGGCGCGCATCTCCTCGATTTTGGCGTTGAGGTCCTGGAGGTGGTCATTGACCATGTCCAAGGCGTTCAGCAAGTGCGAGTGCTTTCCCGCCTTAGCCGACGTCCCAGACGTTCCCGAAGTTGAACTCACGCCCGACACATCGGCAGCCTTCGAGTGCCCGAGCTCCATGGCGGAAGCCTGTTTGTGTGTGTGCGTGTGGGTAGGCCAGTGAACGGATGAAGACGCGGTGCGAGGTAGTGTACATGACGAGGCCCGTGAGCGGACACGAGGTCCGAGTGACAGAGTCGTCACATTGCGGCGGGCGCACGCACCTGGGTGGCAGCGAGGGCCATGATGGTGATGAGCTTCAGCATGATGATGAAGGGTATGGACGCGAGAGAGAGAGAGGTGTTCCGGTTCAGGAATTAATATTTTGTGGACGAGGGAGGGGCGATCGGGGACAAAGTGATGGTGGTGTAGCTTGGGAACCGTCGACAGTCACTTGGGACCTGGGAAAAAAACGTGTGCGGTGGCAAACCTGGGACGCAGGGAGTTATACGGGCTGGATCCCCCGACGGCGTGTTTGGGTTCAGGAGAAACGATCAGTTTGCCTACGTCGACAACCTGATAGGCCAGGTCAAGGCAGTCAACGCGATGCTCGGCGTGGACGTCGCCAGCCACGCGCACGCGATCGTGCCACCGTCGCACCCCGAGGTGATCAAGCTGGGTTCGTGTCGACCTCGTCCGTCAGTCGCCCTGCGACTGGCTTAATCGAATCGGGCGGTTGAATGTTACTCTCGCGATATTCAATCAATTCACTGGGTCGGTTTCAAACAGTCGCGTCGTCGAGATGTGACCATCACGCGTTGTGCCTCAATCCATCGAGCCAAGCCTGCTTCTTCGCGGCATGCTCCTGCAGCCACGCTCCGTGCTTTTTCTCGGCCTTGGCGCTGACGGCGCTGACGGCACTGACGGCGCTGACAGCGCTGACGCCGCTCACGGCGCCCGACACCGGGGCGGCGACGTCAAGCGGGGTAACGCTCACCTGTATCGGCGTCGTGTGAACGCAGCGAGTGAGGATGAGAACGGCGTCTGAACGCTTCGGGCGAGGGTCACAACGTCGTGTGCAAGGCAACGCGTGCGGGGGGGGGGCGGGACCCTCTCGGAAACTTCACCCCCGGATGATTCGCGCACACGTTTTCGCGCGGGGGCGATTCGGAGGACTTCAAACCCCGCAGTGGCCACCTTTAATCACCAAAACACCCACATGAACGACGGCAGCCATCCTCCGTCGCCGATCGCGCGTCGAGTCGAGTCGAATTCGCGAGATCGAAAGGAAAATCGCACCTGCTGGAGCTCCCGGGACGCGACGGTCCCGATGAGGGCCAGGAAGAAGGCGAAGAAAAACTTCATGCTGATCATCGTAGGGAACGAGTGGGGGGTAGAATGCTTTTCTATTCTGATGAATTCTGGAGCCGTGAGGTTGGGTTTCATGCGCTTCATTGGGTTTCAAGTTCCGAGAATTCTTGGTATTCGCAGTGCTCGTGCGTGGGCGCCGCCGGGGTCCGAGCGGGAGCGCAGCGACGACCCGCTCGGCCTCGATCGCCCGATCGGAAGGGTGGAGATTGATCGGTTCGCATCGTCGCTGTACGTTGAACGTTGGAGGTGGGACGAGCCGGCCGCGTCCGGAGGTTCGATGCGTGAGTGCTTCGGCGAGTACGCGGAGAGGAGACAGACAGATGGACGAATGGGTAAAGGTGAAGGGGGGGGGAGTGGAAGCGGGAAGAGATCGGTTCGGCCCAACCCTATCCAAGTGGAAGTCGTCCCAGGTGTGAGTTTCCCAAGCTTGTGTGTCTGTCGCGCCCCAAGTCCGATGCGCGTTTGATGAAGCTCGGCGTCTCCTCTCGATCGCAGAAAAAATTCATTCGTAAATCCTCCACGAGTTCGTCTGATATCATGATTAAGGCCCTCTTCGTCGCTCTCATGGCCCTCATGGCCGGCCAGGTACGCAATTCGTCGCTCGGTGAATCACCATCGTGCTCGCACTCACGCCCGTCCTCCCCCTTCCCCCTTCCCCCTTCCCTTCGCAGGCTACCGCCATGGAGCTCGCGCACTCGAAGAACGTTTCAGGTGCGTCGGGCACGTCTGGTGCGTCGGGCACGTCTGGTGCGTCGGGGAAGGCTCACGGCGGCCACCTGATCGAGGGCCTCCAGGCGATCAACAACGTGCTCGCGGACCTCACGGCGAAGGTCGACAACATGAGGGCGTCACTGCCCGAGTACGAGATGTCGCACAAGAAGTCTCACGTGTCTGGCACTAGCGGCACCTCCGGCACCTCGGCCGTGTCTTCGGCCGGTCGCAAGCATGCTTGGGGCCACTCGAACTAACTACTCTGCTCTCGTGATCCCGTATCTCCGGCCGGTCGCAAGCATGCTTGGGGCCACTCGAACTAACTACTCTGCTGTCGTGATCGCTGTAATGTAACGTTAACCCTCGAGGGTTCTGAGCTCAGATATTAAAACAAGACGAACGAAAGAAGACCCGCTCCCGCCACCACACCCCCAACCCACCCGCTCGCCACGCCTCCACTCGCCGGAACCACCATACCGGCGGCCGGTACAACCGCCGCGGGCGTGACCCCCGCAAGCACCACAGCCACCGCGGGAACCGGTGCGACCGCAGGCACCACCGCCGCGACCGCAGGCGCCACTGCCGCGACCGCAGGCGCCACTGCCGCGACCGCAGGCACCACCGCCTCCACCGCCGCGCCCGCACCCTCCTTGGCCGCCTTTGATCTCCCGCCGGGGATTCCACATCCCAGCCATTCCCCCATCTCCTCCACTGCAACCGGGTCCTTCATCCATTCAATCAGCTGCGTCATCGTCACGAAGTACACGTCCTTCTTCGACGTCGCATAGTCGATGAATTTCTGCAGCGCCTTCATCGTCGACGGCTCGGAGAGCCACGGAGAGTGGAAGAAGAGCGGCACGGGTGCCCTGTTTCCGGTATACGCCTTGTCGAAGTTCTCCTTGAGCAGCCCGAAGATGTCGCAGGGGGGGGCGTTCTTCTTCTTGGCCGCCGGGATGTCGGTCGCGCACACGTCCAACGCGTAGGCGTTTTCCGGATAGTTGTCCGTCTGGATGTTCCAGACGGGAATCTCCCACAGGCCCGGGTATCTCTCTTTCTCCGTGCAAACGTTGCCGGTCCACGCGCAGTTCTGTGCGATGCCAAAGTCCATGGTGTACGGCCAGACCCTGGACGCGCCGTTGGGAGAGAGCGTGCCGGGCTCTGAGTTGAAGAGACGCTGGTCCGGGTAGTGATCGTTGATTGTCGAGTCGTACGTGTACCCTGCCTTGACGATAGACTCCCTGTGGATCGGGTTGTTGATGAGGTACGGACTCCGCCACCCGTTGACATCCTCCTCGGGAATTCCGCACTCATTGATCAGCCACTGCCGCGTGCCGACAATCTCCTTCTCCGTGTCGGCAAACCTGGAATCCATCTGCTGATGCGTGAGCGAGTGTCCGGCAATCTCGTCTCCGGCCTGCCAGCGTTGCTTGATAATCTCACAGTCCGAACCTCCCTGCATCGTGAAGTACGTGACCGGCAGCGTGCACCCGTTGGGATTCTTCGAGTCGCCAACGGCCTGCTGGAACAGGGAGGTGGAGAGTCCCGCGGTGGCGTCGTCGTGCGTCAACAGGAGGAACTGCGGCGTCCTCGTCGCGTTGCCCGGCAGCGGCGAGGCCTGCGAGGCGCAGCGACAGTCTGTCGTTGTTGGTTCGATGACGTCACGGTGTTTCGACGTGAGAGAGAGGGAGAGGGAGAGAGAGAGGGAGAGAGGGAGAGAGAGGGAGAGAGGGAGAGAGAGGGAGAGAGCCGGTGCTGGTGGGGACGACGCGGCCTGACGTGGACGTCTGGTTCCAACCAGACGCCGTCGCCCAGACACGTACCTGGAGCCACGCATGACGCGGCCGGGCAATTATATGTGACCGCTGTGGAGATCACGAACGAATGAGCGAGCGAGGCACCGTGAGAACGAAACAGGAACGGACGACTGCTGAATTTCACTCGAGAGAGTGAGATCCAACGTTGGGAGAGACGGTCACGGCGTACCCCCGACCGCCAACTGAAGGGACGCAGCGACGACAGCCAGCAGTAAAGTGCTCATCTTTCACTCAAAATCGGGCAGAATACTGCGAAGAATGCTTCTGAAGCGAACAACAGTGGTTGGGTGGCAAAAGGGCCGCGGCGTTGCGACGGGGGCCGCGCCCTGTGGGTTGGCGGTCTCCTGCTCGTCTCCTGCTCAGCATCGCCAGGGTAGCTACATTGTATTATTATTATTATTCGCCCACCACGTGCTTCAGCACCTTCAGCATCTTGTCGTCGAAGCCCTCCTCGAACTGGAAGTCCATTTGGTCCCCATCGGCGAGGTTGTCGCCGGCCTCCCCCTCGTCCTCCCCCTCGTCCTCCTCCCCAACCTCCAGGTCCTTCGCGCCCTTCTTCTTCTTCTTCTTCTTCTTCTTCTTGTCCTTCTCTTCTTCTTCCTCACCGGGAGGCGCGGCCGCGCCGGCGTTTGGCATCAGCTCCAGGTCGAACGCCCCGTCCTCGAGGTCGCCCACCAAGCAGCAGAGGAGGCCTTCTATCCCCAGGCCCTCCGCCTCGAGGCGCGCCGCCATCTGTCGGACGGCGTCCACCTCGTACTCGTCGTTGCACACCGTCAGGTCCCTGACGAACTGCGCCTTGAGGAACTGGCCCAGGCGGACCGCGTACGTTCTCATCATGTGGTCGGTCACCTTGCCTCCGACGTTCGTGAACAGGCCGGACTCGAAGTGGGAGGGGTAGACCTCCAGGTTTCCGTTGCTGCCGAGCAGCACCTTGTGCCCCGTCCGCTTGTAGTTCAGCCCCTTGGGATGCCTGTTATGATAATGATCGGGTGCGTGGTGAGGGAGGGAGCCGAGGAGCGAGGGAGCGAGGGGATGATGGGGATGATGGGGATGATGGGGATGATGGGGATGATGAGCATGAGGATGCTCGTCGCTCCCCGCTCGCCCCTTCGCTCATCGTATGACAACGGGGAGCTGCGCTCCCCGCTCGCCCATTCAGTCTCGGGTGTCACCCCACCCGTCGTTCACCCCACAGGGACACCTCACCCCGTTCATGTGGGGTGAGCGGGTCGCTTCGCTCCCCGCTCACCCCTTCGCTCACAAGGACGTACCTGGCCACGGGGTCCTCGGTGGTGACGACGTGCCAATAGTTACTCAGCAGCGAGTTGGCGTAGGTTCCGAAGGTCGCGTTGCCAACCCGCGGTGCTCCAAACGTGTACGTGAGCACGTCGGTGCTGGATGACGAACGCCCGCTGCTGTCGTCGGCGGGTTCGGGGCGTGAAAGCTCGTTGATACCCGCCTGCAGCTCGACCGAGCACAGGCACGCGAGCGCTCCGCCCAGGGAGTGTCCTTCGGTTCGCGAGAGAAGTAGCAATGAGAGTGCGTTGAGTTGGAGGGGCGTGGGGCGGGGTGACGCTGTGGACCGTCGGCGATCGGCAGATGATCAACAACAACGACGACGTACCAGTCACGAAAACTCGGCGGATGCCGCCCTCGGCGACCGTGGCAAGCACCTTGTCGAGTATCTGGCGGCGGACCGAGCTCCAGGCCAGCCAGAACCCCTTGTGCACCTGCGACACCGAGTGTAGGAGCGTGAGTTTATCTATGAATCTACGGATGCGGATGCAACGAGGCTGCCGCAGACGGAGCCAGTCCGTCGCACTCCGTCGCACTCCGTCGCACTCCATCGCGCCCACGATCCGGGTCGCACCGCCGAGCGCCGCGTAGATTGCAAAGCCACCCGGTCTTCTCGCAGTAGAAGCCGGTCTTCTGAATCGACGTACCATCACGGGGAACCCAAACAGCGTCGGGCACGGCTCGTACTTGATGCTCTTGATCTTCATGTCCGTCACTGCGTTCTTGCGACTCGCCGTGCCCCTGAATGCCAACACGATCGTGTCGGGCGAGCACAGCACGATGCAGTAGGTGTCGGTCTCCTCGTCGTGCACCTCCTCGAACGACGTCAGACCGTCAAAGACGCGCAGCGCCTTGTCGACCGAAAACGGGTACGAGGTGTCCCCGGCGGCGGCGAAAGCCTGTCTGGCGGCCTGCTTGTAGGCACACCACGAGAAGTAGAACGACTTCATGCAGTACTCCATGCAAAACACGGCGTCGCCCACCTTCTCCTGCATGTTGGCCAGCTTGGACAGCTTGCCGATGCCCACCTGTCCGACGAGGAACTCGAAAACGTCCGTCTCTCCGCTCTCCTCGACCGCCTTGAATTCCTTCAGCAGACGTTGCACGTCCGACTCCCGCCAGGCGATCGACTTGAACAACGACACGGCGTCCGACCTCCCCGTGCTCGGCACGTACAAGAAGAGCACCGTGCACGCGTAGATCCCGATCGCCAGGTGGGCGGCCGGCGATCCCAGCTTGGAGTTGATGACCCCCCGACACGTCCCGATGGTCGCGAGCTCGACGATCAACCCGCAATACACGATCGCGAAGAAGAGCAGCCGGCCGTACCTGGCGAACGAGCGAACGAGCGAACGCGAAGCGAGTGAGGGTGAGGGTGAGAGAGCCGGGGCGCGCGGGCGCACGGCGGCCGAGCTCAATCCGTACCGCATCTGGATCCGCACGAACAGCTTGGTCAACCTGAAGCGCGCGTTGGGCAGATCTTTCTGTCCTTTCCATGCCCGCTTCACCGTCAGCACGTAGAAGCCACAGTACAGGATGAGCATGACGCCGAGGATGGCATACGAGATGATGTCGGCCGCACCAACGTCTCCTGAGGAGGGTTATTATTGTCGACAGACGAACGTCAGTCGTCGGTGAGTGACGAGCAATGAGTGATACCAGTGATACCAGTGATACCAGTGATACCAGTGATACCAGTGATACCAGTGATACCAGTGATACCAGTGATACCAGTGATACCCAGTGAGGGTGAGGGACACGACCGGGTGAATCGCTGCGCTCCCCGGTCACCCCCCATACACCCCCCCTACACCCCACAGCGAGCACCCAGACGTACCGCACGTGTATGGCTCCAATTCTTCCGTCCCGAGATACGGACACGTCGCCTTGGGCGGGATCGTGCGGACAGAGTTGCCCGCGTCGTCCACTTGCCCGTCCGTAAACTTCAGCACCAGCACCACCACCACCACCACCACAAACACCCCATAGGCCCACATCACAGGGCCCCGAACCTTCATTATCCGCTTCCAAGACAAATCGGCCATCAAAAGCACCCGACTCTCCGGCGCAATCGTCTTTTTCCTCGTCAACACCGTCACCGCCCCCCGCTCCATCGACGACGACAACGACGACAGCCGTTTCTCCTCTTCTTTCTCCCCTTCAACCTTCTCCCCCTTCTCCTTCTCCTTCTCCTTTTCCTCCCCCACAGCCCCGTCGTCCACGACCACCTCCATCAGCACCGCCGTCACCGTCATCCACAGCACGATGCCCGTAAACACCAGCAACCGCACAAACCCCAACGCATCCAGCGCCGCCTCGCTCGGATAGCACGTCGCCCCCACGTACAACCCATACGCCGCCACCACGCACCCCAGATCCACCACCCCCAACACCCCCAACACCCTCGCGTCCACCAATAGAAACCGCTGCCACTTCCTCCACACCCGATCCTCCCGCACATTCGCCCGGTGCATCCTGTACACGAAGAACCCGATCAACACCAGCACCAGCGCCAACACAGCACCCAAGACGATCATATTCCCCAGATAATACTGATCCGTCACCACCCCCGTCGACGTATTCGACGAATAACTCGTCGCCGCCATGACAATGATAACCGTCCCGTACGCCACAAACCCCAACATCAGCACCCAGAAGAGCACCCCAAGGAACTTGCCCGTGGCAGAACTACACGTCTCGACCTGCAGGGTAATGAACCGCGTCGGTGTCGTCGCGTGGTGTGTGGTAGACTCGTCGTTGCGAGATGGAGATCCACGAGTCAGAGACCTCCCGTGTTCGTTGCTCCCGTGTTCGTCCCCTGGATTCCCCCCAGCAGCACCCCGACCGTCCCGACCGTCCCGACCGTCCCGACCGTCCCCACCCTCGCCCCCACCTCGGTCGAATGGCCACATTGATGTACGTGTGTATGTATGTGTGACTGAGCGCAAATTTGCGCTCTACCTTGAAAGTTGAAAGGTCCTGGATTCCTGGACCGATCGCCTATGGGCCTGTAGGTTCAAATTGATGAATTTCCCGAGGCAGACCCAGGACGTTCGTTCACGGTCATTCGGATGGGACTGACAGCGTATGAACAGGCGCGGGCGGTATGTGTCGGTGACGGTGTCGGTGGGTATGGGGAGGGGGAGGGCGGGAGGGAAGGAGGGAAGGAGGGAGGGAGGAGGAGGGATTTTGAATTCGGGGATCCGTCGGGGTGAGGAGGGGGTATCGGGGAGGAGGGGGTCTGCGCCCCTGCCTGTCCGTCCCGTCTCTGTCAGTCTGCCTCTCTGTCTCACACCGACCTACCTACCTACCTACCTACGTATCGATAGAAGCGCATCGAGCAGAACAAGGCTCGGATCGCCGCACTCGGCATTACGGTGGGTAGTGAACTCGTGCAGTCGTCTCGCTCGCTCGCTCGCTCGCTCGCTCGTTCGCTCTCTCACCGTGCGTTTTGCTCGTTCGCCAGGACACGGTGAATACGCTGGTCGCGCAACAAGAGGCGCAGCGGGCTCCGAAGCGGAAGTATTCTTCGAGGCCTCTGGCTGCAAAGGTGGGTACTGAAGTCGTTGTTGTTGGTCGGAATGTGTCTGTTGAAACTCGGTCGATCGGTCGATCGGTCGATCGGTCGATCGGTCGATCGGTCGATCGGTCGGAACGTGGTCGCTCTCTCGGTCACTCTCTCGGTCGCTCTCTCGGTCGCTCTCTCGGTCGCTCTCTCGGTCACTCTCTCGGTCACTTGCTCGCTCTCGCTCTCGCTCTCGCTCTCTCGCTCGCTCAGAAGGTGCACGCGGGGCCGGTGCGGCGGTCGAGGCGGGTGGCTGGGGAGGCGGCGGATGGGGCGGAGAATGCGGGGGATGTGTGGAATTACGAGGCGGCGGAGGTGGTGTATAACGAGGAGAAGTATTCGTTGAGGCATGTGGAGGGGTTGTCGTCGGTGGGAGGGGGTGGGACGCCGTGGGTGTTGTTTCAGGACGGGTACGATGCCAAGGGGAATCGGTTGTATGATAAGGCGGCGGGGATGACGTGTCATCAGTGTCGGCAGAAGACGTTGGGGAAGCGGACGTCGTGTTCGGGGTGTGGGTCGTTGCACGGGGTGTTCTGCGGGGACTGTCTGTGGATGCGGTACGGGGAGCACGTGGACGAGGTGATGGAGGGTGGGGGGGCGGGGTGGGTGTGTCCACCGTGTCGGGATTTGTGCAACTGTTCGTTCTGCAGGTCGAGGAAGGGGTGGTGTCCGACGGGGACGTTATACCGGCGGGTCGTGGCGGAAGGGTGGGTTGTCGATTTGTGGCTGTGTCTGGCCGTTTCCGACGACGGCGACGCGGTCGTTCACTCGCTCACTCGCTCGCTCGCATGCTCGGGTCGCCAGGTACAAGAGCGTTGCGCATTTTCTGGTCATGGAGTATGTTGACGAGGAGGATGCCGCGGCGGTGGCAAAGGTGGAGGAGATGCGGCGGGAGATGGGGATCGTGAAGGAGGAGGAGACCAGGGGGGGAGAGGAGCAGGAGAGCAAGGACGAGACAACCGGTGAGAATGAATGAACAGTTAAACGGTAACGAGTAAGACGGTAACAACGACGCATATAGCTCATTGGCACAATAGCATGGCGTCGACGAGGCGGACCACGTCCTCGTGGCCGCCAAAGCAGACGTCGAGGTGGCCGAGGTCGAGCTCGGTGTAGGTGACGTCGACGCCGGCGCGTTGCATGGACTCGTGGTGGCGCTTGACGTCGTCCTTGGCGATGACGCCGTCGTATGCTCCAGCGACCAAGCGCACGCGGATTCCGGCGGCGGCCAGGGCGCCGTATCCCTCGGAGACGTCGGGCGGCGAGTCGCGGCCATAGCGGCGGCGGTTTAGCCGCTTCCAGCCGTAGTCGAAGAGCTCGAACTTTCGCCGGCGGATGAGCTGAGATGGGTGGGCGGGTGGGTGGGTGGGTGGGTGGGTGAGAGAAGCAGATGTCGATCGATGGATCGATGGATCGATGGATCGAGGGTCTGGATACTGCACCACGTACCTGGATCAGGTGGGCTCCGGTGTGGACGGACAGCGCCGGCATGGACGCGGCCGCGTAGTGCGGCATCTGCAGGGCACTGCGTGGTTGGATGGGGGAATGAATGAATGAATGAATGAGTGCGTCAATCATCATCGGGGAGCAAAGCGACGTACCGGTCCCAGTCGCTGCAGTCGCCGTTGAAGAGGACCCGGAGCAGCGATCGCGACAGCTCGTTGAGGGCCGGCACCCTGTGGAAGTCGGTCGCCAGCTTGAACGCGATGGCCCGGAGCATTCTCGAGGGGATATAGGCGGGGAGACCAGCTCGCGCGCCGAGGGCGCTCGCCAGCCCGTCGGCGAGCCGCACCAGCGGCGGCACCGTGTGCATGAACGGCAGGGCCAGGAAGGGCGCGCGCGAGTGGAACCCCGCGGGCGCGAGCAGGATGACTTGCTTTATGATTGAGGCAGGCTGAGAGCCGACTGGAGGGCGGACGGGAGAGCCGTCGCCGACCTCGGCCTCTGAACCGGGAAAGACGAGGTTGATGAGCACCGACGCGGCTCCCAGGGAGTGTGCGACGATGTGCAGCTCCTTGTCGTCCAGCGAGTCGCCCCCCTCGGCGGAAACGACGTCGGTGATGTAGCGCAGCATGCTGTCGACGTCGTTCAACCCCAGCTCGTTGATGCTGTACGCCCAATAGCCCAGGGTACCGTGTTGCCCGTGGCTCTGCTTTCGCTTATCCCCGACGCCCTCGTTGGCGCGGCAGTTGCCTGGCGGTGAGAACGGCGAGTGCGTGCGTGCGTGTGTGCGTGAGTGGGAACTCGTTGTCGGGGGTGGTATGGGGAGCGGGGAGCACACGTACCCAGCCAGACGTCGGCGCCCGAGTCGTGGGCGGTGAAGGCGTGCGATCCGTTGGGCCCTGGGAGGTGTGATCGAGTCGGGATATTGGGAGTGAGACGGGGTGGAGGGGAGGGGAGGTCAGGAGAGAGAGGGGGGCGTTCGACGTACCGTTGCACACCCATCCGAGCGACGTGTCGAGCACGCCGTGCATGAAGAAAACAATCTTGCTGGCGTCCTTCCGGGGCAGCCGCTGCATGGTGAGCCGGTAGCCGTCCGACGTGGTCACGGCGTGCTCCTCGAGCGGGTAGCCCGCGTCGCGGACGACGGAAGACGTGGTGGTCTCGGGCCGCTCGACGTCCGAGATGCCGTTGAAGTTGAAGGAGGAGGTCGTGCCGAGCAGGTACCTCGGGATGTCGAAGGCGATGTCGACCGTCAGCCAGAGCCACACCTGGATCGACTCGGTGAGGGACACGCGGGGCGGGATGACCAGGGACGGCGATGGGTTGGGATGGCGGGGAGGGGGGGTGGCGTAGGCGGCCTGTGGGGGGAGGGGGGTTCTCGACGACGTCGACGTGGGGGTGTAGAGGTAATTCAGGGTGGAGGCGTTGTCGTGGGGGAGTCGCAGCGCGGGTGGGGGCGCCGGCGTGGAGCGCCGGTGGGTGGCATGGAGGAGGCGCGAGGCGGCGGCGTGGATGAGCCGCGAGAGGAGGTGGAACGTGGAGAGGAGGAGGGCCGTGGTGAGGGATTTGAGGGTGAGGATGAAGTGGTCGATTGGGAGGAGGAGGGAGGGTGGACGGGGCATGTTTTCGACTCGATCGATCGACGACTGTCACTCGCCCCTTTCTTCACGCGCCCGAAGGGAGCGTGTGCTGGTGAGGTGAGCGATTCGGGCCCCAGACTGAAATTTTCAACTGAGACAACCCCCCCCCCCGCGTCCCCACGCAGAGCCTTGTTTCCTCGAATTTTCGCACGCCTCCCATCGGACTCCGGTTCGAGGCCGCGGTGGCTCAGTTGGTAGTAGCGTGGGTTTCATATACAAAACGAGTTTGCTCGTGATTCAGCCCAAGGTCGGCAAGTACTGACGCTACCCTCGGCGCCTGCGCGCTCCGCCCTTACGCACGACGTTTGCTCCGATCACAGGAGGTTCGAGCCCTTCCCGCGGCATCTTTTTTGCCCGTCTCTGTCACCCCCGCCGCCGCCGTCCACCAAACACGCCCACCAACCACCGCACCACCCCGAAAAACAACAGCCACACCCGGATATACCCAGCATACAGCACCCCCGTGACCCTCGAAAACACAAACAACCCCCCGAACCCCAAGTTGATCGCCCGCCGCGTCCGCTTCCCGTGCGGAAACAGCTCGTCCAACGTCCGAAACGCCAGCCGATTCACGTCCTTAGACGCGTACCGAGGACCTGCGATGTGTTTATTGTTAGTTGTGACGTGTTGTTCGTTGTAACGTGTGAGCTGTGGGGCAAACGGGCGTTGATGATGATCCTCCCCTCGGGGAAATCCACACGCACCCCCGGGCTGCGTCAGCGAATACACCGCCCCCTGTAGCCTGATCCTCGTCGACAACCGCAGGCCCTTCACGTGCGCCTTGAGAGAGGCGAGGCGGTGCAGGTACTTTGTCGCGGCGCCGTCCGACCGGACGTCCTTCGACAGGGCGTCCACGGCCCGGCCGACGGCAAAGTCCACCGCGGAAAAGTCCGACGATGCGTTCAGCGACGAGGACGAGGACGAGAACGAGGACGAGGACAAGGACGACGCCAGCGTCGACGACGCTGTCGTCGACGCACCAATGCGGTCAAAGACGCCGAGAAAGGCGTCATCGTCCTCGCTGTAGTAGGGGAGGAACGACGCGCAGAGACCGAGGAGCTGGTGGTTCTTGTCTGTGGTCTCCCTCTCAACAGACCCGTCCCCGGAGTACTGGCGGACGACCCAATCCAACAGGTAGTCGAAGAGCGGCTCGAAGGCCGTCGATCCCGTGTCAACGTCGCCCAGGAAGAGCTGCCGGCACCCAGAGACCATGACGTTCAGATGCTTCAGGCTCACGGCCGGCGTGGACAACAGCCACCGGTGGAGCAGGAGCGAGAAGATGGGCGCAGCGAACGGCTGTCCCCACAGCCGCTTGCACACGGAGACCGTCTCTTCCTGAGGGCCATCCGAGGCGCCTTCCAGATAGGACGCGATGACCTCGTACCATCGAGTAAACCGGAGCTCGTCCTGGTAGCGGGAGCAGTGACCAGTGACCAGTGACCAGTGACCAATGACCAGTGACCAGTGACCAACGAGGCGATCGCTCCCACCCACCGCCCAACTGAATTGAGAATTCAGTTCGTGAATCTTCACCGACCCACAACGCGTACCTGAAGCTTCTGGTTGAGCTTTCCCGTAATGTCAGCAAACACCTCGCCGCATACCACGTCTCTGTCCTGCTTGTTGTTCGTTTCGAGCGCCAGGAGGAGCTTCCTGCGGACCTCCTCGAATGCAACCCGGCTCTTTTTCGACGCCTGGCTCTTGGCCTGAAACATTCGGAACGGATCAAGAGGCTCGAGAGTTGATGTCCGTCTGTCCGTCGTCGTGGGGCACAGTCAATTCGTTTTGGCCTGGACGGCATGGGGCGCATTGCTGCAGCAATGATCAGCTGATCAGCCATGGTCACGACCACCCACAACCGCCCCCAGCCACACAACAAACTTCCTTCCTCCACCCAACCCCTCCCTATATGCACTTCACGATGGCCTCCATCCATCCGGTCGGCATCGGGGCCAATGCAGTCCGGAAAATACCTCAATTGCAACCCCAAAGGATCCCCCGAAGGATTTCCACTCGCCTGCGTGCCGAGAACGGCAACAGCGGCAGCAACGATGACACCGCGCCATCGCCGTCGTCACCATCGTCGTCGTCGTCACCATCGTCGTCGTCGTCGGACGACCTGATCGCGAGGCTGAAAGCCGCCGAAGAGGAGGCCAAGGAGCTCAAGCAGAAGCTCGACGCTGTCAACGCGACCACGAGCGGCGCAGCGACGGAACCGGCAGCGACGGAGCCGGCCAAGTCGGCCAACCGAATCGACGGGGCTGATCTGCGGCGCGAGACGCTGTCGTTCGTGGACGACAAGCCGAGGAACTGGCTCTCGGAGTCCGACATCGAGTTTTTCACGGGCGGCGGTGCGTCTTGTTGTCACCGTTTTTTCCTTGCTGTTGCATTGTTGTTGGCTCTCCTCTCATTATCGCCCTCTCGTCACTCATCACCAGGCCCGAGCGAGCTCGAGGAGGACGGATCCGCGGTACGCACTTCGAAGGAGCGTCGATCGGCGTCGGCGTCGATCGATGCTCGTCGTTCTCGACGGAATCCGAGTTCATTCGCGCTCGCACGCTCGCTCGTTCACACCAACCGTAGGGTTCGACGTCGCGGGAAGACCCATCCGACTCGGTCGTGCAACGGCGCTTGATGATCGGCGTGGGCCTGTCGGCTGCGCTGGGTGCGTTTGCGCTGGTCCCCACGGAGCAGCTGCAGCCCGCGCCGTCCAAGCCGCTCTTCTTCTACCTTGTGCCGCTGCTGCGGGTGCGGTGCGTTCATTGATTGATTGATTGGTTTGTTGCTTGTTTGGGTCGGTGGGTCGGTGGGTCGGTGGGTCGGTGGGTCGGTGGGTCGGTGGGACTCGCTGGTGGTGCGCGGGCAACGCGAACACTATCTGGGAGGGCAGCGACCCGCTCGTGTGCTCGACTCTTTCTTATTGTTTCTCTTCCTCTCCTTCCTCTCCTTCCTCTCCTTGCTCTCCTTCTTTTCTCCACACCCCACCCCATCCGACGACCCTTTTGTTGTTCCCTCAACTCACCACGCTCGCCACCACGATAGGTCGCTCCTGGACGAGGTGCTGGCCGTGGCCAGCGAGGGGGAGTACGATCAGATGAGTCGGCTGTTGGCTCGCATCGAGGGGCCGCCGAACAACGTGCAGCAGAACCTCAAGGCGGCGTCCGCGGCACTGGCGGCAGTGGACGGGCGGCTCGCCCAGCGGGCCGACTCGGTGGGGCGCGACGTGTACGAGTACCTCAAGGGCATCGACTTTCAGACGTATTTCGAGTCCCGGGTCGGCGCGTCGATGAGCGGCGAACAGTCCAAGGAGTTCTTCGAGTACAGCACGTCGAGCGCCAAGGCGGCCGCCGGCAAGCTGGACGAGTTCCTGCGGCTCATGCCGGAGGACCAGCTCGAGGCCGCCCAGCTGGCCAACAGCAACAGTATGTGACAGTGTTTAAGTATGTCGCAGCATATAGCAGTGCGTAGCGTAGAAAGTGTCCAGAATCGCAGCGGAAAAAAGAGACCGTCGTCATCGTCCACCGTACGATCTTCCGTACGTCATTGCCTTTGACTCAAACGGGCTGGTGTCCCCGACGAGGCCCGAGATGGCACCCATTCCGTCGCCCCCGGCATCGACCAGCCGCAGACTCAGGCTGCGTACCGTCTCGACGCTGGCGCTTAGCCGCTCCAGCAGGTTGATGAGGGCGATGACCTCGTTCCGGTCCAGGGACAGGTCGCCATCCGACAGGATCTTGAGGGACGTCGCCACGCCCAAGAACTGCAGCTTGCCCCACATCTTGCACTTCTCGCAGCCGACGCAGTCCATGACCCTCGTCATATTCCGGAAACACCCTTGCAGCTCCAGCTTCTGGTTCTTGAACGACTGCGGCGAGTGGAGGTCGGCAGCGGTTTTCCACATGACGGCCTGTCGGACGAGGAGGGTGGGGTTATGGGGTGAGAGATTGGGTGGACGAGTGGACGAGTGGACGAGTGGACGAGTGGACGAGTGGACGAGTGGACGAGTGGACGAGTGGACGAGTGGACGAGTGGGGATACTCGCGCCGCTCGGTTACCACCACCACCACCATCCGACCCGTCTCCAACACAACACAACACGGCACGACAACGCACCTCGTCAAACGGCACTGGGCACGAGTTTTTCAGCTCCTCGTTGTCGACAAGCATCTGGATCAGGCGCGAGGTGTGGAAGTCCTCCTTGTCATAACCCGTATCGTAGTGCACACCCTTGAGCACCGGACCTGCGGATGACGGAACGACGGAACGACGGTGAGTGGCGAGTCGCGGAGGATCGACGACGACGACAATAATAATCGCCTTGAGACGCACCAGCTTTGATGACGGCCCGCAGCACGAACAGGTAGGCAAAGTACAGGTTCTCGACCCGGTCCTTGACGTCTGGGTTCCCCAGCCGCTCCTGGAACATGGCGAGGTTGGGGCCCCACGTTCTCGTCGCCTCGTCAATCAGATAGTCCTTGACGATATGCGCCGAGATTGACGAGTGAATTCCCGAGATGATCCGGTAGAATATCCCGCTGGCAGAGTCTGCGGTGGGCCTGTCACCGCCGCCCGCCCCGTTGACGTCCGCGATGCACTTTTGCTCGTAGATCGTCTTCCATATGCGGTTGGCGTGGTCGCCTTTGTATCCCGTGTATCGCTCCGGGTTCCGCAGCAGGTTCACGTACGTGTACTCGACGTTCTTGTCGCCCTGCTGCTTCTCCTCGGGCATCCACGGATTGCGGTAGGCCTCCTCCAGGTGGCCCTTGATGTCTTCCTGGATGGAGCGATCGACGTCCGACTCGTGCCGCACGTCGTCGCAAGACTGCTGCTCGATCATGTCCATCGTCTCGCCGCTCGCCCACGTCGTCGGCAGCTCTTTGGGATCGCACTCGCACACGGAGCAGTCCTTTCGTGTATTCATGTGTTTTCAGGGAACGAGCGAACGAACGAGTGTGTGTGTGAGTGAGTGAGTTGGTGACTGAGAATTGGTGGGGCTGGGCTGACCCTGAGGTGTCGATAAACACCCCCGAGGTTGTCGCTTGGCTGAGCACCGATGTGGCTCCCGAGAATTCAACGCCCACCTTCAGCGAGCACATGCCGTCGTCCGGCCAGAACGGGCACTCACACAAGAGATCCTGCCGGGTTCCCGCGAATCAACGAGCGAGCGAGTGAGCGAATGCGTGAGTGAGCAATCGCGTGCGGGCATGGCGACGAGAACGACAGCCGGCCGACACGACCACGCACCGTCTTGAAGTAGCGGAAGAACGGCGTCTGGACCAGCTCTGATAGGATGGACCGCATGCTGTTCAGGTTCATGTTCTCCACCGCCGCGTACGAACAGCTGCAGTGGGGCACGTTCCCGGAGAGCTGGCAGGCCGCTTTCCGGTCGTCGATCACGTCGATCTGCGGGCTCCCGTCCTTCGAATACCACCCGCAGATGTCCGAGAGCGAGAACCGATATGCAACCATCGCCAGGATGGCGACGGAGAGCGCCGAGAACAGCGCAGTCGTTCTCATTCTCGTCGATGACGTGTTAGACGTTCAACTGACTGACTGACGCCGGACTGCGAGGCCTCCCCCCGCCTCTACTTCTTCTTGGCGGTGAAGAACTTGGCGATGCCTGAAGAACAAGAGGAGCGCGTCGTGCGTGCGTGAGAGTGAGAGTGAGACAGAGGGACAGATGGGGTCGTCGGAAGGGCAGCGTCGATCGGACGTAGATCGTCGCTCGTCGCAACGTTCGCCCCGATCCGATCCGACCCCATCAGATATCAAAACGAACCGTTGGCCTTCTTTGCCTTGTCAATGTGGTGGGACGAGTAGGCGTCCAGGCACTTTTTGACCGAGCTCGTCAGCGATCGCTCGCGGAGCGCCTCGTACGTCAGCCAGTGCATGCCGTCCGTGTCCTGCAGGGACGCAAAGCTGTCGCCTTCCAGCTCGACGCAAAGCTCTTCGACGACCATGGTCATGCGGATGTGGGTGAATATGGCCACCTGCTCGCCCAGGCTCGTCCTCCTCACCACCCGCTTGATCGGCAGCCCCACCTCGTCCCGCAGGTAGGCTTCCATATCGTAACCCTTCTCCTTCTTGTTCTTCTTCTTCTCGTCCGTGGTCTTTTGCTTTTGCTTCTTCTTCCCGTCGGCGTCGTCGCTGTCACCACGATCGTCGCAGCTGACGACCGGAAATTCCCAGAGTCCGGCGAGCAGGCCCTCCTCAGGGCGCTTGAGCAGTAGAAACTTGCCGTCCTTCCACCCCGAGCCCCCGCCCTCCTCGATGGCGCGCAGCACCGACACCGCAACGCGCTCCTCTCGCTTGGCCGCTTTGGGTGTCTTGTTCGGGTAGTCCGTGACGACGCCGTCGGCGGCGGCGCGGCACCACGACCTCACGGGGCACGTCTTGCACGAAGGAGTCGTGTTCGGCACGCACACCGCGGCGCCAAGCTCCATCACGGCCTGGTTGAAGTCCCCGGGCCGGTCGGTCGCGAGGGTCAAGTCGGCCAGGTCTGCGAACATCTTGACCATCTGGGCCGACTTAGGGTCGCCGCCGACCCGCCGCAGCCTCGACAGCACCCGCACCACGTTCCCGTCCACCACCGCCACCGGCTCACCGCACGCTTGCGAGGCGATTGCCCGGCTCGTGTACGCCCCGACGCCCGGGATCTTCTTCAGCTCGTCGGCATTCTTCGGGAACGTTCCACCGAGCTTTTCCATGACGTATTTGGCCCCGTCCAGCAGGTACTTGGCCCTCCTGTAGTACCCCAGCCCCGCCCACATGTCGTTCACCTCCTCCTGCGTCGCGGTCGCAAAGTCCTTCACCGTCGGCCACTTCTTCACCCACTTGGTGAAGTACTCGCACACCCTGGACACCTGCGTTTGCTGCGACATGATCTCGCACACCCAGACATAGTAAATGAACACGTCGTCCTCGAGGTCGTTCGGCGGCGCTTGGTACTGCTGCGAGGCCGCCGCGGCCGGCGAAAGCTTGGAGTGCGCGTTCCGACGCCACGGTAGCACCCTGTGGTTGGCGTCGTACCAGTCCAGGAGGGCCTTTTGCATGTCCGGAAGCTCTGCGGCCGAGAAGACGACCTCCTCGATGTCCTTAGGCGCCGGCTGCGTGGACGGCTGCGAGGACTGCTGCGACGGCTGCTGCTGGGAGAGCTTCTTCCCTTTGTTGCCGAGAAACGGGTTTTTCCGCTTCTGAGAGGTCTGCGAGGGCAGATCGTCCTCGGGGGGCTCGTCCACCACCTGCGGCTCGTCCTCGCCCGAGTCGACGAGGGACGCCTCGGATCCGGACGAGCTGGCCGAGGCGGACGCGCTGTCGACCTCAAAGTCGGGGTCCGCGTCGGCGGCCTTCTTGTTCCTGAGCTCGGAGGGACCGGCGGCCGTCATCGGGATCGGGCTGTTGTTGTTGGGGGTTGGGGAGTACGATCGGGCCTCGATCAAACTTGTTTGGAGCGGACGAAGCGGGGATGGGGATGGGGATGGGATCCGCGAGAATGGGAATCGAAGCGCCTTTGAGAAACCTCTGAGTAGACTAGCTCGTGACGAGACGGATGCACTCAGCATGAGTTTTTCCCGTTCAAATTTTTGAGCCTTTCAACGAGTTTCTGTGATGGCTTCGAGCAGAGCGGCCGGGTATAGGAGTCTCGCGGACGCCCCCCCCCTGGGCGTCGTTTCGACGGCAAGCCGGTCGGGGGTTTGTCGCCTGGGAGGCTGATGGCAGGGGGTGGCGGTCTCCGAGGCGACTTCGTCGGCCGAGGTCGAGCGGGCACGGCGCTGTCTGCGCCCCGTCGTGTCCCTCGGCGCTATCGGCGCGATCGGCGCGATCGGCGCTACCGGTAGTGGCGTCGGCCCCACCACGGCGTTCGGAGGCAACTGGCGGGGAGGGAGAGGTGGTGGGTTTTTTTTATTACCGACCCGCTGTCCAGACGCGTGGCAGCCCCGACGCGTCGGAAAGTTGGGATCTCCGACACATTTTTCTCGTGGTACATGTTTCCCCGCGAGCGTTCACAATCAATACATTTCAACTACCACATTCTCTCTCTCCTCCAGTTACATTAACGAGACCCTGTACCGGACACACGCGTACTTCGATGGCCGTAGCGAAAGCCAGTCACACCGACGCTGGCGCCCGCCAGCACGGGTCCAAGAACCTGCCGCTGCTCTCGTTCTTCAAGGGTATCCTGAGCGGCCAGCGTGCGCCCACGGCGCCGAACAAGGACGACTCGAGCAACGGGCGGCGGGCGGGCATCAGACGTCGGGTGATGGCCGTCGAGGTCGAGTCCCCCTTCACGGGCGGTGCGCGCAACAGCGTCGACGAAGGGCCCATCGACTCGGCTGCGCCCGTGGACTTCGGGTACCTGCGAAACCTGGACGCCCGCTTCGTGGTGCTCGACGAGATTGCGAGGGGCGGCAACGGCATCATCCGGCTGGTGCGAGACAAGCGGACGCACCAGGAGTACGCGATGAAGTGCATTCCGAAAGTGCTGACGGATCCGTCCGTCTCGGAGAAGAAGCGGGAGGACCACGCCGACGCGGTCAGGAGGGAGATCGACGTGATGAAGCGGATGCGGGGCGTGCTCAACGTGGCGTCGCTCGAGGCCGTCTATGAGGACGACGACGCGGTGTATATGGTCATGGAGTATTGCACGGGGGGCGAACTCGTGCACGTGATCGGGGAGACGCACTATACGGAGCAGACGGTTGCGAGCTTCATGCGGGCGACGCTGCGGACGCTCGCGCAGTGCCACTCAAACGGGATCCTGCACCGGGACATCAAGCCCGGAAACTTTCTGCTCGCATCAGACAAGCCAGACGCGCCTCTCAAGGCGATCGACTTCGGGCTGGCGACCTTTGTCGATGGGGACGAGCCAGTGACCGACCTCGGTGGGTATTTACTTGTTTATGCAGCATAGCATGCATCTCCTCGTGATGCTCGGGCTCACGCCCACGCTCGCGCTCACCACTCTGCAGGTCTGGAGGGAACGCCGTGGTTCATGGCTCCTGAGACGCTGTCGAGCCAGGTAGGTATTTGAATCGGCGCTCCTCGGATGCCCGTTCGCCCCAACCGCATCACCACCATCCACAGATTCACTCTCCCACTCGCGAATCCACCCATAGGTATCCAAGTCGTCGGACGTGTGGGCGGCGGGGGTCATGGCGTACCAGCTGCTGACAGGGAAGTTTCCGTTCAACGACAAGCGCAGCCCGTACGAGCCGGTGCTGAGCGAGGTATGGAAGAGCATCCTGATGGACCCGCTCAACATGAGCGAGTCACGCTGGCAGAATATCTCGCCCGAAGCGAGGGACTTTGTCGCCTCGCTGCTGGACAAGGACCCCTCGAAGCGTCCGACGGCACAGCAGGCGCTCAAGCATCCTTGGCTCCAGGGTACGATCAAGGACCGGCACAAGGGTACGCCGATCTCGCTAGCTGTCGTCCAGAGGATCCAGCGGTTCTCGCAGGCGAGCGTCTTCAAGCGGAGCGTGCTCGAGCTCATTGCCGAGGAGCTCATCGCGGAGGACATGGACGGCGAGGGCGAGGCCGCGGGCGAGGGCGGAAACGACGGTAGTCATAAACCCCTGGGGACGCCTGATCACAAGGGGGGAAACGCGGCTTGCCCCTTGGGCGATGGGACGCGGGCGCTGATCACGCACCCAGACGCGTCGGCGCTCGAGTACCTCTACACCAAGCTTAAGCTGCTCGACAGGACCATCATTGACCGGAAGGAGCTCGTGAGCGGCCTGGCAGAGCTCGGATACAAGTTGACCGACAGCGAGGTCGAGCGGCTCCTGGACACGCTCGACAGCAACAACACAGGATCGATCGGCAAGGTGCAATTCTCCGCCAGCCAGATCGACTGGAGGGTGCTCCAGCGCAACAACGCCCAGCGTTGGGTCGAGCGTGCGCGGCGCGTCTTTTCCGCCCTGGATGAGGACGGCGACGGGGTGCTGTCGTCCGCCGAGATCACCAACCTGCTGGCTTCAAAGCTGCCGCCCGCCGAGGTTGAAGGCGCGCTCCGCCACGCGATGATGGAGGCTTCCAGGCGCAGGAAGAAGAAAGCGGCCGGTGTTGATGGTTCCGACGCTACCGATGCCTCCAACGCAGTGGGAGAGGCGGCGCTGCCGCAGGAGGCGTCGCTCCACGACGGCCTTCGCTTCCATCAGTTCCTCAGGATCCTGAGCGCGCGCTCGATGGAATCGCTGGATCAATATGACGACAAGCTGGGATCGCCGATGTTGTCCAGTATCAGCATGCTCCGCACCATCGACTCCAAGTCGTCGCTCGGCGATCTCAGCGTCCACGACATTGATCGCCTGATCGAGCGTTCGCTCCACGGCGGCTTGGGAACTAATGATAAATGATTCTTTGCTTATATAAGCCGCTCGAGCTCGAGCTCGATCGTGAAGATCCCCCACCGCGGGTTGTTCGAGCCGAGCGCGGCCATCACGGTGTCAAACTCTAAGCCCTCGGTCGGTATCCACACCTCAGTCCAATTGACGTAGGGCCTGGCTCCGTATCCCTCCTTCTCGAGCTTGTCAGATCCCTCCTTGAGCGTTACCGCCGAACACCCGACGAGGACGTCTCCGACCGCTATCCGCCCGAGCTTGTCCGCGTTGCCCCCCGGGAGGATTTCCTCGACAACGATCCGCCTGTTCGCCACGTCCTCTGCGAGCACGATCCCGAGCGGCTGCTTCACCCGTGCACGGTACCTGCCTTTCGCGGGTGGTGGTTGCGGTTGACCGCCACCTTGCTCGCTCGTCGCCAGGCGTTGGATTTGCCTCGATCGCCCTCTCCGCGCCACCACGATGGACTCGAATGGTGAGGAGAGAGGTCTCCCGGCGATTTGATGGACGGGCGCGGAGAATGACCGAACCATGGCATTTTCGAAACGATTTCTGTGGCGATTATGGGAGGACAACCCGAGGCCGTCCCTGCCGCGGACGTGGACGTGGACGAGGCGGCCCGCCGGCAGCGACTGTTCGTGAAGAACGCCCGGAACTTGAGCAGGGCGGCGAGCGGCGGGGGCGCCTCCACTTCCAGTCCAACGCCTGCTTTCCACCCACCAGCAGCGGCCTCGTCCGGGGGCTGCCCGGTCATCGGCGCGACGACTGGGCTGAACGAAAAGAATATGATGCCGGTCGACAACAACAAGCCGATGTTTGGCGAGCAGACCAAGCCGCTCGACGCGACCCGGGCCGTCTCGTCCATTCCCACCGGCTCGGACGACGCGTCGGCGGAAAAGTGGGTGTACCCGAGTCCGCAGATGTTTTACAACGCGATGAGGCGAAAGAATTGGCAGCCGGCGGAGGAGGATATGAACGCAATCGTTGCCATTCATAACGCGACGAACGAGCGGGTGTGGTGGGTGTTGGACTCTCGGACGCTGAGCGCTGCGCTCGTTTGATGCTCGACTGTCGTTCCGCGCTTCGATATTTTACTGCTTGACTGCTTTTCAGGAGCCTGATTCGGATGTGGGAGGCAGAGCAGGGGTGCGACGACCCGCGGCTGGTGCGGTTTCGGGGGCGGCCGAAGGACTATAGTCCGAAGGCGAGGCTCCTGAATCTGTTCTTGAACAAGCGTCTGCCGTTCGATCGTCACGATTGGATCGTCGAGCGCTGCGGTCAGGGGGAAGTAAGGTATGTCATAGACTTTTACTCAGGCGTGATTCTACAGGGGCAGCCGGCGGCCATGCACCTCGACGTGAGGCCCGCGCTCGACAGCCCTGCTTTGCTGGCCGAACGCCTCGTCATGCAGTGCAAGCACGTGTTCTCCATGCTAAAGGCGGGCAAGTAGTGATCGCCTCGCATTCGTTCGGTCTGTAACAACTAGACACTCAGACGATTCGCTTAACTTCGTGGAAGAATCCGGGCCGCTCCTTGTTGGCGAGCTCGGCCTTCTCCGGTGACGTCACCGCGACGACCTGTCCGTTCTCCTTGACGGCGTTGAGGACCTCGGCGAACTCGCGGAAGTCCTTGAGCGTCGTTCCGAGCACCTCGTCGCGCCGCTGCTGCCGGGTGGCCTCGTCGATGCCGAGCAGGTGGCGCATGAAGGCCGTGCGTCCCTTGCTGTCCGGGAGCTGGTACGAGTCGATGTCGCCGATGGTGCCGACGATGCTCTTCTGGAGCTCCTCGTCCGTCAGCTCGAGGTTGCGCAAGAAGTCGACCGTGCCGTCGTAGACGTCGCAGGTGGCCAGCAGGTTGGGGTCGCGGTACGACATGTAGCTGAACACGCCACTGTGCACGTCAAAGTCGCAGAACCCGCCGTAGGCCCCGCCAGAGACCCTCACCCTGTCCCAAAGCCACGAGACACCGAGGTGCTTGTTGACCACATAGGAGCTTCCAGACAGCTGGTAGCCGGTGTCGTAGAGGTTTCCGGCCTTGGCGACGTAGTTGACCTGCGTCGGCACCGTCAGAGCCGCGTTCTGCTTCGGCAGCGTCAGATCCCAGGAGGCCGGGCCGACAGACGTCGGGGCGATCGACGCCCAGAAGTCGCGGAGCGACTTGTCGGCGGCCGTGAGCGCGCCCTGGTCTCCTGTCAAGTTCACCATGGCGCCCTTCTGCTGCAGGACGGCGGTGCGAATGGTCTCGAGGTCGCGCATGACGCCCTCCCAGTCGGAATCGACGCGGCCGACCAGCGTCCTGATCCTCTCGAGGTAGGCGATGCCGCCCATCTCCTCGCCGGCCCAGCCGGCGACGCCGAACATGGCGTCGAGCCTTGTGCCAGCAAAGCTATGTCCGCTGCCGATGATGCCGGCCTCCAGGGAGCTGCGGGTCTCGAGAACCATCTGCTTGAACCGCTCCCTGTCGTCCAGCTTGGCGGACAGGAGGACGTCCCTGACGATGTCGAGCATGTCCTGGGACTTGTCGGCCATGGTCTTTCCGCGCACCATGATGTATCCAATCGGCTCGTCCGAGCCCTTGACCGCCGAGACGAACGGCGAGACGCTGAGGCCGCCCGTCTTGCGTCCGATCCGCTCGGTGAGCTCGATGAAGCTCTCCTTGTCCGTGCCCATCTGGGTGAGCGACCGGCAGAAGAGCGGGACGAGGTGGAGGAGATCCTGGGGCACGGTCTTCAGGTCGAAGGCCATGTCGAGGTAGACGACGTCGTTGGTGAAGAGCTCGTGGGACAGCGTGGTGATGCCAGAGTCGGAGGTCGTGACGGCCGTCGGGACGGGCTGCACCTCCTTGGGGATGTCGGAGACGCTGAGACTTGGGACGCAAGAGAGCGCCTCGGGAGAGTCGGGGGTCTCCTGCTTCTCCTTGAGGACGCGAGTGGACTCGATGACCTCCGAGAGCCCGGACTCGCCGATCTGCTGACGCTCCCTCTCGAGCCTGGCCTTCTCGACGGCGTCCAGCTCCTTGCCCAGGCTCTCGTCCGGGTTGAGCTCGACGGTGACCCTGTGCTTGTTGTCGATCAGGAACTTCCTGATGAGCGGGCTGAAGACGTCCTCGCCCGAGTCGAGACTGGCCTTGAAGGCGGCGAGGTCGTCCTGCCACTTCATCGGCCTGAAGGGATCCCTGTCGTAGATCCACCCAGACATGGCGCGGAGCATCAGCGACAGTCCCCGAGGGAACCTGCCGGTGTTGTTCTCCCTGAGGCTGAACTCGATGGTGTTGATGGCGGCCTCCACGGCGCTCGCGGCAAAGCCCTCCTTCTCCAGCCGCACGAGGGTCTCCATCACCAGTGCCTCGACCTTCTGGGCGTCCTCTTGCTTGACTCCCTTCAGTCCGATCGAGAAGACGGGCTGGCACAGCTCGTCCTCGACGCCGCCGCCGATGAGGCTCTCGCCGAGGCCGCTGTCCATGAGCGCCTTCCTGAGCGGGGACGCGGACGTTCCCAGCATCAGATAGTTGAGGAACCCGAGTCCGAGCTCCGTCTCGAGATCCAAAGGCTCCTCGGTGAGCAGCCAGTTGATGGACACGAAGGACTTGGGCTCCTCGTCCATCGAGCCGTCCGACTCGCCGACGGCGTACTTCTCGACGACCCTCTTGGGCTGGTCCCAGAGCTTCTGCAGGTGGACCGTCGAATCGACCTCGCGGGCCTCGAACTCGTCCAAGTAGACGCTCAGAAGCCTGAGGCGCTCGTCGGCCGGGTCGTCGCCGTAGAACCAGAAGCGAGCGTTGCTCGGGTGGTAGTACGACTCGTAAAAGGCCTTGAACTCGTCGAAGGTCAGGTCCGGGATGTCGGCCGGGTCACCGCCGGAGTCCTTGGCGTAACTGGTGTCCGGAAAGAGCACGTTCTGCGTGACCCTTCCGTTGACGGAGTCGGGGCTGCTGTAGACGCCCTTCATCTCGTTGTACACGACGCCCTTGTATGTCAGCGGCTGCGACGGGTCCTCCAGCTCCAGGTGCCATCCCTCCTGCGCGAAAATCTGCGGGTCCCTGATGCAGTTAGGGTGCAGGGTGGCGTCCAGGTAGACGTCCACTAGGTTGTAAAAGTCGCTCAGGTTAGCCGAGGCCACGGGATAGCAGGTCCTGTCAGGGTACGTGAAGGCGTTCAGGAACGTGTTGAGCGATCCCTTGATCAGCTCGACAAACGGCTCCTTGATCGGGTACTTGCGCGACCCGCACAGCACGCTGTGCTCCAGGATGTGGGGCACGCCGCGAGAGTTACTCACCGGCGTGCGGAACGTCACCCCGAACGTCTTGTTCTCGTCAGAGTTGGTGACGGAAATGACCTGCGCTCCGGTTTTATCGTGCTTGTACAGGCCCACCTGCGATCCATACTCGTCGATGAACTCCTCCTTGACGAGCGTGAAGCCGTGCGCGGCCTTCATCATCGGCGTGGCCTGGGCCACGTCGGCCTGGGCCGCCACGGCGCGCACCGACATGCCCCGAGGCGTCTGGCACGCGGTAGACGGCTTGACGAGCGGGGCGCGGCCTGCGACGCCCGGCCGCGACGACAGCGACGACAGCGAGCGAGCGAGCGACACCAAGGGCGTCGAGGTCCAGGAGGTCGACGACGAGAGGCAGCGCGTCGCGCTGCCAGAGCTCACGCCCCCTTTCAGGGTATGTGTGGCGAGAAGCTTCATGAATTGAATGAAATGACGCTTCGAGCCGTGCGTAGTAGAAGCCAGTTTTCGTGTGGTGCTAATTTCGTGGTCAATGAATGTGCGGGCGCTGTAGGTGCTGCGCCAACTGGTGCGAGCGAGGATAGATGGGTACGTTTGAAGAGAGAGAAGGCACCAGGGGGAAGGAGGAAACTCGTTCGATCGGTTTGTGGTGTGTGTGTGAAGGGAGTGGTTCTTCTCGTTTCGAGCAAGTTTCATGATCATGACACCAACAACGATAACACAACAACAACAACCTCCTATGCGAGCTTGTGCCAGACGCCTGGCTTTGTTCCCCGGGCAGCGATGCCGTCCGCCTTGACGTACACGTCCTCGTACATGACCTCCGCGCTCGGCAGCGGGTCCGCCTTGGCCTTCTCGATGGCAGCATCAATCTCCTTCTTGATATCCTTCTCGATCGCCTTGATCTCAGCAGCCTCGGCCAGCCCGTTGTCGATCAGGATACGACGCACGTGCTCCAGCGGATCGCGGCGGTTGCGGACGTCCGTGACCTCGTCCCTGGACCTGTAGGTGGAACCCGGGTCAGACATACTGTGTCCGTGGTAACGGTACGTGTCGCACTCGATGATGATCGGTCCGTGCTTGAGCACATAGTCCTTGGCGAACCGGAAGGCCTCCCTCGTGGCCAGCACGTCCATGCCGTCCACCTTCATTCCCGGCATGTAGTCCCCGCGCGTGAAGAAGGCCGACGACTTGGCCGCCCTGCTCTCCGAGGTTCCCATTCCGTAGTGGTTGTTTTCGCATACGAAGATGCACGGCAGGTCCCACAGCGCGGCCAGGTTGAACGTCTCGGAGATCTGTCCCTGGTTGGCCGCGCCGTCGCCGTACAGTGCCACCCCGACTCCACCGCTCTCATTGTACTGGTGCGCGAACGCGAGTCCGGCCCCGAGCGGCACCTGCGCTCCCACGATGCCGCACCCGCCGTAGAAGTTGTTCTTCCGCGTGTACATGTGCATGCTGCCCCCCTTGCCCTTGCTCGCCCCCGTCCCGCGCCCCATCAGCTCTGCAACCACCTTGTGCACGCCCGCTGCGTCGTTCCCTAGCCTCCCAAGGTACAACGCATGGTCCCTATAGCTCGTGATGATGCTGTCGTTCTTGTCGAGCGCCATCTCCAGCCCGACCCCGATGGCCTCCTGCCCGTCGTACAGGTGGCAGAATCCGAGAATCTGCTTCGCCTTGTACAACATATCGCAGCTGATCTCCATCCGACGCATCCGGTACATCTGCTCGAACATCGACAGGAGCTCGGACTTGGAGACGGTGATGGACGTCGACGGCGAGTCGTCCAGCTTGTGTGTGACGATCGGGTTCGTCTGCGAGGTGCCGGGTGCGAAGTGCGAAGTGCAAAGTGCAAAGTGCAAAGTGCAAAGTGAGACGAGTCTGGGCGTGACGCGTAGAGAGAGAGAGACTGGCGGCGGCTGGATCCGGTGGGAGGGGAGCCTCGGCCTCGCCGAATTTTCGCTTCTCGATCCGGTGGAAGGAGTCTCCGCCTTCCCCGCGCCGCCTCCCTCGCCCCGTCCTTTCCCGGGAGCGTGCCCCACACACGAACCTCGACTGTGACCTCGTCGCTGCCCTTGCCGGAGGAAAACCAAGCCGTGCGCTCGGGCAAGGCCTGTCCCATGCTGAGACTCGCTTCCCACCCGCGGCGCCTGGCCAGCGTCTGCACTGCTGTCCTCAGCATCGTATATATAGACAGTGTTCGGAAACGGTGATGCGTGATGAATGTCTAGATATCAATCGGTTGACTCCAGAATTTGTCTGTCTGCAGTCTTCGAGCGATTCCACGACCGTCAGACGAGAGAGAGAGAGACCGGGTGGGGGGACGAAGGAGAGAGAACGGCCGGGGATGCGACGGGGACGGGACGGCGAGAGCGGGCGGATCGGTTAGTGGGGTGTGGTCTGTAGAGCGGGGGGCGGGGGGCGGGGCCCGAGCGACCGGAGCGCCAGCATCCGG
>Ga0181584_10000349_pt1 | contig 32044 bp, 28 predicted proteins | sample 071ome_30_FD_132462 | JGI IMG/M metagenome (GOLD analysis project Ga0181584, IMG submission 132462) | Coastal salt marsh microbial communities from the Groves Creek Marsh, Skidaway Island, Georgia - 071406AT metaG (megahit assembly) | ecosystem: Environmental > Aquatic > Marine > Intertidal... | reverse complement strand
GCGGCGCGTTCGCTACCCTGGCGTTCTGCAACGTTCTTGGAGTTGATCCTTGGGAACCAGGTTTTGCGACCGAACAGTGTTTCGGAATAGCCGCGCTCGCGAACCGTCTCCAGTGTCTCGTGAATATATCGCTGGATGCCGGGAAACCGCTGGAAATAGGTGTCGATCATCGCTTGGGCCTCATCCGGCTCTACCTCCAGCCGCCCGGCCAGCCCCCAACGCGAAATGCCATAGAGTATGGCGAAATTGATCGTCTTGGCCTGCGCCCGCGTATCGCGGTTGACTTCACCGAACATCTCCTTGGCTGTTCGCGCGTGAATGTCTTCGCCTTGCGCGAAGGCCTCTTTCAATGTCGGGACGTCGGCCATATGCGCAGCTAGCCGCAATTCGATCTGGCTATAGTCAGCGGCCAGCAAGAAGTTGCCTTCATCTGGGACAAAGGCTTCGCGGATCTGGCGCCCGATTAGCGTCCGGATCGGGATGTTTTGCAGATTGGGGTCAGTTGATGACAACCGGCCAGTTTGCGCGCCGACCAGAGAATAGCTCGTATGCACACGGCCCGTGTCGGGATTGATCGCTTCTTGCAGAGCGTCGGTGTAGGTCGATTTCAGCTTCGCAAGCTGACGCCATTCGAGGACTTTCTTCGCGATTTCCGCGCCTTCGCCGGCGAGTTTTTCCAGCATGCTGTGGTCGGTTGAATACTGCCCGCTCTTGCCTTTCTTGCCGCCTTTGAACCCAAGCTTGTCGAACAGAATGTCACCCAGTTGCTTGGGGCTTCCGACCGTGAATTCCTGTCCCGCTATGCCGTGAATTTCCCCTTCGAGCCGAGCTGTCTCCTTTGCGAATTCTTCTGAAAGTCTGGAAAGGCGTGCCCGGTCAACCTTGATGCCGTGACGCTCCATTTGGGCCACTACAGGAATGAGAGGGCGGTCGACCCGCTCATAGATGCGCGTGCCACTTTCATCAGCTAGCCTTGGTTTCATGTGACGATGCAAACGCCAGGTTACGTCGGCGTCTTCGGCGGCATATTCGGTAGCGCGATCGAGATCCACTTCCCCGAAAGGAATCGCTTTCTTTCCCGTCCCGCAGACTTCCTTGAAGGACAGCGGAGTGTGGCCCAGATGACGGTCAGACAATTCGTCCATGCCGTGCCCGCCCATGCCGACTTCACCGCGACCGGCATCAAGCGTGAAGCTGATGATCATTGTGTCATCAACAGGCGCCACATCGATGCCATACCGCGAAAGCACGTTGATATCGTATTTGATGTTTTGACCGATCTTGATGACCGAATCGTCTTCCAGCAGCGGCTTGAGAGCGGCCACCGCCTGGTCACGATCAATCTGCTCGGGCCTTTCGGCGAACATATCATTGCCGCCATGTGCAAGCGGTATGTAGCATGCGTCATTCGGGCCTAGCGCGAGGCTTACGCCGACCAGCTCTGCGCGCATTGCATCCAGGCTACTGGTCTCGGTGTCGACGGCAACGAGGCGTGCGGCGGTTGCGCGTGTGATCCACGCCTCAAGACGCTCCATGGTCTGGACTGTCTCGTAAGAGCCACGATCCACAGCAGGCATCTCTGGCAGCGGTTGCCGGCTGCCCTGTGCGGAAGCAACGGCGCCTTCAGTTTCCTGTTTTGCAGGGTTCAGATTGTTGGGCCGCTCCGGGCTTCCCTTCCCAGAATCCAACCGCCGCAAAAGCGAACTGAACCCATGCTTTTCCAGGAACGCTGCCAATGGTTCGGGAGGCACGCCATCGAGTTTGAACTCATCGAGCGGTTGCGGAAGATCGCAATCCTCCTTGAGAGTGACCAAGACCCGGCTCATCTCCGCGTCTTGTCTGCTTTCCAGCAGCCGCTCTTTCAGTTTTGACTTCTTCATCTCCGGCGCAAAATCCAGCGCTGCGGTTAGCGAGCCGTGCTCTGCGATCAGCTTGCTTGCTGTCTTGGGACCAATTCCATAGATCCCGGGAATATTGTCGACACTGTCGCCCATTAGCGCCAGCACATCACCCACCAGCTCGGGCTTCACCCCAAACTTCGCCTCTACTTCTTCGATGTAGATCCGTTGGCTCTTCATCGTATCGAGCATATCGATGCGCGCCGGCCCATTCGGCCCTTCTCTCTCACCAACAAGCTGCATCAGATCTTTGTCTGAAGACACGATTGTAACGTCCCAGCCCTGCGCTTGCGCGGCACGGGCATAGGTTGCAATCAGATCATCTGCTTCCAGACCCTGCTCTTCGATGCAAGGGAGACTAAACGCGCGGGTCGCATCGCGGATCAGTGGAAATTGTGGCACCAAATCTTCCGGTGGAGGGGGGCGATTGGCCTTGTATTCGGGAAAAATATCGTTGCGGAAAGACTTCCCCGAAGCGTCGAGAATCACCGCAAGATGGGTTGGACCATCTGCTTCATCAAGGTCAGTGGCCAGCTTCCAGAGCATCGTGGTGTAGCCATAGACTGCGCCTACCGGTGTGCCTTCGGGATCGGTGAGCGGCGGAAGCCTATGATAGGCGCGAAAAATGTATGACGATCCGTCGACGAGATAAAGATGCTGATGCTCGGCCATATGTGCTTGCTAGCAGCGCTTTGCCCCGCGTGTAAGCCGTCATTCTGGCGATTTTCCCACACGTTGCGCGGGGAATGAGGTGAACGACCAACGGTGAAGAATAAGGCGGGAAAGAGGCGAGAACGTGTGTTTTCGCTTGCATAGCCACATTCCAGCCATTATTTAGCTAGTCGAAGCGATGCGAGAAGCTCGCTTTGGCAGACCCAGATCGGATCTGCCTTACACACTCGCTGATCGAGGATTTATATTATGCGTAAGATCGTACTTGCTGCTGCTGTTGCAGCTTCTGCTCTTGGCCTGGCTGCTTGCTCGGAAACCGCTGATTCGGCTGCTGAAACTGCAGACGCAATGGCTGCAGACGCTGAAGCAAACACCGACGCAATGGTTGAAGCTACAGACGAAGCTGCTGACGCAACTGCAGAAGCAGTAGACGGCGCTGTTGAAGCTGCTGAAGAAGCTGCTGAGTAATTTCAGCTCAAATCGATTTTTCGATTGAAATAGGGGCGGTGCCAGCGATGGTGCCGCCCTTTTTCTATGCTGCGGCTTAAGCACCGCGAAATAGGTAAGAGGAATCAGCCGCCGGGACGGGCCGTACTGGTCCAGACCCGAGGGCTCGCCACGCCGGCTTTCTCTGCGAAGCCATCATAAAGTGCACGCGCAATCGAAGCGATCCGGGCTTCGCGAGCGCCCCGCGCGCCTTGACCGGTCACATAAATCGCAACAGCAATCGCATGTCCGTTCGGGCCTTTAAGAATTCCGATATCGCTGGACGTGTTGTTGAGCGAACCGGTCTTGTGCATCACTTGGACATAGCCCGGCATTTCGGCCGGAATCCGGCGCGTTCCCGTGCGGGTTTTTGCCATAGCGTCAAGGATCACTTGCCGGCTTTGGGCGGACAGGAACTTACCCTGATAGAGGCCTTGCAAAAGCTCGACCATGGCCTTGGGCGTGGCGGCATCGCGTGTGTCGATGTATGCGGATGGATCGTACTCTCCATCATCGCGCACTAGAGTTGCGATATCTCGATTAATACTGAATTCTTTTATGCCTTGGCGCCGCATCCAGTCGTTCACGGCTGCGGGTCCGCCAACCACACGCAGGAGCGCGTCAGTCGCGGGATTGCTCGATCGAGATATCATGATCTCGATCAGCTCACTGGCCGGCATATAATTGCCTTCGCGAACCGGTGCAGCGCGCGAAGAAAACTTCGCTGAACGGACCGGGATCAACAGTGGAAACTCGCTTGTCAGCGAATACCGGCCTTGTTCAACCAGCTCCAGATAGGCAGCAGCCACGGCAATTTTACTGGTCGAAGCCAGCGGGAACAACTGATCGCCAAGTACCGCAATCTCTTCACCAGTGTTAAGATTAATGGCAGCAACACCGATGCGGCCGCGGCTGCCGTCTGCCAGTTGCGCGATCCGCCGCTCGAAAGATGTCTCGTAGACGGCTTCGAAGCTCTCTGGTGCCCTGACCTCTGTGCCAAACGTACTGTCGAAAGCGGCTTCGAGGTCGTTTGACTGCGCCAGAACTGGGCTTACGACAAACGCAATTGCGCCCAAGGCGGCGATCAGCGATTTTCGCAAAAACTGTTCCATACTCGGTGAACTATCCTGTTTTGTGTTGTTGGGAGATTAACAGACCGGGATTCGCCTAGGCAAGCATTGAAGCAATTCGGGGCGACCGGATTCCTGCAAAATGTAAGGAACCACTGGGCTATGCATGTCGTTTGCAGAGTGACGCCAATCGTTTGCATAGATATTGGCGCATTTGCGCAGGACCGGGGTCTAGCGGGTTTGCGGGGTTGGCCATCTTCTGGCTTTGAGTGCGGGCATGCTGTGGCGGCATGCTTGAAATTTGAGAGAATTGGGGTTTTGCATGAATATTGATCGCGTCAGCCTGTCATCGGCAGGTATGAAGGCTGCTGTTGCCGCGCTGATGGTAAGCAGTTCCACCGCTGCATTTGCGCAAGGTGTTCCAATCGTGAAGCCGGGTGCGCCCGGTGAACGGAACACCGTTCTGACAGTCGAACAGGCGAGCCAGCTTGCCGGTGCGACCTATACGCCTGCCGATGTCGATTTCATGCAGGGCATGATCGTCCACCACCAGCAAGCTGTTGAGATGGCCGCGCTGGTTGATGGCCGTACCAATAATGAAGATATCGTCGCGCTCGCCGGCCGGATCAATGCGAGCCAGAAGGACGAGATTGATTTCATGGCCGGCTGGCTTACCGACCGCGGCGAGCCTGTGGCTATGCAGATGGCGCATCATGGTGGCGATCATTCAATGCATCATGGGCACCACGAGATGATGGGCATGGCAACGCCGGCTCAAATGGCAGAGCTCGCCGCGTCTAGCGGCACGGCTTTTGACCGCCTGTTCTTGCAACTCATGATCCGTCACCATGCTGGCGCAATTGATATGGTCGATGATCTGCACAGCCAGCCAGGCGCTGCTTATGAGCCTGTGATGTTTGGGTTCACAAACGATGTTGCGGGCGATCAGAAGACTGAAGTCGAACGGATGAACGAATTGCTTGGCGGGCTGTCAGATGATCCGCGTGCCACGCTGGCTGCAGGTTTCCGTGACGCAGGTGAAGCGATCAGCAATCTGCGCTTGGTCACTGCAATGCCGAAGCCAGCTGGATTCTTTGATCCTGCAAATCCGGCTGGTCTTCAGCCGCGCATCGAAGATGATGATGAAGAGGATGCAAACCAAGACAGTGCGGACGATGGTGAAGAGGCGGAACCCCGCTTCAGTAGTCGTTCTTCGCCACTGGATTTTGCAAACACCGATATCGCGTTTTCCGGTAATATGATGGTCGCGGGCAATTATCACGGCTTCAACGCTTATGAATTGGGCGAAGATGGCGTTCCAACGCTGGTCAGTTCGATTGTGTGCCCGGGCGGACAAGGTGACGTTTCCATCGTCGGCGACATTCTCGTGATGAGTGTCCAGGACAGCCGCGCACGGCTCGATTGCGGGCTCGAAGGGGTTCAGGGCGATGTCAATGAAGAACGCTTCCGTGGTGTTCGCGTTTTCGACATTTCCGATATTCGCAATCCTGTGCAAGTCGGGCAGGTGCAGACCTGCCGCGGCTCGCACACGCACTCGATTGTCGATGCCAATGATGAACGCATAGTGCTCTATAACTCGGGCACCTCTTATGTTCGCGACGATGAAGAGCTGGAGGGTTGCTTCAACAGTGCTGGCGATGAAACTGCGCTGTTCAGCATTGACGTGATCGAGATCCCGCTCGCTGATCCGTCTGCTGCTCGCATCACGTCAAGCCCTCGCGTATTCGCTAAGGGTGGTAATATTGCGGGCCTGTGGCGTGGCGGTGACCATGGCGATGGAACGCAGGAAACCAGTGATACGAACCAGTGCCATGACATCACTGTTTTCCCGTCGTTGAACCTCGCGGCTGGTGCGTGTTCAGGCAATGGGATCATCATGGATATATCCGATCCATACAATCCGCAGCGTATCGACGATGTCACTGACACTGGCTTCGCCTATTGGCACTCGGCCACATTCAACAATGATGGTACCAAGGTGCTGTTCACGGATGAATGGGGTGGCGGTGGCCGCCCGCGCTGCCAGGCTGGTGACCCGATGAACTGGGGCGCCAACGCAATCTATGAAGTGGTAAATGGCAAGCTGGAGTTCCGCAGCAATTACAAGCTGCCTGCACCACAAAGCAGCAAGGAAAACTGCGTCGCTCATAACGGCTCGATTATCCCGGTGCCTGGGCGCGATATCTTCGTTCAGGCTTGGTATCAGGGCGGCATTTCAGTGATTGATTTCACGGACGCAAAGAACCCGAAAGAGATCGCCTTTTTTGATCGTGGACCAATCGACAACGACCAGTTGATAACGGGGGGCTATTGGTCGGCCTATTGGTACAATGGCCGTATCTATGCGACCGAGATTACTCGCGGACTTGACGTCTTTGCGCTTGAGCCGAGTGAATTCCTGACGGCAGAGGAAATTGCTGCAGCCGAAGCCGCACAATATCCGGGTGATGTGTTCAATCCGCAAACGCAGACGCAGGTAACCTGGTCTGACGAGGTGCTCGAAATGGTCGAGGCTAGCCGTAAGGGCGGTTGATCTGTTTGTTCAATGACTGGTTTGAGAAGGGCCGGAGCTTTCCGGCCCTTTTTCTTGCCCGCTGACAGGTCAGGCTGCTTCGATTGCGGCTTCGATCTTATCGATCGGCAGACCAGTCAATGTCTTGTCGATTTCGCCGGCAAGCTTGCTGCGAAGCTCTGTATTATAATGCTGGCGCATTTCACCAAGAGTCTTTGGGTCAGCAATTACCAGCACCTCTTCAATCTGCCCGCCGATGGCTTTCTGATTGAGCCATTCGGCAGCCGCGGCACCGTGAGCCAGTTCATCAAGCTGCGTTCGCCCTAACATCTACCCCAGTTGATCCTGATGCCGCACACCCGCGCTGAAATTGGTCGCCTTCAAATCGGGCGTTTCGACCAACGAAAAACCCCGCGGGACGAAAGTCCCACGGGGCTCTTCTTTTTCAGCTTTTGAAGCGTGTGGGTTGGCTTAGAAGCCGCCCATTCCGCCCATGCCGCCCATGCCGCCCATGCCGCCCATATCGGGCATGCCGCCGCCGCCAGCCTTGTCTTCCGGAGCGTCAGTGATCGCCGCTTCGGTGGTGATCAACAGGCCAGCAACCGATGCCGCGTCCTGCAGCGCTGTGCGGACAACCTTGGTAGGGTCAATCACGCCAGCTTCCACCAGGTTTTCATAGGTGTCTGTCGCTGCGTTAAAGCCCTGCTTTTCGTCATCTTCGCGCAGCAGATTGCCAGAGATCACTGCGCCATCATGGCCAGCATTCTGAGCGATCTGGCGAACCGGAGCGAGGATAGCCTTGCGCACAATGTCTATACCGCGGGTCTGGTCATCATTCGCGCCCTTCAGCCCAGCAAGAGCCTTGGTTGCGTAAAGCAGAGCTGTACCGCCGCCAGGGACGATGCCTTCTTCAACCGCAGCACGGGTAGCGTGCAGCGCGTCATCAACGCGGTCCTTACGCTCCTTAACTTCGACTTCCGAAGCGCCGCCAACCTTGATCACAGCTACGCCGCCAGCAAGCTTTGCAAGACGCTCTTGCAGCTTCTCTTTGTCGTAATCGCTTGTGGTGGTTTCGATCTGCGCACGGATTTGTTCGACGCGAGACTTGATGTCAGCTTCGCTGCCGGCACCGTCAACAATCGTGGTGTTGTCCTTGTCGATAGTGACGCGCTTGGCTTCACCCAGCATGCCGAGCGTGACGTTCTCGAGCTTGATGCCGAGGTCTTCGCTGACCATTTCGCCCTTGGTAAGGATCGAAATGTCCTGCAGCATCGCCTTGCGGCGATCGCCGAAGCCCGGTGCCTTGACCGCAGCCACTTTCAGGCCACCGCGCAGCTTGTTGACAACGAGTGTCGCCAGCGCTTCGCCCTCGATGTCTTCTGCGATAATCAGCAGCGGACGGCCAGACTGGACAGCCGCTTCGAGGATCGGAAGCATCGCCTGCAAGTTCGAAAGCTTCTTCTCGTGGATCAGGATGTATGGGTTTTCGAGTTCAACCGTCATTTTGTCCGGGTTAGTGATGAAGTACGGGCTGAGGTAGCCGCGGTCGAACTGCATGCCTTCAACAACATCGAGTTCAAACTCGAGGCCCTTGGCTTCTTCAACGGTGATAACGCCTTCTTTGCCGACCTTTTGCATCGCTTCAGCGATTTTCTCGCCAACTTCACGGTCGCCATTGGCAGAGATAATGCCGACTTGAGCGATTTCAGATGAGCCAGCGACATCCTTTGAACGGCCGACGAGGTCTGCGACCACTTTCTCGACTGCGAGGTCGATGCCGCGCTTCAGATCCATCGGGTTCATCCCCGCGGCGACGGCTGTCATGCCTTCGCGAATGATTGCCTGGCCCAGAACCGTTGCAGTCGTTGTGCCGTCACCAGCAAGATCGTTCGTCTTCGACGCAACTTCCTTGAGCATCTGAGCGCCCATGTTCTCGAACTTGTCTTTGAGTTCGATTTCCTTGGCGACAGTCACACCGTCCTTTGTGATGCGCGGTGCACCAAAGCTCTTGTCGATCACGACGTTGCGACCTTTCGGGCCAAGCGTGACTTTCACAGCGTTTGCGAGCGTATCTACGCCCTTGAGGATGCCTTCGCGGGCATCACGGCCGAACTTTACGTCCTTAGCAGCCATAGTTGTTTCTCCTGGTATTCAAATGAAAGAGGGAAAAGCGTGTGGGTGTCCGGCTGATCAGCCGATGATCCCCATAATGTCGCTTTCCTTCATGATCAGCAGGTCTTCACCGTCGAGTTTGACTTCGGTGCCGGACCATTTGCCGAACAGGATTCGGTCGCCAGCTTTGACGTCCAGTGCAACACGGTTGCCTGAATCGTCACGGGTGCCTTCGCCAACGGAGACGATTTCGCCTTCGCTTGGCTTTTCCTGAGCGCTGTCTGGGATAATGATGCCGCCAGCGGTTTTCTGGTCGGCTTCGATGCGACGGACCAATACACGGTCGTGCAGCGGACGAAATGCCATGGTAATGACCTTTCTTGCTTGGGTTGATAATCACGAATTGGCACTCTCCTTGTGAGAGTGCCAGCGAGAGGGCAAATGGGTGCGCCAGCTGCATGAGTCAACAGCTTGCCCAACAAATTTTTTCAGAATTTTCGGTCGTTCAGGCCGATCGAAGCGTCAGCCTGATCCGTTCGCGCAACATCCAGCGCCAGGTAAGCAGGACCGCTGCGAACGCTAGGCCCGTTGCCAGCCCGATCCATAGGCCAACACCGGCAAGATTTGTGAAGGAACCAAGCACGAAGGCAAGGCCAAATCCAGGCACCCAATAGCTGAATATTGCAATCCACATCGGCACGCGAGTGTCCTGCAGGCCTCGCAATGCTCCAGCAGCAACCGCTTGCAGGCCATCGACCAATTGGAAAGCTGCCGCGAGCACCAAATACTGCAGCGCAAACCCGACCAGCGCTGCATTCTTGGGGTCATCTATGTCGACATAGATGCGCAGCAGCGGCTCGGGAATGAAAACCATTGCCAAAGCGGTGAACGCCATAAAGCCGGTTCCGATTGTCAACGCGACCCAGCCAGCCAGCTTGATCCCGTCCTTGTCTCTTGCGCCATAGGCATATCCCACCCGAATGGTTGCGGCCTGGCCCACGCCGAACGGAACCTGGAATGCCAGTGCGGCGATATTGAGCGCGACGATATGACCGGCCAGCTCGGCCGCACCAATTCGGCCCATCAAGAATGCGGCGGCACTGAAAACGCCTGCTTCCGCCGCAACGGTCAACGCAATCGGTGTGCCGATGCGCACGATCCGCCAGAAACGTTTCCAGTCGGGGCGCCAGAAGCGGTAGAAGATGCGATAGCGCGCCAGCTTAGGGAAGATGAGGATCACCAAGATGTACGCACCCAGGGTAATCAAGGTCGTGATGATCGTAGCGACCGCCGCACCGGTCAGCCCCATCTCTGGCGCACCGAGGTTGCCGAAAATGAAGGCGTAGTTGGCTATGGCGTTCACAGGAATACCAAGCGCAGTGATCGCCGTTGCAAACACAGGCCAGCCGAGCGCCGATACATAGTTGCGCAAGACTGACGCGAGCAGCATCGGCATAAGCGAGAATACGACCAAGGAGTTGTACTCAAGCGCGAGCGCGATGATACTTGGGTCTTGGCCGGTTACGCGCATGACGGGGCCAAGCAGCGACGCAAGGCCCATGCCTAATATCCCTGTGACGAGCGCTACCCAAAGGGCCATGCGAGTGGCGCGGCGTACTGGTCTTAGCGAACGGCCTTTCGCGCCAATAGCTTCGGCAATCAGTGGTGCAACCGCACCTGAAAGCGACGCCAAGGACCATACGATCAGCCCGAATAAGCCCGCAACAAGGCCAGATGCCGCAAGCGGTGCTTCACCTAGCCGCGCGATAAAAATGACATCCACCATGTAGATGCCCATTTGCATAAGATTGGCGAGCACCAGCGGCCATGCGAGCTTGAACGTCTCGCCGGTTTCCTTGCGCCATGAGGGCGTATCAAGATGCTCTGTCTCACGCATGAAGCCGGATCGGATATATGCGTGGGCGCGTCTGTCAAAGCTTGTTGTAGCAGCCGGCGAAACTTAGCGCGCGTGCTGCGGCATAGCGGTTACACCGCCATCAAAGATCAGGAAGTCTGCAAGCAGATCGAAATCGAACTAGCGGAAGATCATTTGGTTCGATGGCGCTTTCAATTTGCCTAGAATGCGAAGGCGCACTAGCCTGCCGCTCACAAGGGTCGCGCTCTGAGAGGAACCCGTTTGATGACGAGCCTGCCGACACGTTCACGCATCTATTAAAATCATCATCTGGATTCGACGCGGTGGAATTGGTTCACTCCGCGTGATGACGATATCGTGGTCGCAACGTCGTATAAGGCCGGAACGACCTTGATGCAGACAATTGTCGGCAACCTCCTTTTTCCGGACGGTGATTTGCCCGGGCCCGCTTCGTTCATCTCCCCTTGGCTTGATTTCCGGCCTATTCCTCTGGAAATGGTGCTCGGTCAACTCGAAGCGCAAGAACACCGCCGCTATATCAAGACACACACTCCGCTAGACGGGCTTCCGTATTTCCCCGAAGCGAAGTACCTGTGCGTGAGCCGCGATCCCCGCGATGTATTCATGTCCCTGCTCAACCATTGGGGAAGCCATACTTAAGAGTTCTATGCCGCTGCAAACGGTCTGCCGGGCCGCGTCGGAGACGAGTTTCCCAGGTTCACCGGTCAGACGAAGCAGATCTGGCGGGATTGGATCACGCAAAGCTGGTTTGATTGGGAAATTGGCGGTTACCCCTATTGGTCGCATCTCAGTTATGCGCAAACCTTCTGGAATTTCCGGCACTTGCCCAACATCAAGCTCGTCCATTTCAACGATCTTCTAAGCGATCTGGACGGCCAGATGCGGGATATCGCCGATTTCCTTAATATCGAGGTGCCCGATGAATTGTGGGCGGATGTCGTGAAGCGCTGCACATTTGCTGAGGTCAAGAAAGACCTGTCGAAAGTGGTCCGAGAGAACATCTCCTTTGCTTTTAAGGGCGGGGCAGACACGTTCATTCACAAAGGCACCAACGGGCGCTGGCAAGGCGTGCTGGATGAAGAAGATCTAGCTCTATACGAAGCGGCAATGCGCAAGCTTCCTGCAGATTATGCGCAGTGGCTGGAAAACGGCGGCCCTGTAAGAATGCAGGGATAGTCGCACTAAACCGAGTGTCGTGATCTGGGTCGCTAAGAGACACCAAGAAAAAGGGCGGCACCTTGCGGTACCGCCCCTCCATCTGCGGGCGCTTCAAGACACCCACAAAACTTAAGATCAAGATTGCTTGAGCGAGCCCAAGCAGTCCTGCAAACTCAATTACTTGAGTTCGACAGTACCGCCAGCTGCTTCGATCTTGCCTTTGATTTCTTCGGCTTCAGCCTTGTTGACGCCTTCTTTGAGAGGCTTAGGAGCGCCCTCAACGAGACCCTTGGCTTCGGTGAGGCCCAAGCCGGTGATGGCGCGGACTTCTTTGATGACCTGGATCTTCTTGCCACCGTCGCCGGTGAGAATGACGTCGAATTCGTCTTTTTCTTCAGCAGCAGCGCCGGCATCGCCGCCGCCAGCAGGTCCAGCAACAGCGACAGCAGCAGCGGCGCTAACGCCCCATGCTTCTTCAAGTGCAGTTGCGAGTTCTGCTGCCTCAAGGACAGTCAGCTTCGAAAGTTCTTCAACAAGCTTGGCAATATCAGCCATGATGTCTTACTCCAATTGTGCGGGGCGGCCTATCCAGGTCACACCCCCAAAACGTGGTTCAAAATCGCGTTTGCGAAAGCGTCTCTTAAGCAGCGTCCTTGGCGCCGTAGGCACCGAAGACACGAGCAAGCTTGGCAGCCGGTGCGTTAACGACCTGAGCAACCTTGGTTGCAGGTGCGTTGACGAGGCCAACAAGTTTGCCGCGCAGTTCGTCGAGGCTTGGCATCGAGGCGAGCGCCCTGACACCTGCTTCGTCGAGAACCTGCGTGCCCATCGATCCACCAACGATTTCCAGCTTGTCGTTCGACTTTGCGAAATCGACAGCAGCCTTGGCGGCTGCGACCGGATCAGTTGACCAGGCCAGTGCAGTCGGTCCGGTGAGAAACTCATCGAGACCGGCGTAATCGGTGTCTTTCAGGGCGAGCTTGGCGAGACGGTTCTTCGCAACCTTAAAGGACGCACCAGCTTCACGCATCTTCCCGCGCAGTTCAGTGGACTGATCCACCGACAGGCCAAGATTGCGGGTGACAACCACCACGCCAACCTCGTTGAAGACCGAGTTAAGCTGAGCGACCGCGTCGGCTTTTTGCGAACGATCCATGCCATACTCCTTCACTATGATCGCCATTGCACGAATGCTCCGGCGACCGGCTCAAATTAGCCCCGAGGCTCATGCCCCGAAGCGAGTCCGTTGATGGGGAAGGAGTGCCTGCGAAACAGGCGAAAGCAATGCACATTGCATCGCGAGAAATCTCGTTTCCCCGTCTAGGCTGGAAATTAAGAAGGCCCGATTGCCTTCACCAACTGTCTCGGACGGATGACCGCTCGAAAGCAGTCGGATCGCTCAATTAGCGGGATTGGGTTCAGAGTCAAGCCAAATGCCCCCATCGCGCTGGATTGGCGGGTCAACGAATGGCATCTCGTACTTGCGTCATTTGTCGTTTAGCACCTGCCTATGCCGCATGATCAAACCGCGCCTGTCCATCAAGCCGGTTCCTACCGGGCCTGGGACATGTCTGGCCCGGATCAGATTGCCGACCTTGCCTGGTATTGCCGGGTTGAGCATGGCCAGCCTGAAGTGTACCGGTTACTGCCCTTTTGTGAGCCATCGCTGGTCATGCGCCGCCGGTTTGATCGCGAGGGACGTGCGCTGGATTGCCGCTTGCTGATCAGCCCGGCAATCCCAGATGGCGGTCGAATCAAAGCTAAGACTGGTGGTAAATTGACCCGAAATCAGGGTTCCGGATGCGCCTGATAATTACCGCCGCAATATAGCCATTTGACAGGCGTGCACTCCATTCCTATGTTGAGCTTTACATCAGCTTCGAGCAAGTCCGATTCATGCGCGGGATTCGGTTTTAAGGATGGAAGCGATGGGTTCCATATTCGCGACGAACGATTGTGCTGCAGCAGCGCGCCGGAAAAGGTGTGCCTTTCGCTGCGGCCTTTTCTCGTGTCGTGACCCGGAGCCAAATTTCGCGTGATCGTTTGAGTTCACGAATAGTTAGCCAGCACCTGGCTGATGCATAAATCAAGAGGCACACCTCTCCATGGCGACTAAGGCAAAGGCCCCAAAGGCGTCGGGTACAGCAAAAAAGCGTATCCGTAAGATTTTCGGCGACATCCACGAAGTAGTCGATATGCCGAACCTGATCGAGGTTCAGCGCGAAAGCTACGAACAGTTCCTTCGTTCGAACAAGGAAATCGACTATGTTTCCGGTCTGGAAAAGACGCTGCGCAGCGTTTTCCCGATCCGCGATTTTGCCGGCACGGCTGAGCTCGATTTCGTTCACTACGTGTTGGAAGAGCCAAAGCACGACACCACAGAGTGCAAGCAGCGCGGAATTACCTATGCCGCGCCGATGAAGGTGACGCTGCGCCTGATCGTGTTCGAAGTCGACCAGGAAACCGAAACCCGCTCCGTCCTCGATATCAAGGAACAGGATGTTTACATGGGCGATATGCCGCTCATGACCGGGAACGGCACATTCATCATCAATGGCACAGAACGTGTTATCGTGTCGCAGATGCACCGTTCGCCAGGTGTGCTGTTTGACCATGACCGTGGCAAAACTCACAGCTCGGGCAAGCTTCTGTTTGCAGCGCGCGTTATTCCATATCGCGGCAGCTGGCTGGATTTTGAATTCGACGCCAAGGACATCGTGAACGTCCGCATCGACCGCAAGCGCAAGCTGCCTGTAACGGCGCTGCTCTACGCGCTTGGCATGGATAGCGAAGAAATCCTCGACCACTTCTATGACAAGGTCACGTGGAAGCGTGCCTCTGGCAAGAAGGGCGAAGGCTGGACTATCCCGTTCGTGGCGGAGCAATGGCGCGGTCAAAAGCCCGCGTTTGCTCTGGTCGACGCCAAGACCGGTGAAGAAATCTTCCCGGCCGGCCAAAAGATCAGCCCGCGCGCAGCGAACAAGGCGGAAAAAGACGGCTTGAAAGAGCTGCTGCTTCCAACCGAAGAGATCGTAAGCCGTTATGCATCGGTCGACATGATCGATGAGAAGACCGGCCGCATCTATGTCGAAGCGGGTGATGAACTCACGCTGGAGCATGTCGAAGCGCTCGATAACGCTGGCATCGACCAGATCACTCTGTTGGACATTGACGAGATCAATACCGGTCCGTGGATCCGCAACACGCTGAAAGTCGACAAGGCTGAAAACCGTGAAGAAGGCCTTGAGGCTATCTACAAGGTTATGCGTCCGGGCGAACCGCCTACACTCGAAACCGCTGAAGCCCTGTTCGAAGGCCTGTTCTTCGACAGCGAGCGCTACGACCTTTCTGCGGTTGGCCGTGTAAAGCTCAACATGCGTTTGGATCTCGATGCAGAAGACACAGTCACCACGCTGCGCAAGGAAGACATTCTTGCTGTGGTTAAGGAACTGGTCGGCCTTAAAGACGGCAAGGGCGATATCGATGACATCGATAACCTTGGCAACCGCCGTGTTCGCTCTGTGGGTGAGCTGCTGGAAAACCAGTACCGCGTCGGCCTGTTGCGCATGGAGCGCGCGGTCAAGGAACGTATGAGCAGCGTCGATGTGTCGACAGTGATGCCGAATGATCTGATCAACGCGAAGCCGGCTGTGGCCGCTGTGCGTGAATTCTTCGGGTCTTCGCAGCTCTCGCAGTTCATGGACCAGACCAACCCGCTGTCCGAAGTCACCCACAAGCGCCGCGTATCGGCGCTTGGCCCGGGCGGTCTGACACGCGAACGCGCAGGATTTGAAGTCCGCGACGTTCACCCGACCCACTATGGTCGTATCTGCCCGATTGAAACGCCTGAAGGCCCGAACATCGGTCTGATCAACTCGCTGGCATCATTCAGCCGCGTGAACAAATACGGCTTTATCGAAACGCCATACCGGACTGTTGCTGATGGCAAGGTCACCAGCGAAGTGATCTATCTGTCCGCGATGGAAGAGCAGCGTCACACTGTTGCGCAGGCTTCGGCCGAGCTCAACGAAGACGGCAGCTTTGCGGAAGAATTCGTCTCTGCACGTCAGAATGGCGATTACTTCATGGCGCCGCGTGAGCAGATCACGTTGATGGACGTTTCGCCCAAGCAGCTCGTTTCGGTTGCAGCCTCGCTGATCCCGTTCCTAGAGAACGATGACGCGAACCGCGCCTTGATGGGATCAAACATGCAACGTCAGGCTGTGCCGCTGGTCAAGGCGGAAGCGCCTTGGGTTGGCACCGGCATGGAAGAGACCGTGGCGCGCGATTCGGGCGCTGCGATCACTGCCAGCCGCGGCGGTGTCGTTGACCAGGTTGATGCGACCCGTATCGTGATCCGCGCGATCGGCGATGTAGAGCCAGGCCAGTCAGGCGTGGACATCTATTCGCTTCAGAAGTTCCAGCGTTCGAACCAGAACACCTGCATCAACCAGCGTCCGCTGGTGAAGGTGGGCGACGTGATCGAGCAAGGTGACATCATCGCTGACGGTCCGTCGACCGATCTGGGCGAACTGGCACTGGGCAAGAACAGCCTGGTCGCCTTCATGCCGTGGAACGGATACAACTACGAAGACTCGATCCTGATCAGCGAGCGCATCGTGAAAGACGATGTGTTCACTTCGATCCATATCGATGAATTCGAAGTGATGGCACGTGACACCAAACTTGGTCCGGAAGACATCACACGCGATATTCCGAACGTCGGTGAAGAAGCTCTCCGCAATCTGGACGAAGCAGGTATCGTATATATCGGTGCGCAAGTGCATCCAGGCGATATTCTGGTCGGCAAGATTACTCCGAAGGGCGAAAGCCCGATGACGCCGGAAGAAAAGCTTCTGCGCGCTATCTTCGGAGAGAAAGCTTCGGATGTTCGCGATACGTCGCTGCGTCTGCCGCCGGGTGTTGCGGGCACGATCGTTGAAGTGCGTGTGTTCAACCGTCACGGTATCGAGATCGATGACCGTACACGGGCAATCCAGCATGAAGAGATCGAGCGCCTGCGCAAGGACAGCCAGGACGAGCGCGCGATCCTGAACCGTGCAACCTACAACCGTCTGAAGGACATGCTGATCGGTCAAACTGCTTCTGCGGCACCGAAGGGTGTGAAGAAGGGCGAGAAGATCACCGAAGAGATGCTGGAAGGTGTTGAACGTTTCGAGTGGTTCAAGTTCGCTGTTGCGAATGACAAGCGCCAGACGCAAATCGAAGCGGTGAAGAGCCAGTACGACGAAGCCGTCGCTGTGATCGATGCCAAATTCGAAGACCGTAAGGAAAAGCTGGAGCGCGGTGACGAGCTGGCACCAGGTGTTCTCAAGATGGTCAAGGTCTTCGTGGCTATGAAGCGCAAGCTGCAGCCGGGCGACAAGATGGCCGGGCGTCATGGTAACAAGGGTGTGATTTCGCGCATTCTGCCGATCGAAGACATGCCGTTCCTTGAGGATGGTACTCCGGTCGACATCGTGCTTAACCCACTGGGCGTGCCTTCGCGTATGAACGTAGGTCAGATCTTTGAAACGCACCTTGGCTTCGCAGCGCGCGGGCTGGGCATGCAGATCGCTGAAGATCTTGAACAGTGGAAGCTGGACAACCCGAACGCGGCGGAGGACTATAAGAAAGCCAAGCCGCCTACAGCGGTCATTGACCGTCTGAAGAATGTCTATGGTGAGCAGTATCACGATGAAATCGATGCCCGCAGCACCGAGGAAATCGTCGAGCTTGCCGGCAATCTGACTGCGGGTGTCCCGATGGGCACACCGGTGTTTGACGGCGCGCGTGAAGGCGATGTGACGACCGAGCTTGAGAAAGCCGGCATTCACAGCTCTGGCCAGTCGGTCCTCCATGATGGCCGTACAGGTGACGCATTTGACCGTAAGGTGACAGTGGGCATCATCTACATGCTCAAGCTGCACCACCTGGTTGATGACAAGATCCACGCACGTTCGATCGGTCCGTACTCGCTCGTCACGCAGCAGCCGCTGGGTGGTAAGGCGCAGTTCGGTGGCCAGCGCTTTGGTGAGATGGAAGTCTGGGCACTGCAGGCATATGGCGCTGCTTACACCCTGCAGGAAATGCTCACCGTCAAGTCTGACGACGTGGTTGGCCGTTCCAAGGTTTACGAGGCGATCGTCAAGGGTGACGATACCTTCGAAGCGGGCATTCCAGAGAGCTTCAACGTTCTCGTGAAGGAAATGCGCAGCCTTGGCCTCAATGTCGAACTGAAGTCGCTGAGCGATGGCGAAGACGAGGACGAATGGCCGGAGGCGGCGGAATAAGGGGGCGAGGCTTCTGGCCTCTCCCTTCAACCGCCCCGAAGAATTCACCCGTAAGGGAATGTGAAAAATGAACGAACTGAGCAAATTCACCAATCAGCTGGCAAAGCCGGAAACATTCGACCAGATCCAGATCGGCATCGCTTCGCCAGAGCGTATTCGCAGCTGGTCTTTCGGCGAGATCAAAAAGCCGGAAACCATCAACTACCGTACGTTCAAGCCAGAACGTGACGGCCTGTTCTGTGCGCGTATCTTTGGCCCGGTAAAGGACTACGAATGCCTTTGCGGCAAGTACAAGCGCATGAAGTACAAAGGCGTCGTCTGCGAGAAGTGCGGCGTTGAAGTGACTGTGACCAAGGTGCGTCGTGAGCGGATGGGCCACATCGAACTGGCTGCGCCGGTTGCGCACATCTGGTTCCTTAAGTCGCTGCCTTCGCGCATCGGCCTGCTGCTCGACATGCAGCTCAAGCAGCTCGAGCGTGTGCTCTATTTCGAACATTATGTCGTGATCGAGCCGGGCCTCACGCCGCTGGAGAAATTCCAGCTGCTGACCGAAGACGAACTGCTCGAAGCGCAGGACGAGTATGGCGAAGACGCATTCAGCGCCGGCATCGGTGCGGAAGCGGTCAAGGCCATGCTGATGGATCTTGATCTTGAGCAAGAACGCGATGACCTGTTGGAAGAGCTTGCAACGACTAAGTCTACGCTGAAGCCGAAGAAGATCATCAAGCGGCTGAAGGTTGTCGAAAGCTTCATCGATTCGGGCAACCGCCCCGAATGGATGATCCTTGAAGTGATCCCGGTTATTCCGCCTGAGCTGCGCCCGCTGGTGCCGCTGGATGGTGGCCGTTTCGCGACGTCCGATCTCAACGATCTCTATCGCCGCGTGATCAACCGTAACAACCGACTGAAGCGCCTGATTGAACTGCGTGCGCCGGACATCATCGTCCGCAACGAGAAGCGCATGCTTCAGGAATCGGTCGACGCATTGTTCGACAATGGCCGCCGTGGCCGCGTAATCACCGGCGCGAACAAGCGCCCGCTGAAGTCGCTGTCCGACATGCTCAAGGGCAAGCAGGGCCGCTTCCGTCAGAACCTGCTCGGTAAGCGCGTCGACTATTCAGGCCGTTCGGTCATCGTGACCGGTCCGGAACTGAAACTGCACCAGTGCGGTCTGCCAAAGAAAATGGCTTTGGAGCTGTTCAAGCCGTTCATCTACGCACGTCTCGATGCGAGGGGTCTGTCGATGACCCTGAAGCAAGCGAAGAAGTGGGTCGAGAAAGAGCGCAAGGAAGTCTGGGACATCCTAGATGAAGTGATCCGTGAGCACCCGGTTCTGCTGAACCGCGCGCCTACGCTTCACCGTTTGGGCATCCAAGCGTTCGAGCCTGTGCTGATCGAAGGTAAGGCGATCCAGCTTCACCCGCTGGTTTGCGCGGCCTTTAACGCTGACTTTGACGGTGACCAGATGGCTGTGCACGTTCCGCTGAGCCTGGAAGCTCAGCTGGAAGCGCGCGTCTTGATGATGTCTACCAACAACATCCTGTCGCCAGCCAACGGCAAGCCGATCATCGTGCCTTCGCAGGACATGGTTCTGGGTCTCTACTATCTCTCGATGGAACGTCAGGAGAAGACGCCTGAATTCATCGAAGAGAAGGACGGCACCAAGATCGAGAAGCTGCCACGCTTCTCTGACATGGCTGAAGTGCATCAGGCGCTGGAGGTCAAGTCGGTTACCCTGCACAGCAAGATCATCGCTCGCGTCCCGCAAGCCGATGAAAACGGCAATGTCTCGATGAAGCGCTTTATCACGACGCCGGGCCGCATGCTGATCGGTGAATGTCTGCCGAAGAACCACAAGGTTCCATTCGACATCATCAACCGCCTTCTGACGAAGAAAGATATCGGTGACGTGATCGACGAAGTGTACCGCCACACGGGCCAGAAGGACACCGTGCTGTTCGCTGACGCGATCATGGTGCTGGGCTTCCGTCACGCGTTCAAGGCCGGCATCTCTTTCGGCAAGGATGACATGATCATCCCGCACGAGAAAGATGATCTGGTTGACCAGACCAAGTCCCTGGTTGCTGACTATGAGCAGCAGTATCAGGATGGTCTGATCACTCAGCAAGAGAAGTACAACAAGGTGATAGACGCCTGGAGCCGTTGCGGTGACCAGGTGGCCGATGCGATGATGGCGAAGATTAAAGCGCAGCCAATCGGTGACGATGGCAAGGAAGCGCAGATCAACTCGATCTATATGATGAGCCACTCTGGTGCGCGTGGTTCGCCAGCGCAGATGAAGCAGCTTGCCGGTATGCGCGGCCTTATGGCCAAACCATCTGGCGAGATCATCGAAACGCCGATCATCTCGAACTTCAAGGAAGGTCTGACCGTTCTTGAATACTTCAACTCGACCCACGGCGCGCGTAAGGGCCTGGCTGATACAGCGCTCAAGACGGCGAACTCAGGTTACCTGACCCGCCGTCTGGTGGACGTGTCACAAGACTGCGTTATCGTGGAAGAAGACTGCAAGACCGAGAACGCGCTGGAAATGCGCGCGATCGTTCAGGGCGGTTCGGTTATCGCATCACTGGGTGAACGTATCCTGGGCCGCACGCTGGCCGAAGACGCGGTCAATGCCGCAACTGGCGAGGTGATCGCCAAGGCCGGCACGCTGCTCGACGAACCGATGGTGAAAGCGATCGAGGATGCGGAAGTTCAGTCGGCCAAGATCCGTTCACCGCTGGTTTGTGAAGCAGCGCAGGGCGTTTGCGGCACATGCTACGGCCGTGACCTGGCTCGCGGTACACCAGTGAACATCGGTGAAGCTGTCGGCGTTATCGCGGCACAGTCAATCGGTGAGCCTGGTACGCAGCTGACCATGCGTACGTTCCACATCGGTGGTGCGGCGCAGCTCAACGAAACCAGCCACCTTGAGGCTATCTCTGACGGTAAGGTCGAATATCGCGACATGCCGACGATCACGGATTCGAAGGGCCGTATCCTTTCGCTCGCCCGCAATGGTGAGATTGCCGTGATCGATAAGGAAGGCCGTGAGCGTGAAATTCACAAGGTACCTTATGGTACGGTTCTGATGAACAAGGATGGCGCGCAGGTGAAGGAAGGTGATCGTCTGGCGGAATGGGATCCGTTCACGCTGCCGATCATCACCGAGCAATCCGGTGTCGTGAAGTATCAGGATCTTGTCGAAGGCACGACTTTGGAAGAACGCACCGACGATGCCACCGGTATCGCTCAGCGTGTTGTGACAGAGAACCGTGCAACCGGCCGCAAGAAGAAGGAAGATCTGCGTCCGCGTATGACACTTCTAGGCGAAGGTCAGACCGAAGAAGGCGAAACCGAAGCGCAGCGTTATATGCTGGCTCCGGGTACAACCCTTTCGGTGCAGGACGGTCAGACGGTTCAAGCCGGTGACATTCTGGCACGTGCATCGCGCGAAGCCGCGAAGACGCGTGACATCACCGGTGGTCTGCCACGTGTTGCCGAACTGTTCGAGGCGCGCTTGCCAAAGGACATGTCGGTTATCGCCAAGATTTCGGGCAAGATCGAATTCGTCCGTGAATACAAAGCGAAGCGCAAGATTGCGATCGTTCCCGAGGAGGGGGATCGCGTCGAGTACCTGATCCCGAAGACCAAGGTCATCGACGTTCAGGAAGGCGACTTCGTGAAGAAGGGCGATACGCTGATCTCTGGTTCGCCGAACCCGCATGACATTCTTGAAGTCATGGGCGTCGAAGCGCTGGCTGAATATCTCGTCAACGAGATTCAGGAAGTGTACCGACTTCAGGGCGTGAAGATCAACGACAAGCATATCGAGGTGATCGTTCGCCAGATGCTGCAGAAGGTCGAGATCACCGATGGCGGCGACACCACGCTGCTGCCGGGCGAGCAGGTCGATTATGAGGAAATGCTCCAGTACAACGCCAAGTTGACGAAGAACAAGAAGCCTGCCCAGGGTACGCCAATCTTGCTCGGCATCACCAAGGCGTCGCTGCAAACACGCAGCTTCATCTCTGCTGCATCGTTCCAGGAAACCACCCGCGTGCTGACGCAGGCTTCGGTTGAAGGCAAGAAGGACACGCTGATCGGTCTCAAGGAGAACGTGATCGTGGGCCGCCTGATCCCGGCTGGTACGGGCGCTGGCATGAACCGCATGCGTGTAATAGCCTCCAGCCGTGACGCTGCGCTGCGTGCACAGTGGAAGAAGCAGCAGGAAACGCTGGCAGTTGCCAATGCGCCTGAACCAGAGCCGGTGGCTGATGCCATTCCGTCAGAAGACGCGATGAAGGCAGCTATGGGTGGCGGCGAAACTGCTGCTGAATAACTCTCGCTAGCTTTGCTGGCTTAACAGATAAAAGCCCCGCTGGAAGTACGCTTCCAGCGGGGTTTTCTTTGCCTCACCACCTCTATAAATGCTATTGCGAACCATTTGCAATTAAGCTAGCCATGTCTCCATCAAATTGAGAATGGGCAGCGATGAAGGACAGACATGGCGGGGAGACCAGGGGTGCCGCGGGCTGGATTGCGAGGTTGCATGTGCCAGCCACGGTCAACGACCTTTCTCCGATTGCCCAGCGCTTCATCTTCAGACTGCGTGTGGTCGCAGTATATCGCAAGGCTGGCCGTGAGCCGCTCGCTGAACTGACAAGCCGGCTGGGGAGTATCACTGTCGCTGTAAAATCGCTGCAGCTGGTTGAATCGATGGCGCACGTCTGGCCGGAGCCGGTGCATGTGCAGCGATGCTGCTGCCAGATTTTGAGCCATGACGAACTCACAATAGCCCGCGCCCTTGAGGCAATCGCTGAGAACAATGTTGACGGCTTCGATGCCCAACTTGCTGATCTAATGCCGTCCGACACTCGCAAGACCATTGCCAATGCGGCTGGTGAATTGATTGTGGCAGAATTCGGCTAGACATTCGCACTGACACGTCAGCAAACACTTCTCACTCCAGCGTAGGCCGCCTATAGGGGCGCGCATGACCACTACCCGTTTCGCACCTTCTCCGACCGGCCGCCTGCATGTCGGCAATATCCGCACCGCGCTGCATAATTGGATGCTCGCCAAGAAGAGCGGCGGTAAATTCGTATTGCGGATCGATGATACCGACGCTGCGCGTAGCAAAGAGGAATATGTCGATGCAATCCGCGCTGATCTGGTGTGGCTCGGGATCGAGGCGGACAGCGAAGAACGGCAATCGCAACGGCTGGATCGCTATGACGCTGCATTTGAAAAGCTGAAACAAGCGGGCCGCGTGTATCCGGCTTACGAGACTGCGCAGGAGCTGGAGCTGAAGCGCAAGGTGCAGCTGGGGCGCGGGTTGCCGCCAATCTACGATCGCGGTGCATTGGAGCTCAAAGAAGAGGAGCGCGCGGCAAAGGAAGCCGAAGGCATTGCGCCGCATTGGCGATTCAAACTTGACCACGACGAAGCACTTGCATGGGATGACGGTGTTCGTGGCGCTTCCAAATTCGATCCCAAACTTCTGTCCGACCCGGTAATCCGCCGCGCGGACGGCAGCTGGCTGTATATGCTTCCAAGCACTGTTGACGATATCGACATGGGCATCACCCATGTGCTGCGCGGCGAAGATCATGTTTCGAACACGGCGGTCCAAATCCAGATGTTCACTGCCATGGGCGCCGCCGCTCCGGAATTCGCGCATGAGGCGCTGCTGGTGGGCAAAGAGGGTAAGCTCTCCAAACGTCTTGGTTCGCTTGGCTGCGATGCGTTCCGCGAACGCGGGATCGAACCGGAAGCATTGATTGCCATGCTGGCGCGGCTCGGAACTTCCCTGCCGGTTGAGCCGATCTCTGATCGATCAGCTCTGCTCAGCACTTTCCATCTATCTACCTTTGGCCGTGCGCCTGCGAAATTCGATGATGCCGAGCTGGATCGGATCAATACCGCGATCGTCCATGCGATGCCGTTCGAAGCGGTCCGGCACCGCCTGCCCGAAGGGATGGATGAAGCTGGCTGGCACGCCGTACAACCCAACATTACAACGATTGGCGAAGTTGCCGATTGGTGGCGTCTGGTCACCGGCCCCATCGACCGGATCGAATTCGAGGCGGAAGACCGCGCCTATCTGGCGCAGGCTGCCGAAATGCTCGCTTGGTCAGATGATTCCTGGCATTCCCTGACCAACGCCTTGAAAGATGCCACGGGCCGAAAGGGAAAGGCGCTTTTCTTGCCGCTGCGCCAGGCGCTGACCGGCATGGATCACGGCCCTGATATGGGTGAGCTATTGCCGCTGATCGGTGAAGCTGAAGTGCGGGCGAGGCTGCAACGCGCCGCCCATTCGGGGTAGCTCCCAGGCCACGTCAACCCCGCCTTAACCAACCTGCTTTACCAGATATCCGCCATGGTTGGTGGCGGAAATACAAGTGTGCTGCGTTACTCAAGAGCAAGCAAGAAACCACAATAACGGGATCAAATATGGAGCGCAGGCAGAATAACCGCCACACCGCCGCATATGAGGGGGAAGTGCGCTATCACTCGGGCCGCAAACTGAAGCTGCCAGTGCTCGATATCAGCCTGGGCGGCTGCATGGTCGATGCACGTTCCTGGTCAATCCGAGAGGGCGAGATGATTTCTGTCAAGCTACCCAGCCTTAGCTGGGCTGCCGCCGAACTGGTCTGGATCGAAGATGGCAAGGCAGGCATCGCGTTTGAAGAAATGCTTTATGAGCCGACACTGGAGCACCTCAATTCGTTGAGCCGGATGGCGGCGTAGCCTCTGCATTCGGCAACATTTCCGCTGCCAAGAACGTTCACTCTTGCGCAGTCAAAATCCCTATCACCGCATCAAAATCTTCGTGGACATTGACCTGTGTTCCACCTGCGAAGTTCAGGACCGCTCCACGTTCACCTCTGCCGATGAAGAGGATTGCGGAGGTCCGGCATGCGACTTCTGATCCATCAGTGCGGTGAAATATGGTGAATCCTGCAATTTCGGCCATGGCCGCTTCTCCAAACATAGCTAGCTAGGGGTCAAGCGATCCGAAGATTGACTGCTTGTTGTTCGCCGCAAACGGTTTCTTCGACTTCGTAGCTCAAACGTTGAGACTTGAAGATTTCTGCATCGTTGTCTCGCAGAACATCGACCCTTCGGAATGGAATGAGTAGCCCTCCGATCTCAGGGCCCAGAAAACCGGTGCCCGCTACACAATCGAAACCTCTGACGGTGCCGAATACTCTCATTTGAACTCCCCTTGCTGGCGAGCAGCCGAAATCGACCGCGACAGCGCAGCCAAGTGGCGGAAAAGATGGGAGTGGCTCGTTGGTCTTGAACCGAAACCGTCAATCGCGACAGATGACGATCAACTCATGCGCGCAATCTCGCCTATAGGCAAGCTATCCCGTTGGATTTCCGAAAAGATGATGAACCGAAGTCAAATGATCGGCAAGCGGTCCTGCTATACCTCGCGCTTGTTCAGCTCGTCACCGGTAAGCGTCACGACATGCAGCAAGTTGGTCGCTCCGGGCGTGCCGAAGGGAACACCGGCCAGCGCGATCAGCTTGCTGCCTGCCTTGCCGAAACCATGGCGCAGCGCCATGCGCTTGCCCTTGGCGATCATCTCTTCAAAGCTGCCAATGTCTTTTGTCGCGACAGAATGCGCACCCCAAAGCAAAGCAACCCGCCGTGCGGTCTTGATCGACGGGGTCAACACCAGCATCGGCGTGTCAGGGCGTTCGCGCGCCACGCGCCGGGCGGTCGAGCCGGACGATGTGAAGACATTGATCGCGCTGATCGCAACCGTGTCTGCGATGGTCATACAAGCATGGGCCAATGCGTCCGAAGTCGTGGCATCAGGCGGCGTATCGAGAAAACGCACGCGGGCGCGATAATCTTCGCTGCGTTCAACCTGCTCGGCGATCTTGTCCATCATAGTGACCGCTTCTTCGGGCCATTCGCCCGCTGCGGTTTCAGCAGACAGCATCACGGCATCGGCACCGTCGTAAACCGCGTTGGCAACATCGGAAACTTCCGCGCGCGTCGGGGTTGGGCTCTCGATCATGCTTTCCAGCATTTGCGTCGCGACGATCACCGGCTTACCCGCTGTGCGTGCAGCATTGACGATCTTCTTCTGCAGCGGCGGCACTTCCTGGGGTTCAAGCTCGACACCCAGATCGCCGCGCGCAACCATGATCCCGTCAGACATCTCGATGATTTCGCTCAGGCGGCGCACGGCCATCTGCTTTTCAATCTTTGCGCACAATGCACCATGTCCGCCCATCAGCTTGCGCGCTTCGGCCAGATCTTCAGGGCGCTGTACGAAGGAAAGGCCGATCCAATCTGCACCCTGTTCCATCGCAAAGGCCAGGTCTCTACGGTCCTTCTCGGTCAATGCCGGGATCGGAACTTCGGCGTCAGGAACATTAACGCCCTTGCGATCCGAAATCACACCGCCGACCTCAGCCGAGCAGAGGATCTCGTCTTCACTGGCCTTGATGACCCGCAATCGGATTTTGCCGTCATTGATCAGCAGTCGCTGACCCTTCTCGAGCACACCAAACAGTTCGGGATGCGGCAAGCAAACGCGAGTCTCATCACCCGGCTCGGGATTGCGATCGAGCGTGAAGTGGCCTGAATGCCGGATGACAGCCTGGCCATCCTTGAATTGACCCACCCGCAGTTTGGGCCCTTGCAAGTCCGCAAGGATCGCGATCGGGCGGTTGAATTCCTTTTCCAGCGCACGAATGCCCGCGATTGTTGCGGCATGGTCTTTGTGCTCGCCGTGGCTCATGTTGACACGAAACGCATCTGCACCTGCCTTCAACAAACGGCGCAGCACATCCGGCGATCGGCTAGCCGGACCGATGGTTGCCAAAATCTTGACTTTGCGGCTGCGTGGATCAAGCCGATTGAGTGCAGTGCGTGACATGCGTTGATGCTATGACACAGTTGTGTTGCAACTCAAGGAATAGTCACAAGGGATACTATGTGATGGATACGAATTCACCAGACGCGCTTGATCATCTGGATGACGCAATAGCGGCTGCGGCGTTTCGCCGGCTGGTGCGCCACCTACAGCATCGCCATGACGCGCAGAATATCGAGCTGATGGGATTGGCGGGATTCTGCCGTAATTGCCTGGCCGACTGGATCCGCGATGCGGGCTTCGATGGTGACAAAGCAGCGGCGCGCGAACTGATCCACGGCATGCCACAAGATGAGTGGAAAGCGACCCGGCAAAAACCCGCTACCGAAGAACAACTGGCTGCGATGGAAGCGAGTGTCGCGAAAAATAGAGTGGATTGATCGCGTGCCCGGTTCACGCGGCTGACCTTGCTGGCTATCGCGTGTCCAAAGTGATTCTCATTCCAATGGAGACAAGTAAAAATGGCCGACGCCACCGATGATCGCCTGCGCCTTTTGATCGAGCGCATCGAACGCCTTGAAGAAGAGAAGAAAGGCATCGCTGATGATATTCGCGATGTTTATGCAGAAGCGAAGGCGGTCGGTTACGACCCCAAGATCATGCGTCAGGTCGTCCGCTTGCGCAAAATGAAGCCTGATGATCGCAATGAAATGGAAATGGTGCTCGACACCTATAAGGCGGCGCTGGGTCTCGGTTGATTTTTCGCTTTCGCGTATTATCTAGGTAATACAGTAAGAAGGAGAAATTTATGGCCGGTCCTTGGAAAGATGCGCGCGAGATTATTGTAACCACAACGCCCACAATCGAAGGCAAGCCGATCCAGGAATATTGCGGGATCGTGGTTGGCGAAGTGATCGTCGGCGCGAACCTGTTCCGCGATCTGTTCGCCAATATCCGCGATATCGTAGGTGGGCGTTCGGGCAGTTATGAGCGTATTCTGGCGGACGCGCGCAATCAGGCGATTGAAGAGCTGCAAGCGGAATGCGCGGCGCGCGGCGGCAATGCCGTGGTGGGCATCGATCTTGATTACGAAGTGATCGGCGATACCGGCTCGATGCTGATGGTATCGGCCAGTGGAACAGCGGTGAAGGTCTAAGCTGCCCCTGCAGCTTTGCTGGTAGCCAACACAATAGTGATAATCAACCCGTTGTGGATCATGTGGAGCGCGATCGCGGTCCACAGACCATAGTTGACGCGCAGATAGCCAAGCAGAGCCCCAAGGATGAATTGTGGTAGGACCAATGGTAGCAAGGTCATCCAATTGCCTTCGCTGAAGTTCGCCAGGTGGATGCAGGCGAAGGCGATAGTGCTGAGCCAGAACATCGCCGGGAATAATGTGCGGAACCAGCGCATCGGTGGTCGCCGCCAAAGCACACCGAACATGATCAGGCTCAGCAACGCGCCGGCAATGATCGCGAGGCCAACCGACACTTCTGCGTTCTCGCCCGTGTTGTTTGCGGCCAGCATGACAGCGGTCAGTCCGGCGACCAATAGTATCGGAAACGCGATCAAATAGCGCGGCCGGCCCGACAGCCAGCTGCGGAACAGGATTTCCTCGCTGACCGGTGCGACAAGGATCACTGCAAAGATGATTCCCGGCGTGATCTCGATGCCCGCCAACGCTGTCTCGGGTATCTCTATCCCCGATGCCATTACCGCCCCGGCAATCGCCAGCAGCGTTACCATTGCAATCAGATCGAGCGCTAATATGCGCGACACTGCGCGTGCGCCTTCGCGCAGATCACTCGCCTGATTATCTGGTAGAGAAGGTCGCTTGAGAAAGCCGAGAAAATGGCCCCATTCCGCGCGCATCGTAATGAGCGACGGAAGGCTTGTGGATTCACCTGTCATGCGGCTAATGCGACCCTCAGATTTGCAAACTTTCAAATGCGGAAGAATGACAACCCATGGCAGGCCATTCCAAATTCAAGAACATCATGCACCGCAAGGGTGCGCAGGACAAGAAGCGCTCTAACCTGTTTTCCAAACTGAGCCGCGAAATCACCGTGGCGGCGAAGATGGGCACGCCCGATCCGGATATGAATCCGCGCCTGCGGCTGGCGGTCAATACGGCAAAAGCTCAGTCGATGCCGAAGGACAATATCCAGCGCGCGATTGATAAAGCCAGCGCGGGCGATGACGAGAATTACGAAGAAGTCCGCTACGAAGGCTATGGCCCCGGTGGCAGTGCAATCATCGTCGAAACACTAACCGACAACCGTAACCGTACTGCAACTGCAGTTCGCACAGCTTTCAGCAAGAATGGCGGTAATCTGGGCACTGAAGGCTCGGTGGCGCATGGTTTCGAACGTTTGGGCTTCATCGAGTATGGTCCGGAAGCTGGTGACGAAGAGAAAGTGCTCGAAGCCGCGATGGAAGCGGGCGCGGAAGACATTTCCTCATCAGAAGACGGCCACGAAATTTGGACAGCAGCAGAAGATCTGCATGAAGTTGCCGGCAGTCTGGAGAAGTCGCTTGGCGAAGCCAAGGAAGTCAAACTCGCCTGGAAGCCCAATCTGACTGTCGAGCTGGACGAGAAGAACGCAGGAACGCTGCTCAAGCTGATCGATGTGCTGGACGATGATGATGACGTTCAAACCGTCTGGGGCAATTACGAGATTTCTGACGAGGTCATGGCAAAGCTTGAGGGCTGAGCTTGCCGGTGACGCTAATCCTAGGCCTTGATCCGTCGCTCAGCTGCACCGGCTGGGGCGTGATCCGTGCCGAGGGATCGCGGCTTAGCCATGTCGCCAATGGCGAAGTAAAGACCGATGCCAGGGCGCCTATGGCAGAACGGCTGGATCAGCTGCACAGTGCGATCGCGGCCGTGGTCGCGGCACATGGGCCTGATCGCGCTGCGGCTGAAGAAGTGTTCGTAAACAAGAACCCCCAATCGACCTTGAAGCTGGCGCAAGCGCGCGGCGCAGTATTGGCGGCCTGCGGCGCAGCGAACTTGGTGGTGAATGAGCATGCCGCGCGGCTCGTCAAAAAGTCTGTTGTCGGCACAGGCGGTGCGGACAAGGTTCAGGTCCAGGCCATGCTCAAAGTGTTGTTGCCAGGAGCGCAGATCGCAGGTGCTGACGCGGCTGATGCGCTCGCGGTGGCGATTGCCGATGCGCATCTTGCGCCACGCTGATCTGTCCTACATGCAGTGGCTTATGTAAGGCGCGGGCATGGGCAATCATCCAATCCAGCAGCATCGGTTTCGAGGGGGAAATATTCGCTCATTTGCGGGCAAGGTTTCTCCCGCTAGGACAGTGTTCCATGTGTTCCATCCAGTAGGACTTCGCTTGTGATACACCTCTACGGCATTCCCAATTGCGACACCGTGAAGAAAGCGCGCAAATGGCTCGATACGAAGGGTATCGAATACGCATTCCACGACTATAAAAAGGAAGGTGCCGATCCGGCCAAGTTGGCCGCCTGGATTGATGCGCATGGGGTGGACGTGGTGTTAAACCGTAGCGGCACGACCTTTCGCAAACTGTCCGATGCGGAGAAGGCCGATATAGATGCAGCCAAAGCTGTCATATTGCTGGAACAGCATCCGAGCATGATCAAACGACCCGTTGCGGAGCACTCGGGGGGAATTTTAGTTGGCTTTAAGGAAAGCGAATGGGAATCGGCGCTGTGATCAGCCTCCAGTCAACCAGTGCGTCAGAACGCGTCAGAACCCCAATCGGCTCTCTCGTCGACTTTGCGAGGAGACATCGCTTCGGCCTGTTTGTTAGCCGCGCCGATGATATCGTCTTTTGCACCCATGACATCGTAACCGGCCCCATAGAGGCCAATCACAACGATGAGCGACGCTAGGAGTAGCTTCTTGAACATGGCTTCGAAAAATACCGTAAAACTGCCTAATCAAGGGTTAATGCGGGTCTTGTTGTTGGCTGTCGGATTATTCGTATCAATTACAATGCCTTACTCACCAGCGGCGGCGCAGGAGAATGACATGCTGATCATTGCCCATCGCGGGGCGAGTGCGGAGCGCCCCGAACATACGCTTGCGGCCTATGAGCTCGCGATTGATCAAGGCGCGGACTATATCGAGCCAGACCTGGTGGTGACCAAGGATCTCGAGCTGATTTCTCGGCATGAGAACGAGCTGTCCGGCACAACCGACGTCGCCAACCGGGAGGAGTTCGAGGATCGCCGCCGTGACAAGATGATCGACGGTCAGCTTGTGGCGGGATGGTTTGCCGAAGACTTCACGTTAGCGGAAATTCGCACCCTGCGCGCGAAGGAGCGCATTGCGCGCATTCGCCCCGCAAACGCGCGCTACAACGGTCTTTATCAAGTGCCGAACCTGGAAGAGATTGTGAAGCTGGTCCGCGCCAAGGAAGTCGAAACCGGGCGCAAGATTGGGCTTTATCCCGAGCTCAAGAATCCGACCTTTCTGCTTGAGGAAGCGGGCATTGATATCGTGGATCTGGTGCTGAGGGAGTTTCGCGATCTGGGACTGGGGCCAGACGATCTTGTCATGATCCAGAGTTTCGAAGTGGGTACGTTGCAACGGCTCGACAAACGCAGCGAGTTCCGATTGATCCAGTTGGTGAAACCGGAAGACGGACCAGCTGACGAACCAAGCATGCGCTATACCGAAATGATGACGCCATCGGGGCTGGAAGAAATCGCCGAATATGCCGATGGTCTGGGTGCGAACATCACCATGATCCTCAATCCGGACGGTTCACCCACCACTCTGGTCGCCGATGCCAGGGCGGCAGGTTTGCCGGTTCATGCGTGGACGCTGCGCCCGGAAAACGCGTTTCTGCCGCCAGCATTGCATGGCCAAGGTGGTGATTCGGGAAGAGGCGACCAAACGGCACTCTATCGAATGCTGGCTGGTGCGGGCGTCACCGGTTTGTCCACCGATGATCCGAAGGGCGCTATCAGAGCGCGTGACGGGCGGTGAAAGCGTAGTTTAGCGATAGGTCATCTGATAGGTGCAACCCCTTGCTAGGTCGCCAAGCAATGCCGCGAGGATTGCCCATTTCCAGACCTGCTTGTGCCAGCAAAT
>Ga0181584_10000336_pt1 | contig 32308 bp, 30 predicted proteins | sample 071ome_30_FD_132462 | JGI IMG/M metagenome (GOLD analysis project Ga0181584, IMG submission 132462) | Coastal salt marsh microbial communities from the Groves Creek Marsh, Skidaway Island, Georgia - 071406AT metaG (megahit assembly) | ecosystem: Environmental > Aquatic > Marine > Intertidal... | reverse complement strand
GGTCACCCACCGAGCTGGTAGCCAGTTCAGCGACCTCGCTGGCAGAGAGGGCCCGCTTCCAGATCGCCACATCGTCCAAAACACCAGTGGACCAATGGGAAGCTGAGGCCCTAAGAATACCACCGATGGAGGTATTGTTCACGAGCCAGTCCCCTTCTTCCTGATCCGGGATTTCAAGGGAGTCGGCGACCCCATCTACGTAAAACGTGCGGGCACCGTCCTCTTGAACCCAAGCAATGTGATGCCAGTTTCCATCGAACGGCTGTTGAACAGAATAGGCATGTCCAAAAGTCGTCCATCCACTTTGGCGCAAGTAGAAATCCACGCTGCCGTCGGCACCACCATTGTGCGTGCCAATATTGAAGAGCGGATTGCTATTCTCAGTATTTCCTTCCGAAAAGATACGGAGGTCATTTTGACCTTCCCCAACGACATTCACCCACATGGAGATGGTGTGGGACCGATGCTTGTTAGCTGGTAGATCATCCCCTGCGTCGTGCACGCGGGAAAGCAATGTTTGACGAGCATTGTCGAACGAGAAGGCATTTCCATGCCTTCCAGCCACCACATCGCCGGCCTCCAGATTGGTGACATCCATGTCGTAAAAACTGACCAAATCAGGCGTTTTGGTCCCTTGAATTTCATCCAGCGGCCAGTATGAAACGAGGCCATCGCTGATTTGCGCATGCAATGTGCCCGACAGGGCCACCGCCATCCATCCTCCAAGCCAAATCGACTTGGGGACTTTCCCTACTAAGGTTGATTTATGTGTTTTCATAATACTTCTGTAACAGTAGTGCGGAACGCAACGCACACGCGCGTCTAAGCACCATAATTTGAGGAACTTGGACATCAAAAAGGATCTCACAGAATAGGTCAACCTAGAAGCAGCGGAAGGGGCTGAAAAATGCTAACCTAAAAAACCTTAAGGCATTGATTTACAATATTTTAAAACTGAAATTAAGGGACTAATTTCTGAGTTTGATTCGTAGGCGTTGCCATACCTTACTCTGCCCTCGAAGTCAGATTTCCCGGGAAACGCATCCAACCGCAAGGATCAACGAAACTTTCATGGGCCCAGCAGATTCATGACATGGGAACTGTCTTGGGCAGCGTTGACTTGCGTGTTCTTGTGCATCACTTTCCCATCTTTTCCGATGATGAAGGTCCACCGTGAGGCAGTCACCCCGCGTTCAAGAGACACGGGCTTGCCCAAGAAGGTGCGTTCAATGACCCCTCCATCCCTCATGGGGACTCCAAAGGCCTTGGCAATCATGCCATTGTAGTCAGCCAAGAGGTCAAAGTTCAGCTGATGGGTTTGATAAAAGACCTTCAAACCCGCGGGTGCATCGCCACTGACCCCCACGACCACGGCATCCTTTGATTTCAGCTTAGCCGCATCATCGCGGAAGGCACAGGCCTGCTTGGTGCAACCACCGGTCATGGCAGCCGGGTAAAAATAGACGATCAGATGCTTCTTTCCGATCCAATCAGATGACTTCCAGAGATGACCATCCTGATCAATGGCGGTGAAGGTGGGAGCTGGATCACCCACAGCAAGGGGCTTGGGTTCTGATGCCTCAGCGCTGATGCAATGGAGCGATAAAAGAAGCCCAAACAGAACAAGGATAGAGGAATGCATAGGGTTGTTTTTCGTGATTATGATGTTTGGCATTTGAGACTTGAGGCGAAATAGAAGGTTGATTTTCTAATTGAGCCTCGGTGGAGAGGTTCGGCAGATGCGTTACTTCAATGCTCGCAGATAAAGGTTTCGCCAGCGCACTTCATAGGGACCTTGATCTCGGGCAATCCCATGCACCTGGAGGCCAATGAAGCCCTCCTTGAAACTTTCGGCATCTCCCAGGTAATCCGCCACAGGAATGTCATTGACCCAGGTTTGAATGCGGTTTCCCTGAGCAAGAATACGAAAATGGTTCCATGCCCCATTTCGAAAAGCACCTCGCGCTGTTTCATCTTCACGATCCTCGGTCAACCAACCCGTGCCCAAAGCTTCGCCATAAATCCATCCCGCATTGCCATTGCCGGCGATCTCGACTTGTGGTCCATGCACCCTGCCATGGTTGAACGCAGGCAGACTGCGCGAGCGGATTTGAACCCCCGAATTGAGGGCCTCATCTACGTGGACCTCATAAACCAGCTCAAAGTCCTGGTAGTCACGGCTGGAGCATAAAAAGGAGTTTGGGCTCCCCTCAGAAGTTTTTCCAACAATGCATCGGTCCTCAACCCGGTAGGTGGCCGTGCCATTTTTCTGAACCCAGCCAATCAAGGATCGTTCGTCAAAAAGCGATAACCATCCCCCCTCGGCATGAGGAAAGATTTCCTTGAAGAAAGCCTTCATGTGAGCCCAGCTGCGTCTGTCTGCCTGAGGGTGATAGGCGGAGCCGCTGGCAGCGTTCTCTCCGGCCTCCTTCTTGGTAAAAGAATGGACCGCACCACCATACTGAATCATCTGCCAGTCGACCTGCCACTGGCGCATTTCCTGGACAAAGGCCTGAAGGTTTTCCTGCGAAACAAACGGATCCTCAGCACCATGCAACACCAGAACCTTGGAGCGAATGTGAGCCCCATCTTCGGGCGTGGGAGAATCCAGCCCCCCATGAAAGGAGACCACGCCACGCAGATCAGCGCCGCTGCGCGCCAGTTCCAGGACCCCAGTTCCACCGAAGCAATACCCTATCGCGGCCAATTGATTGGGGTGGCAGCCGGGGGTTTTCTTGAGTTGCTCAAGGGCATCCGTGAGTCGCTGACGAAAGAGCGATCGATCCTTCCGATAGAGCCCGGCCTGAACGCCACACTCCTGAGGGTTGGACGGGCGCACTCCCTTGCCATACACGTCGGCGGCAAAACAGACATAGCCCAATTCCTCGGCTATCTGGATGGCTCTTTGGCGTGCATCCTCCTGTAAGCCTGTCCAATCATGTATCAGAAGAATGCCCGGCCGAAACTCTCCCTCAGCCAGTGAAGGCGATGCGACAAAACCCTCCATTTCCTCTTCTCCCGAGAGGTAGGAAATCGCATGGGCTGTCACGGCCCGGAGGGGCATGATGGAAAAGAACCACGCCATGAAAAAAAGGAGCGCCTTGCGACATCTTCGGGGGGAGATCATGTCAGGAATTTTGCCGAAAAACTTCAGGGAGAAGCCAGCCCAAAAAACACTAACTACAAGATTTGGACTGGAAATTTCATCGACTCGGAAAGGAGCAGATGCGACCCCCAGGGAGGCCTAAACGGGCACTTGAAACGCCAAGGGGAAGTTTGGTGATCGGGGACAGGCCCTGAGGATTCAGCCAATTAATGGTGATCGGTATCTACCTTGCATCCCCACTTGATGAAACCGGCAAGATAAATAAGCACAAAAAGGAGCACAGGCCACAGGCGCGGGCCACCCGAGGCCTCAGAGCGTGCCGTCATGAACACAGTCCAAGTAAAGATGGCACTGATAACGATGAAAACAAAGGTGGGTAACCAAAATTTACTCATTCGTCCTTTTGGTAACCCATGAGCCAACTCAATTCAAGGTCCGATTAAACCTTTTTGGGTTAAAGTTTCATTTTCCCTGAACAGGAAGCTCACTCTCGGCGTTCGCGGAGCGCGGTCAGGTAATCGTCCAGGCGACGGTGACCATGAACAAAATCCAGCAGTGGGTTGTCTTCTTTAACTTGGGAGACCTCCGGATCGGACAAAGCGTCAATCTCTCGGAACAAGACATTCCAATAGTGATTGCAGCGTGCTTTTTGCTCGAAAGAGACGGTGGCCGTGAGGCGAGTTACAAGAGTCGTATTGTTGAACATGATGTGACTTTGCCTCATGGGGTTGGACAAAGACTGTCTTAAGGTCATTTTCTTTGAAAAATTAGATCTTTGAGGAGTCCGGCTTGCAAACATTTCAGTGGCAGTCATTTGATTGCCATTCCAGCATGCCGGTGGCATAAGGGAGGGCATGTATTATCGTCGTTTCGGCAAGACCGAATTGCAGATGCCCGTCTTCACTTGTGGAGGCATGCGGTATCAACACAAATGGCAGGACGTCCCCCCTTCAGAGATCCCCCAAAAAAACCAGGAAAACCTGGAAGCCACGATTCTCCGAGCTTTGGAATTGGGTATTAACCACATCGAAACGGCTCGAGGCTACGGCACTTCTGAAATGCAGCTGGGGTGGATTTTACCCAAATTGCCCCGCGAAAAGATGATGATTCAAACCAAGGTGGCCCCTTTTGCGACGCAAAAGGCATTCTACGACACCTTTGATACTTCCATGGAATATCTTGGGTTGGACCACGTCGATCTGCTCTCCATCCACGGGATCAACAACCGGGAACTTCTTGACTGGACCCTTCGCAAGGGCGGCTGTCTCGAAGCCGCCTACGAACTGAAAAAAAGGGGGCGAGCAAGACACATCGGCTTTTCGACGCATGCCACGCCAGACATTATTCAGGAAGCGATTGCGTCTGACGCTTTCGATTACGTCAACCTTCACTGGTATTTTGTGAATGATTTGAACTGGGGCGGCATCGAAGCCGCTACCACCCGCGACATGGGAGTCTTCATCATCAGCCCCAACGACAAGGGAGGCATGCTTTACAACCCACCACCCAAGTTGGAAACACTGTGCCAGCCGCTGAGCCCTATGGCATTCAATAATTTATACTGTCTGTCTCGCCCTCAAGTTCATACCTTGAGTGTGGGTGCTTCCTGTCCGGAAGACTTTGACGAGCACATCCGCTCTCTGGAAAATTACGAGAAAGCCGGCGTGGTCATGGCTCCCATCGAGGCCAGACTTCGAGAGGAGATGACCCAAGTATTGGGAGCTGAATGGTGTGATCGATGGACACAAGGCCTACCGGAATATGTCGACGTTCCCAACGAGGTCAACATGGTAGAAATCCTGAGACTCTGGACCTACGCAAAGTCTCTGGACATTGTGGATTGGGGAAAGATGCGATACAACCTGCTGGGCAATGCAGAGCACTGGTTTCCGGGACAAAACGTGTCTCACTTACCTTCGGAGGCAGCCCAGTGGCTTCCTCTTTTAGCTGGAAGCCCATTCAAGGATCGTATTCCTGCTATCCTTCAAGAGGCCCACAAAATGCTTTATGAGAAGCCCGTCCAGCGCCTGAGCCAGTCGGACTGATCCAGCCCCAGGTCAGCACTTCCCTAAGGGCACAAAAAAGCGCCCATGGCGCGTGACCATGGACGCTGTAAAAGGGCATCCAAAATCTACTTCATGAGCAGCATTTGGCGAGCCTGCTTGATCGAGCGGCTAAGGCGGCGCTGAAACGGCGCTGGCAAGCCTGTGTATTTGCGCGGCAGGATCTTACCTTGCTCGGTCACGTAGCGACGCAGCAATTCAACGTTCGCCGCATGCAACTGATCAATGGTGAAATCCACCACAGGCTTGGGTCTTGGTGTGCGGGACGGGTAGCGACTGACTTCGTTCCGGCGCCCCTTGTCTTTGTTATTTTTGCGTGGCATAAGCTCTACTCAGATAAAAAGGTCTATTTGATTTCCCGGTGAAGCGTATGACGACGGAGAAAGGGATTGTATTTCTTCTTCTCTACTTTCTCAGTCTGCAGCTTTTTGTTGCGCGTGGTCATGTAACGTGAAGGCGGTTTGCCTTCCTTGCGTGCTTCAGTGCATTCTATGGTAACAATTTCGCGTGGCATAATAGTTTAATCCTTGTCTCTTTGAGCTTTACCGGAGGGGGAATCGTCATCGTCGGAAGATTCCACAGTCGAAGAACCCTTGCTGTCAACCGACCCGAGAGCACCCAGACGACGCTGCCGTGAAGTCCCGTCTTTTTCCATCTGCATCTGGGCCTCCACCGTGAAGCGCGTCCAGGGGATGGCCTCCAACCTTGCTTTGGGAATGGCTTTACCGGTAAGTTCGCACACACCAAAGGTGTTCTTCTCGATTCTTCGGAGAGCCTCTTCTATTTCATAAACCGCATCCTGATCAGAGGAGAGCAAACTCAAAGCAAAATCGCGGTCAAAATTGTCTGTGCCGGAATCAGCCATGTGGAGGCTGTAACTTTGCATTTCTTCAGCAGACTCCTTGGCGAGGCCATCCATTTGCGCCATGAGACGATCGTGCAACTCCAGCAAAGTTTTATAGTATTTGGACCATTGCGGCTTCACCGTGGCTCGGCTCCAAGTCATAGGCTTGGAGCTGGAAGAACCCTTGGAAGCTTTGGAGCTTTTTTTGGAACTTCCAGTGGATGCCAATGGGAATCCTAGAATGGCAGCCGTTGTCGCGGCAACCACGGGTTGCTTGGCTGCTGCCTTGGGCTTGGCTGCTGCCTTGGGCTTGGCTGCTGCCTTGGGCTTGGCCGCTGCCTTGGGCTTGGCCGCTGCCTTGGAAGCAGCTTTTTTTGTCTTTTTGACAGTCACAACAATCTAAATTGGAGATTGAACTTTAGGAGTCGCCACTCGTTTCATCGCAAAGAATGGGTCAGGAAGCGGCAAAATCTATCAAAGAGCTTTGGCTTTACCAGTCTTTTTTGGGACAAGGAAACGGAGAGCTGGAGCTTCTGGAATCCCTTGGATTTCCCATTCCTCGAATGGGTCAAGCTGATTTCCGCTTACGGAAATCCTTTTCCTTCACCAGCATGGCAGCCTTACCAATACGGCCACGCAGGTAGTTCAACTTGGCACGTCGCACATCGCCCTGACGTTCCACTACAACTTTGTCGACACGGGGAGAATGAACCGGAAAGACTCTCTCAACTCCTTCTCCGTAGCTGATACGACGAACCGTAAAGGACTCGTTGACACCACTGCCGCGGCGAGCGATGACAATACCAGCGAAAACCTGAATGCGCTCCTTGTCACCTTCGACCACCTTGACGTGCACCTTGACAGTGTCTCCGACGGAAAAATTGATCGGTTCCTTCCGCAAGCTACTCGCCTCGATTTTCTTCAAAAGATCCTGATTCATACTCCTTGATTCCTTTTCTGTTTAAAATCTGGTTGTTTTTCGTTCCAACGCGCCATCAAATCCGGCCGATGGGCTCGTGTTCGTTCAATGGACTGCTCATGCCTCCACTTGGCGATTTCGGCATGATGACCTGACATCAGCACCTCAGGCACTTCCATACCCCTGAAATCGGCTGGTCGGGTATAATGGGGATATTCAAGCAGCCCGTGACTGAAGGATTCATCCGTGGCACTTTCTTCATCCCCAAGCACTCCGGGTATCAGTCGACTCACACAGTCCACGACAACCATGGCAGCCAAGGCTCCGTTGGTGAGCACATAATCACCAATAGAGTAAGCCTCGTCTACCAAGGTAGAGCGAATGCGCTCGTCAAACCCTTCATAATTTCCACAAAGAACAATCAGGTGCGAAACAAAAGACAGCTTTTTCGCTTCGCCCTGGGTGAATGACTTCCCAGAGGGGGTCATCATCAACACACGGGAATCGTTTTCCCGCAATGTTTCCACCGCTTCAAAAACCGGTTCAGGTTTGATGACCATCCCTGGGCCACCCCCAAAAGGTCGGTCATCGACCATTTTATGTTTGTCCCGAGTAAAATCCCTCAGGCCATGCAAGCGGATCTCAACAAGACCCTTTTCACGCGCACGTTTGAGAATGCTTTCGTCCAAAGGGCCCGAAAGCATTTCGGGGAACAATGTTACGATGTCCACCTTCATGATCCGATCCCACTCAGAGAGCGAGCCTCAGGGACGCAGCCTCTGATTCAAAGAACAAGCCCGTTTCGAAGGCCTTTCGCAGGCTAAACCTCGAGTTCAGTCACCTCCAATGCGCAGCGTTCGTTCACCTTGGCGCTGCCTGCCTGCAACAGCCCTCGAATCGCATTGATGGTGTTCCCCTGCTTACCAATGACCTTCCCCATGTCATCGGGGTGGAGTTTGACTTTAAAAACCGTGAGGCCTTCCTTTTCCTCGGTTTCAATCTGCATGGCATCAGGGTTTTCCACCAAACCCTTAATGACAAATTCAACGTATTTTTGCATAACAAGACAGCTTGGCGAGCCCTGCTGGCACGCCCCTTTAGGCGTTTGCGGGTGCTTCTTCCTGAGCAGCCGCTTTTCGGGCCTGCTTGATGAAGCTGGCAACCGTCTCCGATGGCTGGGCTCCACAACTGATCCAGTGGTCGATGCGGTCCAGTTTCAATTCAACATTGTTGGTCGTACGTGAGGGATGGTAGGTTCCCAATTCCTCAATAAATTTGCCGTCTCTTGGGCTGCGACTGTCGGCGGCAACCACGCGGTAAACGGGGTGATTGCGGGCACCAATGCGCTTCAAACGAATCTTAACCATATATAAGTAACAACGAGTTGGACGTTTCGCCTTTTCAGGACAATCAGGTCATGCTTTATTTTGCCCCCCGATATTGGGGAACGAAGAAATTAGGCAGGGGGTTGATGATTGGCAAGTCCTCTTTTAAAAAAAAAATCTAAAAGGTTCGGATTGACATTCCGGGCGGCTTTTACATAATTAACAAAGGTAATTTACTTATGATTAAAGAAAACGAGTCAAAACCGTTGTCTCATAACGAAGTGTTGAAGGAAGCTGATCCCCTTCTAGCGGGAGAACTGGCCTCTACGCTGCTCAACCCAGAAGCCGACCGCTTTTCCAACGACGACGGGCAGTTCCTCAAATTCCACGGTATCTACCAGCAAGACGACCGGGATCTGAGAAAGACAGGGAAAAAGTTCATGTTCATGATCCGAGGGCGCATTGCCAGCGGTATTCTTACGGCGGATCAATACAGAGTGTATGATGATTTGGCTACCCAGTATGCCAACAACACCCTTCGGCTGACTTCCAGGCAGAGCATCCAATTTCATGGTGTTGTTAAAAGTGGGCTGGGACCCTTGATGAAACGTATCAATGACGCGCTCATGACCACGCTGGCTGCATGTGGCGATGTCAATCGCAACGTCATGGCCCCTCCCACTCCAGTGACTGAATCATGGATGGAAGAGGTTCATGCCGACTCTCAATGTTTGTCGGATGCCCTTTTACCCACGACCCCATCCTACAATGCCATCTGGGTGGAGGGCGTGCAGCTCAACTTGGCTGATCACCAAAGCCACGATGACCCTCTCTATGGCAAAACCTATTTACCTCGCAAATTCAAGACAGCCTTTGCCGTTCCTCCTCTCAATGATGTGGATTTGTTCACCAACTGTCTCGGGTTCATCGCCATTGAAGAGGAAGGCAAACTGCTTGGATACAATTTGACCGCAGGAGGTGGACTCGGAATGAGTCACAACAATCCCAACACCTACCCCAGAAAAGCCGATGTCATCGGCTTTCTCAAGCGGGACCAGGTGGAAGCTGTTGCCAAGGCCGTTCTGACGGTTCATCGAGATTTCGGAGATCGTACCGACCGCAAACACGCACGCTTGAAATACGTTCTCGAAGAAAAGGGCGTCGCCTGGTTTCGCCAGGAGCTGGAAAGTCGACTCGGATTTGCATTGGAAGACCCGCGACCTTATCGATTCGAGCGTCAGGGAGATCGCTTTGGTTGGCACAAGCAGGCGGACGGTCGTTCCTTTCTGGGGCTTTTCGTGGAGACAGGACGCATCAAGGATACGGATGAGATACGTCTCAAGAGTGCTCTGCGTAAGGTAGTCGATACCTACGACACCCAAGTGCGCTTGACCCCATCCCAGAACGTGATCCTGGTCAACATCCTCCCCGAGCAAGTCGAAGGGATCGATCAGATCCTCAAGGAGCACGGAGTTCCCACGACCCATGAGAAATCTCCCATCCGCAGTGCCACCATGGCCTGCCCAGCGCTTCCTACCTGCGGCCTGGCTCTGGCCGAATCCGAACGCTATCTCCCCGGGCTCATCGACCGCGTCGAAGGTCTCCTGCAATCCAGAGGCATGGACCGCGAGGAAATCATTGTCCGCATGACAGGATGTCCCAATGGTTGCGCCCGCCCCTACATGGCTGAGCTTGGATTTGTGGGGAGGGCCCCACGAAAATACAACGTTTACGTGGGAGGTAACGAATCGGGGACTCGCCTGAATCGCGTCTACCTCGAGAGCGTCAAGGATGAGGAGATGGAGTCTGTCCTGGGTGGCATGCTCGATCGTTTCAAGGAAGGCCGCCAGGAGGGTGAGCGCTTTGGCGATTGGAGTGCCCGAGTGCTCTGGGAAGAAATCAAGGAAGGGTGAGCACCGAGGCAACCCTTTGATCCGTATTGTTCCCTTTCCAACCTTGAGTCGTATGTCCAGTCCCGCCCAGTCTACCGTTGAAGGTGAGGCATCCCAGCCCAAGCAGGCCAGCCTGCATGGGCTGAACCTTGCAGAGGTCAACGCCCAACTGGAGAAGCAAAGTGCTACAGAGAGGGTTCAGTGGGCCCATGACCATTTTGGAAATCAAGTGGTTCTCTCATCAAGCTTTGGGGCTCAGGCGGCCGTGTGCCTCCACATGGCGACGACCATCATGCCCGATATTCCGGTCATTCTCGTCGATACGGGCTATTTGTTTCCGGAAACCTATCAATTCATTGACGACTTGACCGAGCGATTGAAGTTAAACCTCAGGACCTATCGCGCGCCGATGAGCCCGGCCTGGCAAGAAGCACGCTTTGGCAAGCTTTGGGAACAGGGAGTGGAGGGTATCACGACTTACAATCAGATGAACAAGGTGGAACCCATGCGCCGCGCTCTTGAGGAACTGCATCCAAAAGCCTGGCTGGCTGGCTTGCGTCGTCAGCAGAGTTCTACGCGAAAGCGTCTGAATGTCCTGGCAGTGGATCAACAGGTCCTCAAGATTCACCCCATCGTCGATTGGACCAGCAAGGATGTATATGGCTATCTCAAGGAACACGACCTGCCCTACCATCCTCTTTGGCACCAAGGTTACCTTTCCATCGGAGATACCCATACCACCCGCAAGGTGGACGCTGGCATGAGCGAGGAGGAGGCCCGCTTCTTCGGCTTGAAACGCGAGTGTGGATTACACGAAACGGCCAACAGCGACTTCAGCATTTGAGTCCAGCGGCCCACACCGACCTTCAGAAGATGTCCTCCTCAGATCACATCCATCCCATTTTTGATTCCACCCTCGGGCGGGAGAACAAAGAACGGCTGCTCAACCAGAAGGGCTGTGTGATCTGGCTCTATGGACTGTCGGGTGCTGGCAAGAGCACCTTGGCCACGGCAATGGAAAAAACCCTTCACCAAAAAGGCGTTTTCACCCAACTGCTGGATGGAGACAACATCCGCAGCGGGCTCAACAACAACCTCGGATTTTCGGACGAAGATCGGAAAGAAAACATCCGCCGTATTGCAGAAGTCGCGAAATTGTTTGCCCGTTGTGGCATCGTCACTCTGACCTCCTTCATCACCCCAACTCGATCGCTCAGGAGCCTGGCGCGGGAGATCATTGGCCAGGAGGACTTTCATGAAGTATTCGTCACTTGCTCCTATGCCACATGCGAAAAGCGCGACGTCAAAGGGCTCTATGCCAAGGCGCGTGCGGGTGAGATCAAACACTTCACGGGAAAGGATTCCACCTTTGAACCCCCGGCCGAGGCGGCACCGGCAGACTTGACCCTGGACACCGACCTCCTGAGCGAGCCCGAATGCCTTCAGGCGCTCGGCGACTTCATTGACAAACACATTGGCCTGGAAGCTCGTTGAGACTCCGACTCAGCCCACTTTATCTCATATCATGCATAAAAATTACCGACTCACCCATCTCAAATCATTGGAAGCTGAAGCGATCTTCATCATGCGTGAGGTCGCGGCTCAATTTGAAAAGCCCGTGCTGCTCTTTTCCGGTGGCAAGGACTCGATCGTGATGGTGCGACTGGCGCAGAAGGCTTTCCATCCAGCCCGACTCCCCTTTCCTCTCATGCACATTGACACCGGGCACAATTTCCCTGAAACCATCGAGTTCCGCGATCGATTGGTGGAGGAAGTGCGCGCCGATTTGATCGTGCGTACGGTGCAGGATTCCATCGACCGAGGACGTGCCACCGAAGAAAAGGGCCCCAATGCGAGTCGTAATGCCTTGCAGATTGTCACCTTGCTGGATGCCCTGGAAGAGTTTCAGTTCAGTGCAGCCATCGGCGGCGCTCGTCGAGATGAAGAAAAGGCCAGAGCCAAGGAGAGGTTTTTTTCACATCGGAACGAATTCGGCCAGTGGGATCCCAAAAACCAACGGCCGGAGTTGTGGAATCTCTTCAACGGTAAAATGCACATCGGCGAACATTTTCGCGTCTTTCCACTGAGCAACTGGACGGAGATGGACGTGTGGCAATACATCAAGCTCGAGGGGCTGGCCCTGCCATCCATCTATTTCAGTCATGAACGGGAAGTTGTCGAACGACAAGGACTCTACCTGGCTCACTCTCCGTACCTGACCTTGGCCGAAGATGAGCAAGTCGAACGCAAGGTGGTGAGATGCCGTACCGTCGGAGACATGACCTGTACGGGAGTCGTGGCCTCACCGGCAGAAAATGTGGATGACATTATTGCCGAGGTTGCAGCAGCTCGTGTCACGGAACGTGGAGGACGCGCCGATGACAAGCGCTCCGAAACGGCGATGGAAGATCGAAAGAAGGATGGGTATTTCTAAAGCATACGATCCGTCACTGAGCACTCACACTATCTACTTTTAAGGTTTTATTATTATGGAAACAGGTTATCTGGACATGGACCTCTTGCGCTTCACCACGGCAGGAAGCGTCGATGATGGCAAAAGCACACTCATTGGAAGACTCCTCTATGACTGCAAGTCCATCTTCGAAGATCAGCTCGAGGCAGTGGAGGCATCGAGCAAGAAGCGAGGGGACGCCATCGTCAATCTCGCCCTGCTGACTGATGGACTGCGTGCCGAACGTGAACAGGGGATCACGATTGATGTCGCCTATCGCTACTTTGCCACTCCCAAGAGGAAGTTCATCATTTCCGACACCCCGGGACACATTCAATACACCCGAAACATGGTGACAGGGGCATCCACCGCCAGCCTGGCCATCATCCTGGTCGACGCACGCAAAGGTGTCATCGAACAAACCTGTCGCCATTCCTTCATCGCCTCCCTGCTGCAAATCCAGCATGTCATTCTGGCAGTGAACAAGATGGATCTGGTGGACTACCAGGAAGAGGTGTTTGAACAAATCGTGAAGGATTATGAGAATTTCTCCTCACGCCTGGATATCCCACACGTTGATTTCATTCCCATCAGCGCACTGAATGGAGACAATGTGGTGGACCCTTCTGCCAACATGCCTTGGTATAAAGGGGGCACCCTCCTTTATACTCTGGAAAATGTATTCATCGGTAATGAATTCAATCATGTCGATGCTCGCTTTCCCGTCCAATGGGTGATTCGCCCTCAAAGCAAGGAGCATCATGATTTTCGCGGATTCGCCGGCCGAGTGGCTGGCGGTGTTTTCAAGAAGGGGGATGAGGTAACGGTTCAACCCTCCGGTTTCCGCTCACGGGTCAAGGCCATCCATACCTTCGAAGGTGAAGTGGATGAAGCCTTTGCTCCAATGTCCGTGACCATGACCCTGGAAGATGAAATTGACATCAGCCGGGGAGACATGATCGTCAAGCAGAACAACCCTCCTCTGGTCTCTCAGGACCTCGATGCGATGATTTGTTGGTTTTCAGAATCCACCAAACTTCAGCTGGGCCGTAAGTACACCATTCGCCACACCACCCGAGAGGCAAAGTGCGTCATCAAGGAGGCGAAATACAAGGTGAACGTCAACACCCTTCACAAGGTGGAAGATGATCTGGAGGTAGGTTTGAATGATATCGCCCGTATTTCCTTGAGGACCTCAGCGCCGCTCCTGCACGACCCTTACAAGCGGAATCGACAGACCGGAAGCTTCATCATCGTGGACGATGCAACCAACGCCACAGTGGCCGCAGGGATGATTGTGTGATTCGATGGCACTTGAAGCAATGGGCGCTCTCCCCCGAAGGGAAACGCTCGGAAGCTTCAGGGAGTGACAAGCTTGAAAAAACGCTGCGGGGCATCAGGCGCATCCAGGACCACTGTCTTCTCCTGAGAAGTTGGGCTGACCTCCCAAGTTTGAATGATTTCCCAGGCATCGGAGGAAAGATCGCGTGTGGCCATCAGCTGATAAGATCGGCCTGCCTCCAATTGAAAATTCAGCTGTAGAGCTTCTCTGGAGGTTCGGGTGATGGACACGAGAATGTCTTCAGAAGTCCCATGCCTGGCCGGATTGCCTCCCGACTCAACACTGGCCATCCACGCAGTCGGCTCAGCCCCATCCGATCGCATCCGTACCAGAGAGAACCCGTCACCATCAGCCGCGGCTGGCCAGGGTTCTTCATCTTCGTAGCTCACCTCATCCAGGACCCTCCCTGCTCCATCCAGAAGGGTAAGGGTTTCTCCATTGTTGGCCAGACGCCCCGCAAAAGGCCCCAGAATGGCATCAGCAATCTGCGGAAATGACTCCCTGAGTGCCTCCGGGTTGGAAGCCACCACCACTGCCTGGCCTGGAAGAAGCTCCCGCGATGGAAAGGTGAAGGTGACTCCCTGGGTCAAGGCCAGGCCATCCAGCTGTATGGAACGGTCTCCCTGATTGAAGATCTCCAGGTATTCCAAATCCTCTTCCCTCCAAGGCGTATTCACCCATGCGGCATCCGATGGATGGTACATGATTTCCGAGAGAATGAGCGAGGCCGGCTCTGGCAGGACAAAGTAACCCTCCAATAAACCGCTCCAGCGACCATTGTCGTAGGAGCGTGCCATCAAACGAAGCGGTTGGTCCACTTCAACGACAGCTCGACGGGAAGAAAGAGCTTGGGCCGATGGAGCCACGCCTCCACCCGGCAGGCGAGGATCGGTGCCATCCATGGTCACATAGAGATCGTTACCATCGGATTGAAAGCGGACAAATCCATCCTCAGGCACAGGGCCAGGTTGGGTATCCCAACGAGGCGGAGCGAGGTATTGGCCATCCATCCACTTGGCCCGATCTCGGACCCAGTTTTTGAGCTGACGAACCTCAGTGCGCCAGGCGGAGACACTCCTGAGCAAAGGCCACTTTTGAAAATTCCTCTCCGATGATTCACTCAACTCTTCAGCCATCCGATCAATAATGGCATGGAGGTTTTCGGTCGAGAAAACCCCTTCTCGAAGGAACTGCCACCGGTCAATGTAAGCTTGTTCAAAATTGGGATTGCGGAAAAGTTGGCTCCACCAACCATAGCGATGCACTCCGGACCATCCGGCCGGATTGGCGGCTCGGTTGTCATCATCGCACCCCATGGTTCGATCAAAATCCCACACAGGCCCAAAAGTCAGTCGCCCGTCACGCGGGAGGTACATGTAGGTAGAGAGTCGAAAACCGTCGGGGTTCTTGGTGAATTCGTTGAGAATGTGAAAATCAATCCAGGCCGCCTCATCCACGTACCTGTCATAGGCCGGTGTGGCCGCTGTGTAGTCACGATTTCTCAGGGACCGATTCATGTTGTTGAGGTAGTTGACCAGGAAAGATCTTTGAGCGGAGGTCACTTCCGACTCCTTGGGTTCGACAAACGCAAGCGCCTGCGACCCACCGGTGAATCCACTGTCTCCAGGGTCCAGTCGATCGATCTTGAGCATGTAGCCGCCACTGACTTCGGGCAATGCCGTGTGCCTTTGAAGCACCTTGTCCATATCCACCCGATCCTGCCCACGCTTGATCTTCTCCATCAGCACATACACCCCCACATAAGATGTCGCACTCAGGGGCCGACCGCGCTGATTGACATACACCTCACAAAATCGGGTGCGCACGGCATAACGACCGATACTCCGACTCAATTCATACACCAAAGGGTTGCGCATCAGTGCTCGATCAAAATTGTAGGGCGCGTAAAGAATCCAGTCCGACTCCTCGGGCATGCCCAGGAGCGACACATCGCGATCGTTGCCATGCACATCCTGAATTTCCACTGAAAAGGCCTTCTTGGGACGCCCCTCCGTACTGGAGCCTCTTACTTTGAGGGAGCTGAGACCTTGAAAAACAGGTGTTTGATCCAGACGGGCTCGACCATCCTCCTGCAAGTCGTAAACGTGCATCAAGGCTGGGGTCCTGCCTGAAGCGGAAATGCCTGCTCGAAGGGTATCCACCACAACGATGGGGAGATCCGAGCTGAAGGAAAGGGTCTCACTCATGGCTGCCAGGAAGAGGCGGGTTTCGATAGGGCTTGCAAGGGCACCATCGAGATACGCCCGAGCATGAATCTCCGCGCTGGAGCTGAGAACGATCGGCTCCTGGTAGAGCACTGATCGCTCGGTAGGAGGACTTCCGTCGAGCGTGTAGTAGATTCGAACTTGAGGATTGTCATGTCGCAAATGGACAATCTGGGACTGATCAAACATCCCAGCCTCCTCTTCGAAGATCGGAGGGGTCAGCACCCGATCGAAACTCCTGATGTTGGGAGCTCCTGGACTGGCTTGGGAGAGAAAACCAGGGGTTGGCGCCACGCCTTCCAGCGCACCCCACCAATCCAGACTCATGCGAAAAAGGAAATCACGATCCACATGGCGAAAATTGAGTGCGTGAACAGCGATGACATTCTTACCCGGTCTAACTCCATCCTCTGCATCCAACTGCATCCATGAAGGAAGCCACTCTTCCCCATCCTGGCGAGCACGATTGCCCCGTGAATTCCATACGGGAGTCGATGGAGCATGCACCGAAGTGATGCGTCTCCCGTTAAGGTACAGGATAAACCCATCATCAAAGTAGTATTTGAGTCGAATCGCCGGGTTTTCCGTATCGGCATCAAAGGTATACCGCAGGTATACCGAAGCATTTTTAGAACGCATCACATCCCCAATGTCGGTCAGCACCAACGATTGCAAGGGCGCCCCTCGGGAGCCATCAAAGCCCACTCCACCCTGTCCCACAGTCCAGGCTCCATCATCAAAACTGAGTCGCTTCCAAGAAGCATCCAGAGAATCGTCGGTTGGAACCCAATAGCGAAATTCAGGCTCCGCCTCATGATGGACCGCGCCGCGGTGAGCGAAGCCATAGGAGACTCCAGCCACTTGCTGGGGGTATGTGGGTTCAAACCCCGACTGGAGCACCCCAGCCGCATCAAAGAGCCCGAGAAACTCACCCGAAATATTCAACCTGAAGTTGGTGTGGAGCGCTTGATCTGGTTCACGAAAATCCTTTCCAGAAGCGAACACCGTCCTCAGGGCTCCCGGCCCCATGCTTAGTTTTGGAAACACCCACTTTTGGGGGACATCGGGATCATCGGAAAGAGACCACCCTTCGAGGGAGACTTGCTCCGAGAGTGGATTGTAAATCTCAATCCAGTCAGCAGCATCCTTGTCTTCATCCAGGAAACTGCGTTCGGCCTGTTGCACCATGATCTCGGTGATCATCTGTCCATGGAGTCCATCGGCCAGCCAAAACAGGTAGAGCATGCTTTGGAGGCAATAGCAGATCCAGGCGGGCAGAGTGGTCCGAGCTCTTCTCATACCGCTCAAATGGGAGTGCTGGATATCCATCCTGTCGTTAATCACTTTTAAGAGGTTGCCATGGAGCCACCTCAAGGAGTCCATGGTTCCCTCGCATCAGAACACCTTGGAGCACGGCATGGCGTTACCGAAGGCATCGAAATTGAGAAAGCTCCAGATAACCTTCTTGTCACGATTGACCTCGATGATCTGGGGCTGCTGGGGCCCCGCATGACAGTTACCGATCATGAAGTGACCGTTGGGCAATTCCTCCACAGTGGTGACCCAGGCCAGCTCAATACCGGGCAGTTCCCGCTGTGAAAGGGACCACACGATTTCGCCAGCCGAGTTGACTTCCAGCACGTTGTGGCCGCTCCCATTGCCAATCAGGGTATGCCCATTGCGCAGGCGCGTGGCACCATAAACCTCGCCTCCGGTCACATATTCCCAGACGACCTTGCCATCCCTGTCATATTCCCTGACGGTATGATCCGCCTCGTGGCATACCAGATAGTGCCCATTGTCCAGCTTACGCGCCATGCGGGTGTCGCGATGTGGATCAGGATGATCCACCTTGAGGGCAATTTCCTTGTGGATCACCCCATGATGGTCCACTTCGATGATACGTCGAGGACCACTTTCAGCTACCATGGTCAGGCCATTTGCCAGCCGCTGAAACGCATGTACCTCAACTCTTTTTCCCTGATTGCCGTTCATCGTTGAGGCGTCATAGCTCCACACGATTTCACCATCGGGGCGCATCTCCAGAAGTTGCGTCCAGGAGGTTTGAAAAAGGATGTTCCCATTGGGAAGAACATGAAGGTCATGGATATCCTTGATCGGGTATTCCCACGAGACGTGACCGCCTTCATCGACGATGGCAATGCGCTTCTTGGAATAATCTCCAGCCAGGATGCGCCTGCCCTGCAACTGACTTGCCAGTGGCGCTTCAAAACCGGACGAAGGAGATCCATCGACTTCCAGCTTCCCCACCGCCCAGAGAAGACCACGGCTCACCATATCCAGGTAGATTTCCGACTGCATGGTTTCATTGTGGTGCCCCAAAGTGGTCGTGAAGACACGAGCATTTCCCTGGTGATTGAGCCAGGCAACCACATGATCTTTTTGTGTGTCCTGACCGTAGGCCTGAGCCAGCGGAATCGCATCAGGCCACATCTTTTCAATTTTGTAGAGTTCGCCATTGGGAGTATCCCACACCGGTGGAAAGTGTTTCATGATGGGATGGTGCGGTTTCAGATTCTCCACCTTCAGGGGCCGAGCACGTTCGTGGCTTGTGGAGCGGGCTCCCATCAGGGATCGCCAAGCATCGGTGTCTGCCCCGCGATAACTATGCAGTGAACAGTGAATGAAGACAGCCGGCACACCCCCTTCGGTGTGAGGTTTGACGATGGTTTCCAGCCATTCGGCATCGGTCACACCCCCAAAACATTCGTTGTGCACCACGACGTCATACCCCTCTGCCCATTGAGGATCATCATAGAGGGGGATCTGGATGGCACGATCGCTTCCACCCTGACGGACAAGTGTCCACGCTACATGCGCCCGCTTGGAAATGCCTTCGGAAAGGATGAGGTTTTGATTCGGGTAATCATGACAGCATCCTCCAGAGATCATCAGTGCTCGAATCGGCCCGCTAGACTCTCCTGCCCGCATGGATTCGAGATGGATCAGCCCACTCAAAAAGCCAACCCCTAAAAGACAGAGCAGGAGAGGCTTCGAAAAAAAATGGAATGGTTGTGCACTCATGGATGCGCCGAAGCTAGAGCCAATGCCCGGTTTTTGAAACCTTTTTATTCGCGAGGAGGGAGGACAGCATAAAAAAAGGCGACCCGATGACGGGTCGCCTCGATGAAAGCATGACCATGGACAGGATCAGAATCCACCCGCTGGTGTCGGCGTGGGTTTTTCCTGATTCAATTCATGCACGGGCTTGGAAGCTGGTTTGGCCTCAGGCGGATGGGGAACCACCTTCCAGAAGCGAGACACTTCCTGCCCCCACTGTTGAAGCAAGGCGGCGGCTTTGGGCGAAGCGGTCAGATCGAGATGATCAGCCACCAACTGACGCAGGCTGTCGATCTCACTCGCGTCGGAGAGCCGTTCGATATCGACCATGGACGCATTGAACATCTTTGGAAAGTGATCCTGGGCATCATAAACGTAGGCCACACCTCCACTCATCCCTGCAGCAAAATTGCGACCCGTTTCACCGAGCACCACGGCAACCCCTCCGGTCATGTATTCGCACCCGTGATCCCCCACGCCTTCAACCACGGCGACTGCACCTGAGTTGCGGACACAGAAACGTTCACCCGCAGTTCCCGCGGCATGCAGCCTGCCTCCGGTGGCGCCATACAGACAGGTATTGCCGATGATGACGTTTTGAGACCAATCAAACTTCACGCCATCCTGAGGACGCACGACAATCGTGCCTCCATTCATACCCTTGCCCACGTAGTCGTTGGCTTCTCCAAGGAGACGCAGCACGATACCATTGGCAAGGAAAGTACCAAAACTTTGCCCCGCACTCCCGTTCAAGGTCAGATCGATGGAACCTGCAGGCAGGCCCTGATCCCCGTAGGTGTATCCTATGATACCGGAAACGCGAGTTCCTATGTTCCGACAGATATTGTTGATTTTGTATTTGAGAGCAACCTTGCCCTTGCCCTGAAGCGCGTGCTTGGCGTCATTGACAATACGATCATCCAATGAACTGTCCCCAAAGCGTTCGTTGCGCTCACGCGTGTGGATGCGAGGCATCGAGCCGGTCTCATCGGCCTGCCAGAGCAATTTATCGAGTTGAAGCGAAGCAACCTTACTTTGAATGGACTCGCTGAATTGGGTGGCAGGTGCGACTTCCAGCAAGTCCGTGCGCCCAACCAGATCATTGAACTTGCGAATCCCCAGCTGAGCCATGAGCTCACGCACTTCCTCACAGACGGCATCAAAGAAGGCCACAACGTTTTCCGGTTTACCCCGGAATTTGAGTCGAAGCTCATCCTTTTGGGTCGCCACCCCAACCGGACAGGTGTTCAGGTGGCACACTCGGAACATGGCACAGCCGGCAGCAATCAGCGCAGCGGTTCCAAAGTTGAATTCTTCAGCTCCCAGCAAGGCACCCATGACGATGTCTCGCCCTGTCTTGAGGCAACCATCGGTTCGGAGCACCACCCTGGAGCGCAGATCATTGAGCATGAGCGTCTGCTGTGCTTCAGCAAGACCCAACTCGAAAGGCACACCCGCATTCTTGATCGAGCTTTGCGGCGAGGCCCCGGTTCCACCGTCATTGCCACTGATGAGAATCACATCGGCAAATGCCTTGGCAACACCGGCAGCAACGGTTCCGACTCCGGCGCAAGCCACGAGTTTGACACACACCTTGGCACGAGGATTGACCTGTTTGAGGTCGTAAATGAGCTGCGCCAAATCTTCGATAGAGTAAATATCGTGGTGCGGTGGCGGAGAAATCAGGGGGACACCCGGAGTACTGTGTCGCAGTCGGGCAATCAGTGGAGTGACTTTGTGTCCTGGTAACTGGCCGCCCTCTCCAGGTTTGGCTCCCTGGGCCACCTTGATCTCAATTTCCTGAGCACTTGCCAGGTATTCCGGAGTGACTCCGAAGCGACCGGAAGCCACCTGTTTGATGGCGGAGCAGGCATTGTCGCCATTTTCACGCGTCGTGAAGCGTTCGGCATCTTCTCCACCTTCCCCTGAGTTGGATTTCCCACCGATGCGGTTCATGGCGATGGCCAGGCATTCATGGGCTTCGGGTGAAAGAGCCCCCAGACTCATCGCAGCAGTGGTAAAGCGAGTACGAATGTTTTCCACGGGCTCCACGTCATCGATCGAAATGGGCTGGATACCGTCCTTGAACTTGAAGAGATCTCTCAGGTTGATGGGGTCTCTTTTTTCGGATGCTTCCAGATAATCGAGGAAGGATTCCCGCTCCTGATTCCGGAGGAATTTGTGCATGGTCTGCACAACCTTTTTGTTGAAAGCATGAGTTTCGCCCCGGTCCCCGGGAAGCACCTTGTAGTGCCCACCTTCGTCGAGAGTGGCGCCATCTGGGTCCCCGAATCCTTGTCGATGGCGCGCCTGGGCATCCGCGGCAATGTGTTCAAAGGTCACTCCACCAATTTGGGAAGTCGTTCCGAAGAAGCATTCTTCAACCACTTCATCCGAGAGGCCTACAGCCTCAAAAACTTGTCCACCGCGATAACTGCTCATGGTGGAAATACCCATCTTGGCCATGATTTTGAGCATGCCGTTCTCAATGGCCGTTCGGTAATTGGCAATTGCCTCTTCGATGGAAACGTCCAGTTCGCCGTCCTCAGCCCACTGGCGGATCAGATCAATCGCAAGATAAGGATTGACCGCCGAGGCACCGCAACCGACCAGACAGGCAAAATGATGTACATCCCGAGCCTCGCCCGTCTCGCAGACAATGGATGATTTGAGGCGTTTACCCTCCCGAATCAGATGATGATGCACGGCACCCACGGCCAGCAGCATGGGAATGGCGACGTGGTCCGCGCTGGTATTCCGATCACTGAGAATGATGACCGTATTGCCACTGTCCACCGCCTCAGAGGCCTTCTCACAAACACCACGAAGGGCCGAGAGAAGGGCTTCACCGTTGCCGCCTGCGGGAAAATGACAGGAGAGGGTCACTGGATTGACATCCGGGTGATCCATCTTGGCCAAAGCATCCAGCTCGTATTCCAGCAAAAAGGGAGAATCAATGCGAACCAGACTGGCGTGCTTGGGCGATTCCTCCAACCAGGAGCGACGATGCCCCATACAGGTGGAAAGAGACATGACCACCTTCTCGCGAATACTGTCGATGGCAGGATTGGTGACCTGAGCAAACAACTGCTTGAAGTAGGAATAAAGCAATTTGGGCCGCTTGCTCAAGACCGACAGCGGGGTGTCATCTCCCATGCTTCCAACGGCTTCGGCTCCCATCGTCAACATGGGCTTGAAAATGATTTTCAATTCTTCACTGTCCCAGCCAAAGGCAATTTGCTGCAGGGTCAGATCCAGAATATTGATGGGCTTGGCGGAAGATTCAATGGGCTTGGCATGATCGGCCAACGATACCAGATGCTCATCACACCACTGACCATAGGGCTGTTGGGCAGCCACCTGCTTCTTGACCTCGTCATTGTCCATCAAGCGCCCTTCTTCGGTGTCGATGGCCATGATCTTGCCTGGTCCAAGCCTTCCCTTGCTCACAATGAGACGATCGTCCAGTTCGACCATGCCGGCCTCACTGCCAAAGACCATCAGGCCGTCTTCGTAGAGCTTGTAGCGGGCGGGTCTGAGGCCGTTGCGGTCCAGGGTAGCTCCCACAAAACGTCCATCTGTGAAGACCACTGCTGCAGGTCCATCCCATGGTTCGTTCAAGCAGGCATGATAGCGGTAGAAATCCCTCACACCCACGTCCATACCTTCCATTTTTTCCCATGCTTCAGGAGCCAGCATGAGCATGCTGTGAAGAATGTTTCGCCCGCTGAGCCTGAGGATCTCCAGAGCATTGTCGAGCGCCGCGGAGTCGGAACTCTCCGGCTGGATGATCTGGCGCAAACACTCAATGTGGTCTCCCCAAACCGGTGAGGTGATCTCCTGTTCACGAGCTCGCGTCCAGTTCTTGTTCCCCAGCAAAGTGTTGATTTCGCCGTTATGGGCCATTGTGCGATAGGGGTGGGCCAATCGCCAGGTCGGAAAGGTATTGGTACTGTAGCGCTGGTGAAAAACCGCCAAGGAAGTTTCAAAAAGAGGGCTTCTTAGATCTCCATAGAACTGAGCCAGTTGCGGGGCATTGAACAGTCCCTTGTAGACAATGGTCTTGGAAGAAAAGGAGGTGATGTAAAAGTCTTCGACACCTTCTTCACGAGCCCGCTGACCAGCCACCTTGCGTGCGAGGAAGAGTCTTCTCTCGAAAATCTCGTCATCCCACCCGTTACCCCGAGAGACCAGAATTTGCTTCATGGCTGGAAGGGTCGAGAGGGCCTTATCTCCAAGGCATTTTGGCTGAACCGGCACCTCTCGCCAGCCGATGACCTCCATGTCAAAGGATTGAACCGCTTCTTCCAGAATCTGCGATGCAGTAGCAGCCTGCTTTTGGTCTTTGGAAGGGAGGAAAAGAAATCCGACAGCAATATCTTCTTCAGGCTCCTGACCCCCGTTCAAGAGCGCTGCTTCGGCTTTGAAAAAGGCCTGAGGCAGCTGAATCATCACACCGGCGCCATCGCCTGTCTTGGCATCAGCGTCCAGGGCCCCGCGATGGGCAAGGTTGCATAGCGCCTCAAGCGCATGGTCGAGAATACGTCGCTCCTTGCGTCCATGAACGTTGGCCACAAAGCCTACGCCACAGGCGTCATGTTCGAATTTTGATTGGTAAAGTGACTTCTTAACGTTGGGAAACATAGGCAAAAATCTAGTTTCACTTCTAGAGCCGGAGGACCATACTTCGTCGCCAAATGGGGCGCAATGGCTTTTTTTGCTCGGAAAGAGCGAGGACACTCCGAGGAAAATCAAACCCAAAGCCCGAGGGTAAGTCAAGCTTGCCCAAACCAGATAGAGGCAAAAAGGCCACCAAGCGCGCTTGAGCTAACCTGACAGAGGCAGAATGCCCTAAAAGAGAAGAAGATCAAACAATAGCCATCTTTTTGCGATTTACCTCTTGCAAGGGATTGATCCGATCCTTATGTTTAACGCTCTTTTGAATTAGGAGTATTGAACATTATGCGTCGAGCAAGAGGAGCAAAAACCAGAAAAGCAGTAGCCAAGCGATTCAAAATCACTGGGTCCGGTAAAGTCATGAGGAACCATTCCGGCAAGCGCCACCTGCTTTCGTGCAAAAGCCCGAAGCGTCGCCGCAAGCTCGGCAAGTCGGTCGAATTGGACAAGAGTGACTACAAACGCGTGGTCACCAACTTGCCTTTCAGCCACTGAGTCGTGCGTTCCCGAAGCTTTGACACTATTTCTTAACAAGATCGTACCATGAGAGTCACCAACGCCGTTGCATCTCGCAAGCGCCGCAAGCGCACCATCCAGGCCGCCAAAGGCTTCCGCTTGCGCCGATCCAAACTTTATCGGTATGCAGCCGATGCCCTTGATCATGGCAGGCAGTATGCCTACCGTGACCGCCGCAACAAGAAACGGGCTTTCCGCCGCTTGTGGCAAATCCGAATCAACGCAGCAGCCCGTGCAGCTGGGATGACTTACAGCCGCTTCATGGAAGGCCTGAAGTCAGCCAAAATCGATCTCGATCGTAAAGTGCTCGCCGACATTGCCGCCACCGACAGCCAGGCTTTCGGGCAATTGGTGCAGGTCGCTCAGGACGGTCTGAAGGCGAAGGCAGCCTGAAGCCCTACCCGTTTCCACACGGTTGATCCATTCATTTAAGTGACATCCAACCGGGCGACCTTTTCATGGACGCCCGGTTGTCTTGTTTTCATGGTCCAAACCTCAAGAGCATTCGAACCGCACCCGCAATTCTAAATCATGCTGGAACACATTGACCCAACAGCACAGGAGGCCCTGTCGGCACTTGAAAATGCCAGCGATCTCCAAACACTTGATCAGGCTCGGGTCCGCTACCTGGGCGTGAACGGTCAGTTTACGGCCCTGCTCAAAAAAATGGGATCCCTCCCCAAAGAGGATCGCCCAAAGGCTGGCGTACAGATCAATCAAGCCAAGAAGAAACTCGAAGCGCTTCTGGCTCGTCGCAAGGAGGAGCTGGAGATGGCAGCAGCCATGCCTTCCCAGGCGACCGATTTCAGTTTACCAGGTCGGCGCCCTGTCCTTGGCAAATGCCATCCCCTAACCCAGGTCACCGAAGACATCGTCAAGAGCTTCCGAAAAATAGGATTTGTGGTGGCAGACGGTCCCGAAATCGAAGACGAATACCATTGCTTCGATGCTCTGAACACGCCGGCCGACCATCCAGCCCGCGACAGCCAGGACACCTTTTACATTCAAAGCCCCGAGCGGCCTCTCTTGCGAACGCACACTTCATCGGTCCAGATTCGGGTCATGGAAAACCAGCCCCCACCCATTCGCGTCATCGTACCCGGTCGGGTTTATCGCCGCGATACTGCAGATGCCACGCACAACCCCACCTTTCATCAGATCGAGGGGCTCTACGTGGACCGGGGGGTCACGCTGGGAGACCTCAAGGGCACCGTCGAATTCGTGTTTCAAGAGCTGCTGGGAAAGGATGTCAAACTACGGTTTAGACCCCATTATTTCTCCTACACCGAACCCAGTCTCGAAATTGATTTTTCCAGCTCATTGACGCGCAAAATGGGCAAGGAGTGGTTGGAAATTGCCGGCTGCGGCATGGTTCATCCAAAGGTTTTTGATGCCGTCGGTTATGACCCCGATCAATGGTCGGGATGGGCCTTCGGGTTCGGTATCGAGCGCATTGCGATGATTCGGTATGGCATCGGTGATATTCGTCTCTTTTACGAAAACGACCTCCGGTTTTTGAAACAATTTTAAAGCTCCTCACGTTGTAAGGCATCTCCTCACATGAAAGTCACCGTTAATGGATTGAAACAGTATGTCGATTTCGATTGGTCCCTGGAAGAACTGATCGAAAACCTGACCATGCTTGGCCTCGAAGTGGAAGGCTTTGAAAAGATCGGAGGAGGCTACGAAGGGATCGTGGTGGCAGAGGTCATCGAATCCAAGCCACACCCGGATGCCGACAAACTTTCGGTCTGTCAGGTCCATGATGGCACGGGACAGCGACAGATTGTCTGCGGGGCCAAGAATTTCAAAGTGGGAGACAAAGTTCCCCTCATTCTTCCCGGGCACTCCTTACCCCCAAAAGAAGGACAGAAACCCTTTACCATCAAGGTAGGAAAGCTGCGGGGCGTGGAATCCTGCGGCATGATGTGCTCAGGCTCTGAACTGGGCTTGTCCCAAGATCATGACGGCCTGATGATCCTTGATGAAGCAGCCCACCCAGGGACTCCCCTGGCCACCTACCTGGGCTGCAGCGAAGAAGACACCTTACTGGATCTGGAGGTCACACCCAACCGACCCGATTACAATAGCTTCATCGGGATCGCACGTGAAATTGCCGCCCTGACGGGCAACCCGCTCCAATGGCCTGAAATCAATCTTGAGGAAACCGCAGCCCAAGCCGAGTCTCAGGTAAACGTCCGCATTGAAGATCCGGAGAAATGCCCTCGGTATCAGGCTCGACTCATCCGCGGGGTTCAAGTCGGACCAAGCCCCAGCTGGCTCAAGCGATCCCTCGAAGCATGCGGAATCCGAAGCATCAACAATGTGGTTGATGTCACCAATTTCGTCATGATGGAAATTGGCCAGCCCCTTCATGCCTTCGATTACCATTTGATTCAAAGCAAGGAAGGAACCGTGCCGACCCTTCTTGTTCGCACCGCCCAGCCAGGCGAAACATTCACCACGCTCGATGCCAGAGAACATGCCCTGGATGAGGAAATGCTCCTCATTGCCGATGAGACAAGAGGCATCGCACTAGCGGGTGTCATGGGCGGGCTCAACTCGGAAATCAACGATCAAACCACCGATGTCCTCATTGAGAGTGCCTGTTTCAAACCTGAATCAGTGCGGCGCACCGCGAAAAAATTGGACTGTCGCACCGATGCTTCCTACCGCTTCGAGCGAGGCTCCGATCCGGATATCTGTGACTGGGCCAGCCGTCGCGCGGCCCAATTAATTCTGCAAACTGCAGGAGGCACCCTTTGCAAGGGGGTCGTCGAAACCTATCCGGGGCAAAAAGATCCCAAGGTGCTTGCCTTGCGGTTCCACAAAACCAACCAATTGCTTGGGATTGCGTTGGAACCCGAACGCCAAATTGCCTTGTTGGAATCTCTTGAACTGAAATGCCTGCAGCAGGACGCGGATTCATGCCAGATGCAGTGTCCCAGTTGGCGGGTGGACCTCAAGGGAGAGATTGATCTCATCGAGGAAATCACCCGGCTCTATGGGGTGAACCGCATCCCATCGACTCCGCCGCGTGGTGCCCATGGCAACCACCCCTATGATGCCATCCACGACCAGCTTGCGGAGGCACGCGCCTTGCTCACCGGTCTGGGGCTTTACGAAACCCAGGGACAGACCCTGATTGCCGAAGCCGCAGCCCAGCGAGTGGCAAGTGAGGTGGTCGCATTGGAATACCCCCTGAGTACAGACATGAACGTTCTGCGGCCCAGCCTGCTCCCCGGTCTGTTGGATGTGCTCCAGCATAACATCAATCACCGGGTCAACGATCTGGCTCTTTTTGAAATTGGACGCGTATTCCTGCAGGAAAAGGATGTTCACATCGAGGCGCGTCGCCTTTCCATGGCCTGGACAGGCAAAATTGAATCCAGCTTCTGGAAGGAAGGATTCAAAGGACGCAGCCTGGATATCTTCGATGCCAAAGGAGCCATCGAAGTCTTTCTCGATCAATTCGGCATGCGGGGCTTGGGATGGCGTCATGAGGCATGCACCTCCACCGACTTCATGGTCGAAAAAGGTTCACTCATCCTCGGCAAACATGTCCTTGGTTCGCTGGGGCAGCTCCATCCAGGCATCGCCAAGGAATATGACATCAAGTCCGAAGTGTTTCTCTGTGAGCTGGACTTGGACCGCCTCCTCTCCATGCGTGTGCGCCAGCGATCCTTCAAAGCGCTTCCCACCTTTCCATCCATTCGTAGGGATCTGGCCATGCTGGTTTCTGAAGAAACCACTCATGCTGAAATCGAAAAAACCATCCGCAAGGCGAAACCAGTGCATCTGGAGTCGGTGGATGTTTTCGACATGTTCCGCGGCGAACACGTTCCGCAAGGAAAGAAAAGCCTGGGCTACAGTCTGACCTATCGTTCGACCGACAAGACCTTGACCGACAAGGAAGTGGAGCAGGATCACGCAAAAGTCCTGGCAGCACTCCAGGGGCAGCTAGGTGCAGAAATGCGCTGATCCCCGCTGCTTCCTCTGCTGTTGGACGGTAGGATCGCTCGATTCCAGGACATCACGTGTTGTGCTTTTCAGCTGAAGATGGCTAAGATGTTTCCATGGCTTCCATTCCCCGGTATCGGTCGGTGAAAACCATGGCCTGCCGGCTCAGCATGGCAGAGAATCCATGGCCTGGACTTCTGATCGCTTACCTCATTCTCCTGTCACTGGGCCGTCCTTGCTCTGCGGCGGATGTGGAGACGGTGAAACTCCGGCAAACGGTGACGCTTGGAATTGAAGAGCCGCTGGGTTGGACTCTTGAGGATCTGCCCGAGTCGCTTCATGCCGATGCAACCTTGGGGCTTCTCAAGCACTCTGCCCTCTCAGGCCAAGTGGTTCATCAGGCCAAAGAAGGAGTGCGGGGGCTGTTTGAAACGCGAGCCGTCCGAACTCCCAGGGGGGATTTACTCCTCATGTTTCCCGAGGGCAACCACTACGCGGCAGGCAGCGGCAAGGTCAATGACATGCTGGCCTATCGTTCGAAAGATGATGGGATCACTTGGCATGGCCCCCGGATTGCCTTTGACATTGCCTACAGCCAACATGGTTTCATCCCGCTGATTCCCTCAGGCAGTCAGCGCATTTACGCTTTTGGAACCCAGCCCATTCCCGACCAATACAGTCGGGAAAAAGGGCGCTTCGAAAACACCCCCATTGGTTTCCGATCGTCGGATGATGATGGATATCATTGGAGCGAAGTCACGTTGATCCACCCATTGAATGACCCGGGCTTTCTGGGCATGTCGGTCACCCGCATGACCGAAACCCGAAAAGGGACCTGGATCCTCGGCGCTCACGCAGCCGATTGGTCCAAGCAGCCCCTGGAAACGGAGCAGTACTTATTGCGTAGCACCGACAAAGGAACCTCTTGGCAACTCCTTCCAGGAAGTCGTCCCAAAGGATGGTTCGATCCAAACTATCGCCGCATGGATGAAGGCCGCCCGATCTGGCTTCAGGATGATGAGGTTTTTTTCATGGCCCGGACTCCCTCCGGACGCATTTGGAGCGCCCGCAGCATGGATGATGGACAGACCTGGAGTTCACCCAAACCGACAAAGCTGATTCACCCCGATGCCCCGCCAATGGTGTTTTTTCTGACAGATCGAAAAACACTGATCGCTTTTCACCACAACCGCCATGCGGGGACCCAATACACGGGACTCTCCGGCACTATGGATGGCATGAAGGACCGTTCGGAAATATGGGTTTCACGATCATGGGATGGAGGCAGGCATTGGGATTCCCCGCGCTTCCTCTTTGCCAACGCCTGTGAGTCTAACCCCAACAAAAACGGTTGGTTCAATCACCAGGTATCCTATCTGGATGCGGTGATCGACCGCGGGACCATCCATCTATTCTGTCCCCATTTGTGGAATCGGGCTCTGCACCTGACCCTTCATGAAGCTGACCTCAACCATCTACCGACGAAGAATGAACTGCGTAGCATGCACTCAAAGTCGTATCGATAAATGCGATTCAGATCTTGCCTTGCAGCGTACTTTTTGAAATAAGCGACAGCCATGAAAGCCTTCGACCCTCATCCCAAAAAACACATCCTTTCCCACGTGCTGGGCTTTTTGTGGACCCTCGGGTTACTCATCCACGCGCAAGCCCAACAGCCCGATCACGGGCTCAAATTCGCCAACGGAGATCGCATCCTTTTTCTGGGAGACAGCATCACTCAGGATGGTCGTTACGTTGCTTTCATTGAGACCTTTTTATGGGCCGCCTACGGCCACCTCGACCTCACGGTGATCAACATGGGGGTCAGCGCCGAAACCGTTTCCAACACCACTGAACCAGGGCACGGTCGTCGCCCATGGGTGCATGACCGCGTCGCGCCCGCTCTGGAGATTGCTCGTCCGGATTGGGTCTTCATTTGCTACGGGATGAATGATGGCAATTATTACCCGGCCCGAGATGACATCCAACAGGCCTATCTGGACAATCTGGAACAATTGATCGATCTGATTCACGAGACAGGCGCTCGGATCATCCTTTTGACCCCACCTCCTTTTGACCCCATCAGTAAGCCGCAAAAGAATCTGCTGCCTCCGGGCCAAACTGTGTATGGGTATGGCCAGACCTACAGCCTGTATGACGACACCCTGGTGGCACTGGGAGCTTTGGCCAAAGGTCGCTTTGGCCATGAGGTGGCGATGACCGTTGACATTCACACCCCTCTGGCGGACTACATTGCCACCAGTCGTCAGCAGGATGCCGATTACCGATATGGAGATGGTGTTCACCCTCCCCTCGATGGTCATCTGGCCTTTGCCCTGGCCATTTTGAATGGCATCGGGGAATCCTCAGAAAAAGCACATCACCTATTGACCCAACTCACCGGGGTAGACTTGAAAACCAACCCAGGAGCCAAAGATGCTGCAGAACCCCAAAATCATCTCTGGAAATCCATTTTGGACCGGTTCAACCCCCTCAGCCGTGCTTATCGCGAAAACACCTTTCCTAGTTTGAACCGTGAACCTCTTTCGCTCGATGAGACTTTTGAAAAAGCCAAGGAACAGGAAAGCGAGCTTCGGAAGCGGATCTAACGGCAACTCCACCCGTGATCACAAGGAAGCCCGCATGAGGATGAAACCACTTTTTTTAGTGAAATATTTGAATGCCGGGATGCAGGAAGGAGTCCAAAGAGATAAGACAAAGGCAAGAGTTCTCGTCGCTAAGCTCCAGAAGATGGATAGCGACAGGCATCAACCCTTCGCTTGTTTTGGTTTCTGTTTTGGTTTCATTAGTTAGTTGGCTGTGTGGAAGGCAGGGAAGGTGATCCCCATCACTTTCCCTGCTTTCTTGTAGATGGGATGCCCGCACGTGCCCTTTCAAGCCGACCAACCACTCCTTACGATTGCCCCGTCTTCACGGGTAAAAAAAGATCGACATCGTGTCGTGCTTTGAAAAGGTAAGTCGCATGGCCTCCACGCAGGCCCCATGCATTGAATTCAGCATCCATTCGCAGGCTCCATGGAAATTTATATTGGGAAAAACAACGAGAAACTGGGCCCTTTTGCCCTGGATGAAATCAAACAAGGCCTTGAGGAGGGTCGTTTCACGGCGGAAGACCTTGCCTGGTATGAGGGATGTGATGGATGGATTCCGCTGACGAGCATTCCCGATCTTCAGATCTCACTGCCAGATATCCCACTGCCAGAACAAGCCGCCCAGGCACCCGCCCCACCCATGGCCGAATTGGCTTCTCGAGGTAGACGGCTCATGGCTGTCCTGGTGGATGGGGTGGTCAGCATGCTTCTGGCCATTCCAGGCGCCATCTTGGCGATTGGCCCCTTATTCAATGATAGCGAGGAGCCCGATCCTCTGGGAATTGTCCTGATCGGGCTCGCCATGATACTTCTCACCATCGTGCAAGCGGTGCTGATCAGCAAGCGCGGTCAAAGCATTGGAAAAATCGCTATGGGCATTCGCATCGCGCACTCGGTCGATGGTTCCAACCCCGGATTTCTCAAGGGTTTTCTCATTCGCAGCTTCGTGCCTCAAATCATCTATCAAGTGCCCTTTCTGGGATTTTTATTCTTATTGGTGGACAGCTGCTTCATTTTCTCAGAGCAACGTCAGTGCATCCACGACCTGATGGCCGAAACGGTCGTGCTAAAAGTGTGAATTCCTAGTTCTCGAGCGGGAACTTTTCTTAGCTCAGACTGCTTTCCGCTAAGCCATTTGTCATCATGTGTTTACTGGAACCTTAGTCTCCAGGCCTTAAATGAGAATGAGTCTCAATTGCAATAAGCGCTTGACCATGGCGCTGCAAGAGTTAGGGTGTTCTCGTTAATTGAGAATGAGTCTCAATTAAGACAGACTGACGTTTTCCCAAATGCC
>Ga0181584_10000329_pt1 | contig 32459 bp, 19 predicted proteins | sample 071ome_30_FD_132462 | JGI IMG/M metagenome (GOLD analysis project Ga0181584, IMG submission 132462) | Coastal salt marsh microbial communities from the Groves Creek Marsh, Skidaway Island, Georgia - 071406AT metaG (megahit assembly) | ecosystem: Environmental > Aquatic > Marine > Intertidal... | reverse complement strand
GCGGGGGGGGGCGGGGGGGGGGGGGGGGGGGGGGGGGGGGGGGGGGCGGGGGGCGGCGGGCGGCGGGCGGCGGAGTGACACCCAGCCCAGACCCGTCGTCGTCGTCGTCCACCCCACAAGAATCGTCATCGCCCGACCGTGTTGACCATTGCCAGACGGGGATCTGTATTACTGTTCAAAGAATCGTCAATCAAAGAACGAACGGTGTGAGAAAATTGTACGTATCATGGGTTGATTGTAACACCCCCTCCGTTCGTCGCTACCCACCGAATCAGGCGCTGCCGTCGTCCGCTCATGTCCCCCGCAGCAAAAAAGTTGATCCATGTTGGATTGTATACTAAAGAAACGCTATACCCCTTAGCTATGCGAGCACTGATGAAACATGCTCACACCGCGATTCGAACGCGGGACCTTTTCCTCCAGATTTCGAACCGGGGACGACCGGGACTTCGAACAGTTGACACGCGAAACGAGCGTGTTCGTGGGGACGCGGGGGCTTCGTTCCGAGCCCCACCAGTGCCAGCCGGGACGTACTTGTGCTTCCTCTGCTTCTCGGTGTCCACGACGAGTGGGACCGATATACGTCCCGAGTGGTCGCGGAACCGACAGGGATTCCCCGACGACCTCGAGTACACGACGACCTCCCCGTCTTCGACCCGCAGCCCGGTGCCCACCAGCGTGGCTGAGTGCTTTTCACATTCACAATCACATGTACGTAATATTCTCCGGGTCCTCGTGCGGCAGCGGCGCCCCCGTCGAACTGTCCGTACAACACGCCGTCGTGTTCGTCTCCGAGTCCATCTTCGTCACCGAGCCGTCCGGCAACCAACACAGCCCGTAGATGCGCTTCTTCGGGATCTGCTGCCCGGCACGCTTCGGCTCAAACACCCGCAGCGTCATCCCCATTAGACGCTCCGCGCGGTGGACGGCCTGCAGCTTCTCCTCCGACATCGTCTCGTAGACGATGGCGTCCTCGTCGCGACGAAGGTCCAGGTTGCCCGACCTGCCAGACCCGCTCATGCCCGCGAAGTTCAACGTCGCATACTCGCCCCTGAGAACGCAGCCCTTGAGCGCTTTGTCAATCGACGCGTACTGCTTCTGACGCTTCTCGGATGGATCCGTCGACGGATTCTTCTTGGGACCTCCCTTCCTCTTCGCTGATGATCCGCTCATACTCGACGCTCCGGACGTATTCGCGACAACACACCAATATATTGAACCCGACACGAACGACACGAACGACAACGACAACGACAACGCCGCGCAGAGGTGGAATGAACGACGGGGCAGAAGTTTGGTTTGACTCTACCTTCAACCACGTACCCGACGGTCGCTCCGCTCCCACCCACCCAACGGTCGCTCCGCTCCCCACTAACCAACCAACCCAGTCACTTACAGGAAGAAGAGACGACGGCAAAGAGGAGGAGGAAAACGACCCTCTCCCTCCCCAACAGCGGGTCGCTTCGCTCCCCGCCGCTCCCCTCCTCAACGCTTCCTCATGCACCGCAACAACCGCTCCAGCGCCTTCTCCACCCGCCCCTTCAACACCCCGTCGGCGCACGTCACCCTCACCTCTGCAATCTCCCCCCCTCCCTTCACTACACACTCCACGATGACGTGCCTGCCCTCCACCTCGACGAAAATCTTGCCCGCCTTGTCGTCCACCCGCGTCTCGCCGAACTGCGAGTGCAGCACCCGCTCCAGGACGCGAATCTCGTCGTCCTTCGCCCCCGCCCCGTCCTTCTCGTCGTCGTCCTCGCCAAAGTCGTTCTCCAGCAGGATGAGCGCGATGACGGCGTCCGCAATCAGGTCGTTCGAGCTCCCGCTCACCCACTCGAGCACGACCCGGCCGCTCCCGCCCCCGTCGCTCGTCACCGTGACGTTCTCCCCGATGCGCACCATCTGGTGGCTGCCGTGATTGCCATCCCGCTGGCTGTCATCGTCGCCGCTCTCGCCGCCGTCCACGAAGAAGACGTCGTCGAACGTCATCTCCAGGCTCAGCCGCAGGTCCTTGAACTTGCCGTTGTACAGGATGGACTGGCGCTGGGTCACCGATCCCGTCTGCAGCTTGGTGTACAGCCCCAGGTCGTCCTGGTTCATCACCGACAGGTGCCCGTTCTTCTTGACCACCACGCCCTGGACCCGCTTGGTCGGTTTCGTGAGGTTGCTGGCGCCGCTGATCGAGCCGTACAGCCCGCCCTTGCGCTTGGGCGCGTGTGCAATCAGCACCTCTTCCGTCACCTTTCATTACGATTGGACGATGGAGCGGCGAGAACGAGTGAGAGAGAGAGACAGAGATGTGAGAGGGGGGGACGGTTGCTGCGCTCCCGTCACCCCTCCCCGTTCGTGCTCACCCCACCTACTACTACGTACCTTTGGCGTGTACACCGTCCGGCTCGACCCCAGAACCTTGCTCCGCTGCTCGAGCGCCTTCTTCAGCCGCTGCATCTCGTTCGCCTCCCCGTGCACCAGCACCACGTGCGGCGGATCCAACGCATCCAAAAACTCGCTCGTCTGCGGAAAGTCCGCATGCGCCGAGAACGAAATCGCGTCCACCTGGCACCGCAGCGGCAGTCTGCGAAGGGTGGGGTGAGACGGGTGTCGGACGGGGTGAGACGGGTGTCGGACGGGGTGAGACGGGTGTCGGACGGGGTGAGACATAACAATACCCACCTGGCGCCGCTCTTCGCCATGATATCCTTCGGACTCGACAGAATGTCCCTCGCCAGCGTCCCCTGCACCGCAAAGTCCGCGATAATCGTGCAGTTCTTAGGATCCCCGCACCACGCCTCGAACAGCTCCCGGCTCATCCCACTCTGCAGCATGCTCGGCGTCGCCATCACCACGCACGGCCCCACGTCATCAAACTGGCTCGTCGACCGCAGATGCGTCACGTGCTTGAACTGAAACGGATTCGACGTCCGCTTCAATGCCTCCCGGATGTCATCGTTCATCATCTCGATGTACGACCGGTACACCGTCATCGCCCTCCGCGCCAACCCCGACGCCTGATAGATCGGCACGCCGTGCAGCTCGGGATGCTTGCTCCAGTACTCCTCCAAAATCAACAAAAGCTCCTGCGCCCGACCCAACGCCACCACCGGCAACAACACCCGACCCCCCCGGGAGACCGAGCTATGCACCATCGCCGCAAACTTCTCCTCCCGCTCGCGACGCGGCAGGTGCCGCGACACCCCATACGTCGACTCCACGATGACAATATTCGGACGCTGATCCACCGGCAAATCTAGAGAGAGAGAGAGAGGGAGGTGAGTGAGTGCTACGTGAGCGAGCGAGCACCGATACCACACCCGTACTACTACTACTACGTACCTGCCGCGGGCATATGCCTGTCTGCGATCCGACTATAATCCCCCGTATACAAACACCGCATCCCCGCCACCTCCACCATGAACATGGCCGCCCCCAACACGTGCCCCGCGCGATACGCCGTGATCCGCACCCCGTCCACGTCCACCGTCTGCCCGAAATCAATCACCTCTGCCCGCTCCATCGTCATCTCCACATCCTTATCCCCGTAAATCCCACTCCCGCTCCCACCCCCCTTGCTGTTCAACTTGACGTAATCCTTCAGCAACGTGTGCCCGATCGCCTTGGTCGGATGCGTCATCAACACCCGACCCTTGAAGTTCGTCCTCCCGACCACGAACGGCACCGCCGCAATATGATCCATATGAAAGTGCGTCACGAGCATCACGTCCACCGTCGACAGGTCGATGTGGTCCAGGAAGGGAAGCGAGGCGTGCCCGTGGTACCCCGGGTGGATCCCACAGTCAAACATGATCGTCTTGTCCAGGAACTTGACGATGATACACGACCGACCGACCTCCTGACCCGCGCCCAGCGGAATCACCTGGACCTGGTGCTGGAGAGACGACGACGACAAAGGGGACGACGACGAGGGAGGCGCGCCGAGGGCCCCCGGGACGGCCGTCGCGTTGTGCGCTGCGTGACCGCCTGGATGCGTCGTGGCCGTCGCCATGGTATATGGTATATGGTATAGAATACGGACGGTGGGATGTTTGTTTTGTCGGTGCTGTCGCGGGAATGGATTTTTGTAGAGTTGCGATTCGGAAGAAGAAGGCGCGAAGAGAGAGAGAAGGATCAGGATTGAGAGGAATGGGAATGAGCCTCTGTCTTTCTCCGCTCTCTGCCATCTCTCTGCCATCTCCAGGAGTCCTCGAGGACTGTGATTGACAGCCTGCTCGGCTTCGGCCTTCTTCTTCCGCGCACACCACCGGTTGTGCGCGTGCAGATCACCGGGCGGCGGCCGAGCGCAGAGCCTTCCTCTCCTCCCGAAGAGACCGACTGCAGGTCGACACACAAGACACAAGACACGAGACATCACACGACACACGACACACGACGAAGCGGAAAGACCTCCGGTGGTCCAGGCACTCGAGGAAGGAAAGACCTGCTCTTTCACTCCTCGAAGTTGTCATCATCACCCGTTCTCTTTGGTTCCATTGTATTCTCAGGAGGAGATACCATCATCATCCGCCTCCTTCGGCGTGAACGAACCACCACGGGGAAGAACGCACAGTTCCAGTTGAGAATTTCGTGTGAATTCTTGAATTCGTTGAAGAAAATCCGCGATGGCCGACGACAACGACAACGTGGGGAAGTCGAACACAGAGGACGCTTCCTCCTCGCGTTCCTCGTCTCAGCGGGCGCAGGCGTCGTTGACACCGCTGCGGGTTCAGCGGGATCCCTCGGAAAAAGACGAAAGTGGTAGTCAGCCTGCTCGTGGCCGAGTGGCCGGGAGCGACCTCTCGGGGGGGGGCTCTTCCCTCCCCTCGACGTCGTCGTCGTTGCAGTCGTCGTCTGGGGCTCCTGGGTTTATGAAGAATACGCTTGATGCGGTGTTGCGTTCGCCGACGGTGATGATGGGCGCGATGAAGAAGATGAATTCGAGGAACGTGGTGAAGGCGCGGACGAGTGTGGATCCGTATCGGCGGGCGGCGGATCAGGCGGTGTATCGGACGAGTACGCTGGTCCATGAGGCGAGTTTGGACGAGGAGCGGGCGGGGGCGGGGGAGACGGAGGGGAAGGACGAGGGGGTCAGGACGATACGGTATGGGCGGTGGGAGGAGGCCGGGGAGGGGGCGGAGGCAGAGGCAGGGCGGGGGCGGTGGGGGAAGAAGAAGGGCGGTGGTGGGTTGAACGCAGAGCTGATGAAGGTAGGTGTTGGTCTGGTGTGTTTGCTGGGAGTTGTTTGTTTTGGGTGGGTGCCACCAGCCTGGATGGGGCCTCTCTTTCTCTGGGGAGGGAGAGTGGGAGAGAGGGAGAGAGGGAGAGAGGGAGAGAGGGAGAGAGGGAGTCCAACCCAGTCTGGATGGGGTTTCCCTCTCCCGAGAGAGAGGGAGAGGGAGAGTTTCACGGGTCGCTTCGCTCTCGTTCATCTTCACACGACGCATCACCACGCACTCACTCGTACACCCACCCACCCCGTCTCTCTCTTCTCAAGGAGGACAACCGCGTGACGACGTCCAAGTACAACCTGGTGACGTTTCTGCCGATCTTCTTGTTTGAGATGTTCACGAGGGTGGCGTACCTGTACTTTTTGATCCAGGCCGGCCTGTCGTGGTGGTCGGTGGTGTCGCCGTACAGCGGCATCGGTGCGACCATGGCGCTGACGTTTGTGCTGGTCGTGGCCGGTGTGAAAGCGATTTGGGAGGACGTCAAGCGGCATCGCGAGGATGAGATATTGAACAAGAGCATCACGCATCGGGTGGTGTTCGAGGGCGAGGGGTCGACCCTTCGGGTGGAGGACGTGTCGTGGACGGATATCAAAGTGGGGGATGCCATCATGGTGAAGGACGATGAGAATTTCCCGGCAGACCTGCTGTGTTTGTACTCGGATCTGCCGGACAACGTGTGCTTCATCAAGACGACGAATCTGGACGGGGAGACAAACCTGAAGATCCGAAAGCCGGTAGACATTCCGGAGATCGATTCGATCGAGTCGTTGCGAGACGTGCAACTGACGCTGCGGGCGGAGAGCCCCAACATCAACCTGCACAACTTCAAGGGCACGATCAGCTGTCGTCGGCGGGCCAGCGACGAGAGCTCGACCATCCCGACGACAATGAACGAGATGCTGCTGCGGGGATGCACGTTGAAGAACTCCAACTACATTGTGGGTCTGGTGGTGTACGCGGGCAAGGCCACGCGGATCCAGATGAACGCCACCAAGACGCCGCTCAAGGTCGGGTCGTTCGACAGGTTCCTCAACCTGCAGATCTCGCTCGTGATCCTGCTGCAGATGGCCATGTGTGTCTTCTTGGCCGTCATGAGCTATGTGTGGATCGTCAACCAGGGGCAGGATCACCTCTATCTGGCGCTCGACTCCAAGGTGCAGGGCGTCTACTCCAACGGCTTTGTCCAGATCGTGCTCAACTTCTTCACGTTCTGGATCTTGCTGTCGTACCTGGTGCCCATCTCGCTGTTTGTCACGCTGGAAATTGTCAAATTCTGGCAAGGGTTCATCTTCATCAACTTTGACAAGATGATGAAGAACCCCGTGACCAAGGAGCACGCCATCTGCAGGAACTCAAACCTCAACGAGGACCTGGGCCGCGTCGAGTACATCTTCAGCGACAAGACCGGGACGCTCACGTCCAACGAGATGCAGCTGCGCCAGATATCGATCAAGGGAGCGATATACGGCGACATGAAGTTCAAGCTGGAGGAGCACGAGGGCGACACGGGCCTCGAGGCGCTCGAGGGCTTCGACAGGAACCTGGCCAGGGCGGCCCGGGTCATGAAGGGGATGCCGCTTCTGGACACTGCGGTGTACTCTGGAGGGAGCTCCAAGAAGATCATGGCGTTCCACAGCAGCAAGCCCAGCGCCGGCACGGCATCCGACCTCGGGGTCATCGCAGACAACCTCGAGTCCGGCTGGGACACGACGTTGGGACACCATATGACCGACTTCTTCACCAACCTGTGCCTGTGTCACTCGCTCATCATCGAGGAGGACGATTCGTACCAGGGCCCCTCGCCCGACGAGGTGGCCCTGGTCGACGCCGCCAGGCAGCTCGGATTCGAGTTCAAGAAGCGCTCCCAGGGCAAGCTCACGCTCAGCCTGCTGGGCAAGGAGGTCGAGTACGAGATTCTGAATGTCATGGAGTACAGCAGCGATCGCGGGTGCATGTCGGTCATCGCCCGCACGCCCGACGGGTCGGTCCGCCTGTACTGCAAGGGCTCCGACACCAAGGTCATGGCCAAGATCCGCAAGGGGACCAACGAGAAGCTCTTGGACCATACCAACGAGAATCTGTACACGTTTGCGTGCGAAGGGCTGAGGACGCTCGTGCTGGGCACCAAGCTCATCCCCGAGAGGGAGTACGCCGAGTGGGACCGACGGTACCAGGAGGCTTCGTGCCTGTTCGAGGGGCGAGAGGACGCGCTCGACGCGCTCGGTCTCGAGATCGAGACGGACCTCGAGCTCATCGGCGTTACGGCCATCGAGGACAAGCTCCAGCAGGGGGTGCCGGCCGCCATCGAGACGCTCCTCGACGCCGGCATTCGCATCTGGATGATCACCGGGGACAAGCAGGAGACGGCCATCAACATCGCCGTGTCGTGCAATCTGGTCAAGCATGTCGACAGCCTGATGATCGTCAACGTCGGTGACGCCGACGATCCGGTGGCCCGCGTGACTGACCTGATCGGGGACGCCGAGTCGAAGATCGAGGCCATGTACCGGAAGGAGACCGGACTGACCGTCGACGACCTCGAGGAGATCCCAGACACGTGGCAGCATGGCGAGTTCTCCATCGACGGCCCCACGCTGAACTACGTCCTGGCCTCGGACGCGCTCCAGCTCAGGATGGCCCAGATCGTGGCGAGGTGCAGCGGCGTCGTCATCAGCCGCTCGAGCCCGAGCCAAAAGGCGGCCGTCGTCTCGATGATGAAGGAGTACGAGATGAGCAAGGCCGCCGGGAAGAGCAGGGGCATCATCCGCTGGTACAAGAGGTACAAGCGCCGGCTGCAGGGCAAGATGCTGTCGATCGGCGACGGTGCAAACGACGTGGCCATGATCCAGACGGCCGATGTCGGCATCGGCATCATGGGCAAGGAGGGACGCCAGGCGACCAACAGCTCGGACTATGCCATCTCGCAGTTCCGCTTCCTGGTGCCGCTGCTGCTGGTCCACGGCAACCTCGCCTACTACCGCCTCTCCCGCCTCATCAAGTACTCGTTCTACAAGAACATCACGTTCGCCTTTATCATGTTCTACTACCAGTTCTACAACGGGTACTCGGGACAGGCGCTGGTGGACTCTATCACGGCCGGCATGTTCAACGTCGTGTTCAGCTCGATGCCGATCCTCCTCTTTGCGGTCCTCGACAGGCCCGTCGGCTCGCTGACGGCCTTCATCAGGTACCCGCAGCTCTACAACAAGCGGGACAACAACTCGCTGAGCACGTTATCGTTCTGGAAATCGGGCATCCTGCTGGGCATCGCGCATGCCGCGGTCAATTTCTTCGTCCCGTACTACTCGCTCACCACGGTCGGGCGCTACAACATCTCGGACGTCTACTCCATCGGCAAGATCACGTTCGCTGCCCTCTTGGGTACGATTACGCTCGAGGCAGCCCTTATTGCGAGGTATTGGACGTGGGTGTTCTTCTGGTTCGTCATCCTGTCCTACTTCCTGGTCTACCCGTACTTTATCGTCTTCCCCTACATCGAGCTGGGCCTCAAGATCTACGATCCGGCCCAGATCGGCGTGGCCGAAGAGTGCATGGCGACGCCGCTGTTCTGGTTCATCATCATGGTGTGCTACGTGCTGACCTTCGGCAGTCGCCTGATCGAGAAGACGATCCAGTGGACCTTCTTCCCGCACGACGACATGATCCTGGCGGAGAAGGAGAAGATCGAGGAGAGCAAGGGACGCACGCTCGTGTCGGACGCGTCTGGAAAGAGCGCATTCAGGATCCAGACGCTCGCGGCCGAGGCCGCGAGCAGGCCCACGAGCTCCATGCACGGCTCGGACGACCTGCTCGACTCTGACGACGACGAAATCACTTCCTAGAGACGAACGATGACGACAATGACGACGTTGACGACGTTGACGATGACGACGAAACTTCCAATTGATTTGTTTGCAACAGAAAACATCCCTTATACACGGATATACCCTACACAATCTCCACGCCACTCCCGTCGACGACCTCGCCGATGATGGTCGCGTCCACCCCGGCGGCGAGCGCCTTGTCCGCGTCCGCCTTGGTCATCACCGCAATCATACCGATGCCCATGTTGAACGTCAGGTACATCTCGCTGTCCGCGATGCCTCCATTCTCCTGGATCCACTTGAACAGCGGCGGGATCTCCCACGTGCCGCGGGTGATGCGCGTCCCGAGCCCCTTGGGAATCACACGGGGGATATTCTCGACGAACCCACCCCCGGTAATATGCACCAGACCTTTCACGTCGACCATATCGATCAGCGACATGACCTCCTTGACGTACAGCCTCGTCGGCGTGAGCAGCGTGTGTCCCAGCGACTTGTCGCTCCAGTCGACAACGGTATCAAAGCTGTTGCCAGACGTTTCAATCACTTTTCGGACCAGACTGAACCCGTTGGAGTGCACACCGCTCGACTTGTATCCGATGATGACATCCCCCGCCTGGATACGCGAGCCGTCGATGACCTTGTCCTTCTTCACCGACCCGACGGCAAATCCGGCGAGGTCGTACTCGCCATCCGCGTAGAAACCGGGCATCTCCGCCGTCTCCCCGCCAAGCAGTTGACACTCGGACTCGTTACAGCCGTCCACGATCCCCTTGACCACCTGGCAGACGTGATTGGATGCCGTCGTCTTGTCGTGAGGTGCGCGAGCGAGCAGGCGAGCGAGCAAGCGGGGGTGGTCCAAAAATCGGGTTGTCGTTTGGGGATCATTCCAGCCTCAGCTATCGTCGAACTGTTGTGGAAATCAGTAAACCAAACTCTCACTCTCGCAGACACTCGATCACCCCGCCCCCGAGAAACAGGACGGGGCATGACAATATCGGCCTGCTTCTTCTATTGGTACCCAACGACCCAACGACAACGAAATCAACAACGACCGAAAGCAGCAGCAACAACAACAACAACAACAACAACGCACCTGCTCGGCCGTATCGACATCCAGCTTGCCGCACGCAAAGTAATCCAGGAAGAACATCGGCCTCGCCCCCGACGTAATAATATCGTTCACACTCATCGCCACCAGATCAATCCCCACCGTATCGTGCGTATTCAGATCAAACGCTAGCTTCAGCTTGGTGCCCACCCCGTCCGTCCCCGCAACCAGGTACGAATCCCCAAACGGCACCATCCCCGAAAACCCCCCGATGCTCGGGTTGAGCTTTTGAATCCTCCTCACCAACTCATTCCCAGCCTCAATATCCACCCCAGCAGCCTTATAGCTCAGACCCCCCTCCTGCCCCGAAGCCCCAACGCGCGCGTGCCGACCGACTGACGCCGACCGAACGCGGACCGGCGAGGACGAGGCCAGACGGCTCGTCCGGGCGGCATGCGGTAAATTCGCCCGAACGAGCGCGCAAGGCGGTGCGGTCACCGCTGTGTACATACTGTCCGTTGCCTATCTATCACCGACGTATGTATGTATGTGATGATGACGCGTGCACGTGTCTGCACGTGTCTGTTCGGTAGATGCGTGAGAATTTCAAATTCCGACAGGTCACACAGCGCCGTCGTGTGTCGTTTCTTGGCCTCGGTACGTGTATGAACACTCCACCGAAGTTCACTTCGCTCCCACCACTCTGATTTTGATAAATACCACTGCCCCGTCGTCTTTTTCGTCCACGACCATCCCCCTTGAGTTCTCCCCTCGATCGAGGGGAAGGAGCTCCTTGATAAGTTCCAGTCCAGGACCGTCTCCAAGCACGTCGACTGGTGATGGTAGTAGTGCTCTTCGCCCACGGTGCCGTCGGCCGAGAGCGACTGCTTGTGTGCGGAATACAGCCGATGCCGCTGAACCAACCATCTCTTACATTCCCGTTCTTCTTCCGCCTACCCCAACCCAAACCCGACCAAAAAGAACCGCATGAAAAAGTACACGCACGCCCCTGTAAACAGATACGAATCCAACCGATCCAACAACCCACCGTGCCCTGGGATCAAATTACTCGCATCCTTCATCCCGGCATCCCTTTTAATCACGCTCTCAATCAAGTCCCCGAAGATACTACTCACGAACACAATCGTCCCCATCGCCACCCCCCCAACCAAACTCCCCGGCCACTGAAACATCCTCCAACACAACAACGCCCCCAGGATGCTACTCACCAGCCCCCCAACCGCCCCTTCGACCGTCTTCTTCGGAGACACCTTGATCAGCTGCGTCTTCCCCAACGACTTCCCGCAGAAGTACGCCCCCGTGTCCGCCGCAATGATACACAGCACCACCGTCCACGTCGCCACCAGCCCCACCGTCGCATTTGCCACCCCCCCAAGCAAACCCTGCGACAGCGCACTCTGCAGAAACACCGTATTCACCGCCGGCATCGACAACAGACGCAACTTGATCCAGAAACTCGGAAGATATCCGCAGTACATCAAGCCGAAGACCGACGAGGTGAGCTGCGAGAAACGAGGCTTCTCCGACGCAAACAGCTGCAGCGAGAGCACCGCAAAGGTCGCCACGGCCATCGCCGACGCCATCTTCCCGCCCGATAGGTACGACCAGGCGTTCAGCCCGACGCAGAGGAGGGAGATGAAGGAGGACACGAGGGGGGGCGGTGGCTTCATCCCACGCGCGATCCCCTGCGCATTGACCATCCCGATAAACTCCTGGGAGCACTGGTAGGACGCCAGACAAACCACAATGGCAAACGGCCACGACCCGATGATGATGATAATGGCCGCGGAGAGACCCAGGAGCATGCCGAAGAGGGTACGCTTCGCCAGGGAGGAAAGGGGTGGCGGCGAAGAAGAAGAAGAAGAAGAAGGAGAAGGGCTGTCGCTGGAAGCAGAGGCAACAACACAGGCAGAGGCAACAGCGGCGGCGGGTGCCCGCCGCTGGCCTCGTCGCCGCTCGCCACCGACCAGTCGAAGAGACATCCCAGCCATTCGTGTCTCGGCCTCGACGCCAGAGACTGCGGCTTTCGGAGTCAGAGTCGTCGTTTGCCGATGCTGCCGACCGTGACCGTGACGGCAGACTCGCTGTGCTCGGTCCGCCACCGATACCTGTCGCATAGACAGCATTGAGCTCATCGTGCTCTATCTACCGAACCACGGGTCGATACAGAACCACCACGAGTGGAGGATTCGAGATTTTCGATGGAGCGATGCCTGGAATGAATGGAAACCACGGCAATAAACCGGTCGTCTGCCGTCTACCGTCTACCGTCTGTCTGAAACGACGTGTTCTTGACGACTTGACGTCCGCGTGGGTATACGAAATGCACAGTGGCCATCGGACGATCCCAGAGGTACGCGAAACGCTGGCTCTGGTTTCGCTACTCGTACACTCGAAAGTTCTGTTATTCTATCGCGTGGTCACGATGGTCAAGTTCTTGAAGGTACGCTACCGATCCGTCGCCGTATGGGGTCTGTCGAGGCTCGACGGCGGGCGACTCGTGGGCTCTGGGCCGATTCGGGCCTGTGCGGCTGCGCCGAATCATCCGCGTCATTCCTCCGTCTTCCCGCGTTCCGTTGGTGCATTTGTCGCGTGTTTATACTGTTGTGGTTGTATTTGGTGCGGGGGAGTGGGGGAGGGCGGGAGGGGCGGGGGGAGGGCGGGAAGGGATTTGGAGGGAATTTGGAGGCTGTGAATGCGGCGGTGGTGGCTCTGCGGAATCGTCGGCGACGAAGCGTAGAAGCGTAGAAGCGTAGAAGAGACGAAGACGCGGAGGCGGGGAGACGTGGAGACGTGGAGACGCGGAGACGCGGCGTGGTGAATCCAAGGCGAGCTTCGCTCGCCTTGGATTCGAATGAATTCGCAGACTCGACGACTCACTGCCTTCTTCGCTCCCATTATCTGTAGACTGGCAAGGTGGTGATTCTGCTGTCGGGGAGGTATGCGGGGAAGAAGGCTGTGATTGTGAAGAACTACGATGATGGGCACGGGTCTCGTACGTATGGGCACGCGCTGGTGTGTGGTTTGTCGAAGGAGCCGCGTAAGGTGACGAAGAAGCAGTCTGAGAAGAAGCAGGGGCGTCGGTCGAGTTTGAAGACGTTTACGAAGGTGGTGAATTATCAGCATTTGATGCCGACGAGGTATACGCTGGATGCGGACCTGAAGAATGTGATTACGAGCGAGAGCTTGGAGAACGGGACGAGCAGGACAGCAGCGAACAAGGAGGCCAAGAGTATTCTGGAGGAGAAGTTCAAGAGCGGGAAGAACAGGTGGTTCTTTACCAAGCTGAGGTTCTAAGTGGGACGTGTCTGTCGGTAATTTATTCGTGTTGGTGTAATGGTGGGATGATAGGAGAAGAGAAAGGGAGAGGGGGGGAGGGGGAGGCGTGTCCGCTTTTCTGTATAAATACGCCCTTACACTCACAACCACGAACTCGAACGACTATATCTGTTTACTCGTCGAGGACAACGACGCCCTTGCCGGCAAAGTCCTGGTCCTCGGCGAGCTCGACCACGGTGTGCATGGCCTCGTCCTCGTCGTCCTCGGCCCTCCTGCGGGAGATGACCACGCGGAGCTTCTTCGGCACCGACCTAATTCCCTGGCTCCAGATGGCCTTGTTCAGCTTGACATCCACGCTCACCCTCTCGGTCTGCATCACCTTGCCCGCAAACGCCTTGATCTCCTTCACGGCGCGCGGCGCCCGCTTCTTGAAGGTGACGCCGTGCAGACGCTTGTGCAGGTTGATGGTGTACTCCCTCGAGACCACCGTGTTCTTTCCCTCGCGAGCCATTGTGTGGTATATATCTGGTGGAAGGGGGGAGGGGGAGGGGCGTGAGCGCGGGGGAGGAACGAGGGGGGAGAGAGGGAGGGAGAGGGGGAGAGGGAGAGAGGGAGAGAGGGAGAGAGGGAGAGAGGGAGGGGAGACGACGACGACGTCGACCCGCTCCCGCGCTCGCTCTCCTTCGAGCATCCAGTCAGGCAGGCACTCGGCCCCTCGGCCGAACACGCCGTCGTCCGTTCTTTCCGCGCTTGATATGGCCATGACAGAAGCTCTGGGTGTCATAGCGACGTCGTATACGGCGGAGGAGCGGAAGGAACGGGAGCGTGGGCCAGCCACTCGTGCGACGGCGAAATTGTTCAAGTGACACATTCGAGCGCACGCAGGGCCGGCGGTGACTGTCGTGCCGTCAGAGGGAAGAGAGATGCGTGATACGTACCTATGAGCAATGAATATTGACTGCCGGGGCGGTGTGGACGTGGCAGTGAAGGCGAGATTTTTGAGAGGGGGATGGTGGTGAGCTGCACGGCATGGCCTCGATGGTTGGTCGCTCCCGTCGGGGCAAGCAGGTCGGGTGGGCCGGGTGGGGATGGGTGGGGTGGGTGGGCGTCGAGGGGTGGGTGGGCGTCGCGGGGAGCCACGTGGCACGGACGACTGACCCCGGGCAGTGCGGTGACTGACTGACTGGCTGACTGGCTGACTGGCTGACTGGCTGGCTGGGTTGGGACCGCGTGGATCGGGGTGACTCGCATGCTTCGGCAAGTTCAGGATCACGTAGGCAAACGCGGGGGCGCCAGGACGGAATGCTTCGGCCCGATGGACAGCTCCTCCGCGTCCCTTCTCGGGCTCCACGTCGGGCTTGAAACGGGTGAATGCCGAAAAGGGTGCCGAAACCCAGAACAATTTGCTCCTTCTGCCTCGCTAATTTGCTCAAAAAACCGCCACACAGGCCTGAAACGATGATGCTGACGCTGCGCGCTCCGGTCAAATCGATCCGCCCCAAACGAGGACACGTACGTTCCGATTCTCGACTGTGCTCTGTCGTCGGCCCGATGTTCATTCGCTCGAAGATTTGTCGACGGCGACGGCGGATAAACGAGGCCAACACGAGGCCAACACGAGGCCAACACGAGGCCAACACGAGGCCGGCCCCGACACGAGGCCGACCCCCACGGAAGTCTCGTCGAGATATCTCCTCACGCAATACCCCCGCTCCATCAATCCCCTCTCTCTCTCTCTCTCTAGGCTCTGGTGGTCCAAAATTCGGCCTATTGGACGCTCCATCAGACGGGGACTCCGAAGGGGAGGATGGCGCCGTCCATCGACCTCACGGGCTGTTTGTCGACGCACCACGCCTGCACGCTCGGGTCAAAGGACACAGTCAGTGCACAGAACGACTTCACCATCATGAACGAGTATGGTCTTCATCTGATGTTCGAAGAGCATGGGAAGCACAACCATACGTTGGACTCTGATTCGGTGTTGTACATGACGGACGTCGATTCGAGGAACGACGTGTACCTCGACGGGGTGCTCGTTCCGCGCGGGGCCAGGGTGGCTTGCAGGCCCGGGAGCCTCGTGTCTCTGGAGGGGGGGCCGTCGTTCGTGGTCGAGCGTAATCTCGTCGCGCACGCTTGATGCGACGGCGGCGAGGATGTCAATGGGGCACTCGTGGAGTTGAGATGATGCGTTTTGCCTGTTTCCTGTTTGGGGGCTTCAAGTTTTTCTCGCGTATGGCGATTGGCCATGCGTGCATCGCGGTTGATGATAATGAACGTATATTTTCTGATCTCGCATCGGCCGGTGTCGCCCGTGTCGCCGACCTTGGCGTCGGGGCACTCGATCGATGGTTTTGTTGAGGTAAGTTTTTAAATCATTCAATGTAAATCTAAGCCAAGCTCTGCATCTTGATGGGCGACACGGTGCCGGCCGGCGCCGCGCCGGCGAGGCTCGTCGTCAAGTACTCCAGCTTGTCCGACCGACTTGAGTCCTCGGCGCCGAGCAGCAGCGGCGCGAGCGCCTCGACCGTGTCGTTGTCGAGCGTGCCGAGGAGGTTCTTGCCGTCGTACAGGGTGCCGAGGTCCTCGGTGGAGAAGGGGATGGCAGAGTCCTCGGAGAGGAGGAAGTGGTGGCCGCCGCTCATCAGTGCCTTGAGCTGGGTCAGGACGTCGTTGCTCACCGATTGGGTGTTGAACCTGTCGTCCCAGTACATGGTGCTCAGTCTGTAAATCTGCTGCACGGAGAGCGACGGGCAAAGGTCCTTGCGGATCTCGTCGAGCGTTTTCTGGGCCTTCTGGTGGATGACGAGGAACGTCACGGCCTGGCGGAGGTGCGACAGGTTGTGCAGGCTGTTGCCGACCCACTCCTCGCCGGCGGCTACGGTCCACTTCTCCACCTCATGCAGGCCCAGCTTGGCGTACTCCCCGTTGCTGAACGAGCAGCAGTCTCGCTTGAGCATGAGCTGGTTGAACAGGAAGACGTCCACGATGGCAAAGAGGTCCTCAAAGAGCTTGGAAGCCAGCACGTGAGGCACGTGGTTGGCCTTGAGGATGGCCAGGAGCTCGTCCAGAACGTCAACCATCTCCTTCCAAGGGGACTTTTTCCCGCGGTGGCCGGCGGCCGTGGCGTTCATGCACAGGATGAGCAGGCCCGAGATTTCTCGCTTGAAGTTGTCGCGCAGACGGGGGAAGATGGTCTGCACCAGCGCTCCCAGGCCCTGTTTGAAGAGCAGGGCCGCGTACCTGGCCTCGAACTGGACGTACGAGGCGGGGACGGCGTTGGCCCCAGACGGGCTGGGGCTTCCGCTGGCGCCGGCGCCGGCGCCGCCGTCCGGCCTGCCGGGCGATCGGAAGTAGGAGAGTAACCCCTTGGCGGCCTGCTGGCCGGATATGCGCAGGCGGGCCGTGATCCCGTTCTCGTTGGCGGAAGGCTTGGTGTGACGCTGCATCAGGTAGTACAGGGCGGCGGTATTGGTGAACCAGTAGCCCAGTCGGTCGTTGTCCTCCTGGAAAGACTCGATCTGCATGCCAATGGCTTCGCTGACCCGCTCGAAGATGGCCCCCTTCTCCTGTTGGATGGCCTTCCAGTGGACAAAGGAGCGGAACACGACGACCGCCGCGACGGGGTTGCCCTGGTGGAACCCCAGGTCGACCTTGAGGGCCGAAATGAGGCGCTCCTGGTCGGCCACACGCTGCTCCCTGAGGAGCTGCTGCTGTCTGGCGACCAGCTCGCGCTGCTTGCGGTCCATGTCGGAGACGCCGGTGCTGCTCCTCTGGCCGAGGACGTCCTCGCGGTCCAGTGATGACCTCCTGGCGACGAGGTGACCCGAGCTGTTGCGCGGCGAGCCGATGCCTCTCTCTCCCGGTGCTCCGGGCGCTCCGGGCGCTCCCGGCGATCTCGGCGACCGGGATCCGCCCAGCGCCACGGGGCCGGCGCCGAGACGGCCGGCCGCGATCTGGGCCTCCTCCATGGCGTTATCGCGCTCGACGAGCGCGATCCGGAGCTGGGCCTCGAGATTGGCGACCCGATCTCCAGAGACGTTCTGCATTTCCTCGATTCGTGCCTCGAGCTCCCTGATCTTCGTCTCGTGCGCGGCCACGAGGGCCTTGCTCGCGGCCAGCTCCTCGGCCGTCGCCGCACGCTGGGCGTCGAGCTCCTCGAGCGCCTTGGAGAGCTCGCCCTGGTGACGCGCAGCGGTCTCGGCGGCAGACTTGGCGGCGGCCGCGATTTCGTCCTTGGACCGCACGACGTCGGCCCTGGCCACCTCGAGCTCGCCCTGCATGAGGACCTCTACCTCGGCCCGGTCTGCCTTCTCCTGTTTGAGCTGCTTCCGCAGCTCGTTCCGCTGGTTTTTGAGATTTTCCGAAAGCTCCTGCAGGTTGAGGACCTTCTTCTCCAGGTTTTCTTTGTCCTGCATCAGCTTGCCGCTCTCGCGGGCCGCGACCCGCCGCCTGCTGACCTCGGCCCTGGCGAGGCGCGCCCGCCACAGGCTCTGCGCCAGGACGACGGCCCGCACGATCTCTTCGAACTCCCGGCGGGCGACGCACGTCCTCCAAGAAGACTGGATGAGGGTCGCCGCGGACTCGCGGCGCTGGGCCGCGAGCGCCTTGTTCTCCACGTAGAGCCTGTAGGTCCGCTGGATGACGTGGACCGCGTCGAACACGGCCAACAGGCGCTTGCGCGCGGCGAACGACCTGTATGCGGTCTGGATCCTGAGTGCAGCCCGCTCAGACCGCCGGTGGTGCAACTCCTCCCTGGCCTTGAAGCTCCTCCAGTTGCCCTGGATGCGGAGGACCGACGAAACGGTCTCTTGGAACTTTCTGCGTGCCAGCCACGACTTGATGTGGGCCTGGATCAGCGTTGCCGAGCTGTTCTGAAGCTCCATGCGCTTCTTCTCCAGTTCGGCCATCCTGCCCGCCCGCAAGAACACCCGGCTCTTGCCGAACTGCGTGTCCCGGTGGGTCAGGCTCCGCTCAATGATGGCCTGCGTCATCTGCCTTGCGTTCGGGGCTCTGTTAGGACCGCTGAAACCGTTGGGATCGTTCGAAACGTCCAGGAACATCATCCAGAAGTGATCGCAAAACTCTTCGTACGTCCTCTTGGACGGGTAGCCGGCGCAGGATATGCGGACGGCCTCGAGGACGCCGCCGCAGCGCAGCTGCTGGAGCACGCCTGGGACCTCGAACTCCATGGGGACGCTCGACTTGTTCGGCTTGATGCATCGGATGTAGTGGGGTTCCATGTCGTGGAGGGTCGACATCAGTTCGTTGAGCTGCTTGCTGAACCTCGAGCTCACCGAGCTGAACTTGAACGATGACTGGACGCCAGAGGACGAGGACGAGGACGTCGAAGACTCCTGGTCCGCGGGATAAAGACCCCGGACAAACGCCTCCGTAGAATCCCCCAAGAGCTCCTGGTGCTCGAGCACGACAAAGTCCTTGTTCTTCTCGAGGAAGTTGAGCGTGTCGTACTGCACGTCGCCCGCGTAGTGCTGGATGACGAACTCGTCCCGCGCCAGCTTGGGCTTGGAGAACCTGGAAGACTTCGAAATGAAGTCCGAAGAATATAGCTTCTGTGCAAAGTCGCTGTTGGTGGCGCGGGGGAACTTGCAGCTCTCGTCCAGCAAGTCCAGGACGCCGGCGTGCCGGGCCCGCTGGGCGCCGCACCCCTCGATCACGTCGAGCACGTCTTGGTTGTCGACGAACTCGATGTAGCTCCATTCAATGCCCTCTTCCTCATACTCCTTCTGCTCCATCTTGAACACGTGCGCGTTGAAGTGCTGCTGGAGCTTTTCGTTCGCAAAGTTGATGCAGAACTGCTCGAAGTCGTTGCGCTTGAACTCCTCGAAGCCGTAGATGTCGAGGACGCCGATAACAGACGACGGGTTGGGGTCCTGGCCAATCGACTTGTTGATGCACTCCACGAGCCAGTCGAACGTCCGGCTGTACAGAGTCTTGGCGAACGCGTCGCGGGTGTTGTTGGCGGCATCCACGTTGATGGGGCTCACGATCTTGCCGTCCGGCGTGCGCCTCGTCCTGGTCGTCAAGATGGTGCGGAGCCCGTCTACGGGAACGCCCAAAAGCCGGGCCGTGTCGGCCAGTGACGCTTCCGCCGTCGACGCCGTCGACACCTTGCACTCGTCGTCGTCGACCGCCTCGAAGGTGACGTTTCCGAGGTGGAGCACCGCGGCCACTGCCTTGAATACGGACTCTTGGGTCTCCGTGGGGATGCCGACGATATCCATGGCCTGCCTCGTCTTGACGTACTCCTCCGCGTTGCTGCACCCGTCCAGCTCGAAGCACGAGCTCGTGCTCAGGTAGCGGAAGTCCCTCGCGTCCTTCAGATTCCAAGCCTCGCGCTCTTCCGCGGTGGCGCCGTCGCACAGCTGGTAGAACACGTGGTAGTTCCGCTCCGGGTCGGACACGCTGACCACCCTCGATCGCTCGAGGAGGTACGTCTTGATGGCCGCCCCGCAGATGCTCCCCCTTGCGTCGAACTGGATCTCCGTGAATTTTCCGAACCTCGACGAGTTGTCGTTCCTGACCGTCTTGGCGTTTCCAAACGCCTCCAAGAGGGGGTTAGACTCCAGGATCTTCTCCTCAATGTTGTGATCGTTCTCGATGGGGGAGCTCTCGACCAGGTACTGCATGATGTGCTTGCTGGTCTCGGTCTTCCCGGCGCCCGACTCGCCGCTGACCAGGATCGCCTGGCTCCGTCCGTTGGCCCGCATCTGCTTGTACGAGGTGTCCGCGATAGCGTACACGTGCGGCGAAAGCTCCCCTTGGTGATCGGCCGCGGCATAGCACTCCATCATATCCCCACCATAGAGGTGCGGCATGGGCTGGAACGGGTTGACAGCGATGAGAATTTGCCCCGTGTAGGTGTAGATGTCGTCGAGCTCGTATCGCGCCCGCAGGTTATGAAGCAGGGCCGGCTCGTTCAGGTGGTTGAGCTGGACGAGATCTTCGACGACCGGTCCTGCGTTCCTGAGCGGCGCGTTGGCCCCGCTGCACGCGTGCTCCTCGCCATCAGCCGTCTGCACGACGATTTGATCGCCTTGGAGTCGTGTGACCTGGCCCTCGATCCACGGGTGGTCTTTGTCGTCTTTCCGGTACCACACGGGCGTGCCAACCGCGTGCAGCGACGACGACGACTCTGCAACCGACTCTGCCATCGAAATGATCCGAACAGTTACTCGATTAGAGGAGCTCGCGAGCTAGACGACGCCGTGCAGATGGAGAAGCCCCCTCGACGTCCCCGTCGTGGTCTTCCTCGTCCTGGGGAAAAGCTCGTGGTGGATAACGAAGCAAAGAGCGTATAGACTGAAAAAAAATCGTCACAACAGACTGGTCACAACCGATTTGGCCAACGCGGTCTGGGCTCTCTCGCGTATCCCCGTCACCGTCTCCCCGCAGAGCGCCACGGACTCAAAGTAGCACCGAACGAGCGCGTGGGTGAACTGGGCCATGTCGAACAGGACCGCGACGCCCGCGTCGGTCGAGACGCTCGCGGCCAGCGCCGACACCGTCTCGATCGACGCGAGGGCCTGGTTCTCCGCCATCGCGCCGTCTATGGAGTCGACGAAGCGCTGAATGACGAGCTTAATCGCGTCCTTGAGCGCACGTTCGCTCTCGCCGAGCAACGACCGCTTTTCGACCAGCCTCGCCTCCTTCTCGCCCGGGGCGAGGGTCACGTCGCCCTCGATGAGCGCGATGTCATGATTGACGTCGTCGACGCGTGCCACGACCTTGTTGATAGTGAGCAGAAGGGCCTCGGTTGCCAGCCGATACTTGCTGTGGCCCTCAGTGAACTTGATGCTGCCCGAATCAAAGACCCACGAGACGACGGCCTTGGCAGAGATAAGCCGCAGCGTCATCATCCGGTCCACGACCATCGAGGCGCGCTGGATGTTCTGCGACCACACCTGCCAAATGGTGTCCATGCATGCGACCTCCGCCTCCAGGCCACCCTCCTGTACGAGGGCGGCGAGCGGGCCGTAGTACCGCTCAAGCGCGATGATCATGTGGGAGTACGTCTTCTGTCCGGCGACGAGCAGCGCGCGCAGCAGCATCTTGCACAGCTGGATCCGCCCCCCGAGGATTGCATCGATGCTGTGCTCCTTCGTCCAGTCCGCCAGCTGCTCGTCCTTGGTCTTCTTGCGGATGAGGTCGACAGCCTTGGCCGCCCAGACCCCCTCGAGGTCCTCCGACGGGGCGCCCAGCGCGGGGAGGGACTGGCACACCGGCTTGGGAGGCATCAACTGCTTGAAGTTTTCCGGCAGCACCTCCATGACGCGGTCGTGGTACGACAGGCGGACCATCCTCCCCAGGACGTCGCGGCAGAACCGCTTCTGGCAGTCGGTATCCGGCGCCTCGAGTACGTGGGCCCATCGTTCCCACGGCCACTGGAAGTTATAGTTGGACACGTGGTACGCGAGCCATTCGGCGAGCCGCTGGGCCAGGAAGGGGTCCAGGAAGGTCAGCCGAGAGAAGCACTCCTTGACGCAGGCAAAGATGGGCCTCGAGAAGGTGCTGATCAGCTTGCACAGGTCGACCATCAGCGTGCTGTACATCAGCGTCTTGAACTCTGACGTCGGCAACCGCAGCATCTGCCCGAAGATGGTCTCGCAGAGAGAAATCTCGTACGTGTACTTGAGCGGCATCGAGCGGGCCAGGCGTTTGGCGCACTCGACTCGGTCGCCCTCGAAAAAGTGGATGGTGTGCAGGAAGTAGTCCTCGGCGATGGTCCTATCCATGTAGAGCCGGTCCCCCTTGGTGTGATCGTCCTTCAGCAGGCGGACGGTGCCCCTGGGAGGATACCACGCGAGCATCTGAGCCGCAGACGCCTGAGTCGCGTCGATGGACGACGCGACCTTCTCTGCGGACAGTGCCTTGGGCGGGAGGGAGACGGAGGCCTGGTCGAAGCCACCCTCCGCCAGCAGACTCGACAGGTTGGGGATCGTCAGCTCCAGCGTGTAAATGTTGCTCTCCTGCATCTCGCGCAGCGCCCTCAAGATCGCGGGCAGGTCCCCACCGGCCCCGCAATCGCTCTTCGAGACGACATCGTCCTCGTCCAGCTGTGCACAGAACGGCCGGAACTCGGGGAACCTCTGCTGCGGCCGGTTCTGGACGTACGTCTCGCACCTGCGCAGCAGCTCGTCGTCGAAGAGCGTCTTGCCGCCGAACGGCAGCACCCCGAGCACCAACCGCACGAGGAAATCAGCGTACGGCTGTCTCGCCGCGGCGACCCCCTCCTCGGTCGTCGCCACGAGCTCCTCGGCGACCTCCAACAGCCCATTCATGACGTACTGCACCAGTGCCGCGCCCTCCATCATCCCCAGGCCCACCAGCGACGCCAGAAACCGCAGCGCAGCCTCCGCTTTGAACCTGTCGCCCCCCACCCCCGCTTCCGCGTACAGACAGTCCACGACCTCCTCCAGCACGCCGTCCACGAAGGTCGACTCATCGTTGCCGGCGACCATCATGCCCAGCAGCACCCCATAGAGTCCGCCCTTGGTATGCACCTGCACGACGCATCGGGTGAACATCCGCTGCAGCCTGACTCGCTCCGCCTGTGTCATGGAAATGTCCTTCAACTCGTCGACAACGTGCTGCAAGGCTTGGGTCGACACGAGCAGCCCGGGCATGCAGTCGTCGCCCAGCGTCAACAGGTTCGACAACAGGACCGCCCTCCGATCGAGCACGGGCTCGTCCCTGCCTCGCTTGTTGTGGCCCCTCCCCCGTCCTCGACCGCCTCCGTGATGTTGCATCCTCGTTTCGCGTCCGCCTCTCGACTTTGCGTTCCCGTTCCCGCGCTTGCCGCTCGACTGACTGGCTGAGATCGAGATGCGTAGTCGTTGGTTCTTCTCTCTCGTCGTGCGGGCTGACGAACTACGAATAATGGAGAGATCCAGCCAAATTTAAGTTTGGGGCCCTGTCACGGAATCCGCTCAGCTTCACCCGGCGCATAGCATACCCCGTCTACACGACGGAAAATATCAGCAGAGCGCGGGGATCTCAGCGTGCACAGAGAACGCGGGTGCGGAAGGTTTTTCGAACGGGGCCGAATCCGATCGATCCTCCACGCCCAGCGGCCGGCGACGAGCCCCGAAGATAGTTTTCGTTGGAAATTTTGATATTCGTCATGGTCGAGTCCACCACCCTCAAGCTGCCGGAGGTTTCCGACCCGTCTCTGGAGTCGTGGAGCACCTTCCTGGAGCAGGCCATGCACACGTTTGAGCGGTGCGTGCTGGCCAATTCGAATTTCCGGGTCCGACCCCACCCGCGCTCCCGTCGCTCCCCTCGCTCACGCACGCACGTAAACCCTCTCGCGCAGGTGCTCCCGCCTGAAGCCTTCCGAAATGCGGAAGCACTTTCCCGCGGAGCTCGTGGTTGATATCCTGAAGCGGACGCAGGCGCTGTGTTCGGCCGAGCCGACGTTGGTCGAGATCACGCCGTCGCCGACAGAGACGGTGACGGTCGTCGGGGACACGCACGGGCAGTTTCACGACGTGATGAGAATGCTGGAGGTGGCGGGGCCGCCGAGTGATGAACGGTTGTATGTTGTCAACGGGGACATGGTCGACAGGGGATCGTGGGGGCTGGAGACGCTGCTGACGTTCTGCCTCCACAAGCTGGCACGCGACGTTGCAGTGAAGGTGGCGGTGGGGAAGGGGTCGACGATGCTGGATTCGGCGCATCGATCGGTGATCAAGACCCCCGAGGCGGAACGCCGGTCTGGGTTTCCGGGCGTCACGTTGTTGAGGGGGAACCACGAGACGGCGACGTGCAGCATCATGTACGGGTTCAGGCAGGAGGTGGAGGCCAAGTACGGGAAGACGGCGGGCAAGACGGTGTTCAGTGCGTGCAAGCAGCTGTTCAAGAACTTGCCGCTGGCCGCGCTGGTGAACAAGCGCACGTTGGTGTTGCACGGCGGGCTGTTCCGGACGCGGCGAGGCAAGAAGCGCGCCCCAAAGGGGAAGGCGAAGGCGAAGGGGAAGGGGAAGAAGAGCAGCTCGTACGAGGATGACGAGGAATTCGTCTTGGACGAGGATGATGATCCGGTGCTGGGGTCGATCAACGACCTGCGGAAGGGGTCCAAGGGCGGCTTGGACGCAACTGGCCTGGGCGATTCGCGGCTGGCAGCCGACGTGCTGTGGTCCGACCCGGCGCCCGACGGGCAGCCTGGCTTCGAGGAGAACTACGCACGGGGCATCGGTATGGTGTTCGGGTCGGACATCACCGAGGAATTTTTGCGGAAAAACGACTTGAAGTTGATCATCCGGTCGCACGAGGGGCCAGATGCCCGCGAGTCTCGGCCAGACATGCCCAACATGCTCGAGGGTTGGACGGAGGACCACAGTACGGCTTCGGGAAAGCTTATGACTGTATTCAGCGCGCCGGACTACCCGCAGCATCTGCCGGACGACGTGGATCGGTTCAAGAACAAGGCGGCCGTCTTTGTTCTGTCGAGTGAGGGGGGGTTTGCCGTTCCGGAGGTCAAGCAATGGGAGGCCGTACTGCCCCGGCCCGAGTCGAGCCCGTATTACGACCTGGGAGTGCCCGACAGTGACGAAGAGATCGAATTGCTGCCGCCGACGGCGAGCGGCATGACTGATCTGTCGGACGAGGGCGAGTTTGAGGTCGGCTTGGGATCACCCGTACCCTTCGTACCGTTCACAGGCCGAGGTTATAGGCTGGGCACCGGTGATTCGGATCAATGAACGCGTGTCGTGCTCGCATTTTTTTATGAACGTGTGTACGTGTGTGTGTGTGTGTGTGTGTCTTCCATAGGATCATCGGGAAATCGGATCATCGGGCCACCTCGCTAGCTGTGCTTGCGCCGGCGCTTGCCGCCGTTGGCGTTAACCACTGCCGCCAGCTTGTTCTTGGCGATCTTCGCCTTGTGAGCCCGCCTGTTCATGGCCCGCTTGTCAAACTCGTAGTATGCGAACGGCTCGAGCTTGGACTTGCCGCGGACGTCGCCTCCGGCCTTGCTGCTCCGGAACCGGTCTCCCGACACGGACGAGCCGCGGCTCGCCTTCTTCGTGCGACCGTCGCCGTAGCGGCTCGTTCCCATGCCAGCGTAGCTCTTGGCCCGCGCAAGCGATTGCGATCCACGCAGAGCCAGCTCCTGGCCGGTGATACCGCGCAGCAGCTCGTCGTCAGAGTCGTCGTCAGAGTCAAACGCGTGGATGTCGCCCTCTGCGTCCCTGCCGCGCTTCTTGCTCTCCTCGTTGATGATCAGCTTGCCACCGCCGTCACGCTCAAAGGTAATGGCATCCTCGGCCATGCGCTCCTTTTCGATGTGACCCGACCGGCGGACGTTCATGCCGACCATCCGCCTCGTCGTCGATCCGTCGAGCAAATTGAGCGGGTCCGCGATGCCGACGTCGGCGATGCCGGCGTTTCCGGCACCCAGCTTGCCGTTGGATCTCATGGATTTCCTTCCCAGACTTCTCGAAGACTTGCCGGCGGAATCCTGGGAGAAGACGTCGCTCTGCCACGCGCTGGGGTCCCTGGACGCGGCCCGGGACTTGCCTCCCTTCGTGTTGCCCGTGTTGACGGTGTCGGCGAACGACTGGTCGTCCCAGTCCATCTCGGACCGAGCACTCTTGGAGCGATCCTTGCGCTTGATCTCCTTCCGGATGTGCGTCAGGAGCGACCTGTGGGACTCGGGGATGTGGCGGCTGAGGGCCTCGAAGCCGACCTTCTTCGCCAGCCTCTCCAGGATGACCCTCACCTTAAGCCTGAACTTGTTCTTCGAGTCCTCGGCCCAGATGAGGGTCCCCTCTAGGATCTGCGGCGTGTAGTGCAGCAGCATGTCGGAGTCGAGCCGCATGATCGCGATCTTGAGGAACCCCAGGACGGCCTTGATGACCTCACGGGACTTGGAATGCAGGAGCATGAGCACGGCCGGGAGCAGGTCGTGGATCATCGGCATCATGTTGGGCGTGAACTCGAACAGGATCCTCGCCAGCGCCATGACGGACGCCGACACCATCTGCGAGGTGCTGCCGACGAGCCCGCCGAGGACCAGGTGCACCAGGGAGACGACGCCGTTATCCGGGTCGCTCTCGTCCACGGCGCTGGCCACCTCGATGACGAGGTCAAACGCAGCCGCGCGGGTTTTCTTGTTTGATTCCTTGATGCTCAGGACGATCTCCGAGACCATGGGCGTCATGACGACCCGCGCGTTGTCGACCGACAAAGCGCCGAGGGAGCCGCCGCTCTCTCCGGCACGTATGGCGTCGACGGATGGAATTTTGGCCAGATCGATGTCCTGCTGGTCGGTAAGCAGGTGCAAGATGACCGACTTGAGGCACTTGATCCTGAACCCGCGGGAGGCCGACATGGCCGTCGTGCCGCCCTGGAGGATGCGCTCCACGACAGCCTCGAAGTCCTGGCCGTAAAAGTCGGGGCGGTATTCGACCAGATAGTGCAGGAGTTTGTATGCCTTCTTCTGCACCGCGGGGTCCCGCTCGTCGACGTCCCTGGACACGAGCTGGTAGATGATGCCCAGGGCGGCGGCGTCAAGGCCGCCCAGCAGCGCGTACACCGCCTCCAGGTAGGTGCAGTATCGCTCGACGTCGCTATCTCCTCCGTCCATGACGGCGTCCCTGCCGAGTTCGCCGGTCTTGAGCTGATTGGCGACCTTCATCAGTCGCGTCAGAGCTGACTTGAACACGGTCGTGGCGACCGCGACGTCGCAGACGCAGCTGTATCCCGAGATGGCCGATTGGATATGGTTTCGCCTGGATGTATGCGTGGTGACGAACGCGTTGAGCAGCATCGGAAGCCACGCCTTGGACCCCGCCTTGAGCGCCGCGAGCCGCCGCTGCCCGTCCTCGGCAGAGAACCGCCCCAGGTAGACATGATCGTCGTACAGATCGTCGTCTGCGTCGCCACTGTCGTCAAACATGTCGCCGACCTCCGCCAGGCACGGATCGGGGTGGCCTGCCTCCTCGCCGGCGTGCATCAGGATTGTCCTCGTCTGCACGCACACCCGTTGCAGGGCCTGGCTCACGTAGAGTCGCACGTCGTCACGCTTCTCGAAGCACGGCCCCACGACGTTCGAGAGCTCTCTGCACGGCGATATGTAGTGTGACAGTGAGCGGGTCGTGAGTGGGTATGCGAGACGTGATACGAGAGACGCCCCCACAACACGTGACCCCGCCGGGTCGACGACGACAATGCCTCAGTGGTAGTGACAACTTTGGCGAATCCGCATCACAGCGAGGCTGTTTGGATCTCAACAACGAATTGAAACAAAGAGTTTCGTCATCGGCAAGGTGATCGGCGGCGGTGGGGGCGGGTCGGGGCGGGTCGGGGCGGGCGAGTCCGCCATCGATCATCATCGAGCGACGAGCAGACAGAAAAAGTCATGTAAGGCGAGCGTAGAAACGTACCCAAAGCATTCCGGAACGTCCTCGGCCCAGCTGACAAACGCAGGTAGCGTGCTCCACAGCTGCAGCTCGAGGGCATGCAGGGTGCTCCGCTGCTTTGACAGCGCCCCAGCCGCAGCGGCCCGAGCGCCCATGCTGGCGATCAGTGGATAAATATCGGACAGCCAGAAGGCCATCCGCCCGCCCTTCATGTACATCTTGAGGAGTGGGATCATCCACGTGCGTCCCTCGGCGCGACCGTCGAGGGCCTCCTCGATCTCCATCGGCAGGTGCTCTAGGACGGCCTCTGGGCCGAGGGACCGGATGCAGACCCCCAAGGTGTTCTGAGCGACCTCTGCAATGCGGGCACTCTCGATGGAGTCGGACGCGGCGACGATATCGTCGACGCCGGCGCACAGCTCGCCGATCTTCTCGATGAGCCCCGCGGAGAGGGACGGTCCGGCCGGAGACCTGCCCAGGCACACGATGAGCTCCTGCGCCACGGTCAGACAAAGCTCCCACGAGTCAAAGTACTGCGCACCGAAGGAGCTCTCCACGGCCGAGACGATGCTGACGATCGGCGCGGCCCGCTTTCCATGTCGGGAGGTGGCCGAGACCACATCCGGCGTGACGGCCTCCTTCGTGATAGCCCGCATCGCGTCCGCGGCACCACGCGCCACGCCTTCGATCCTGGAAGCGAGCTGAGGCACGAGCACGTGAAACACGCCCGCCACGTAGGCCCCTCTGGCCGCGGTGGCGGTGGCGGCAGAGGCCCGCTCGACGCCGACAGTGAGGGTCTCGAGGAGACGGATGATCGACATCTCCAGCGTCGCGTCGTTCGTGTCCCACAGGGCGTTGAGGGACAGCAGCGCCTTCAGGATCGACTCTTGGGTCTCGGCGGTCGCCGTCGACGACAGGGAGAGGAGCACCTCGGTCGCCGCCGTCGTGAGCAGGACTTGATTCAGGGGGAACAGGGCCAAGAGCTGACTGCACACGCGCGTGGCCATTTGCTGTGGCAACGAGCTGAGAATATGCTTCAGCACGGCCATCAGACGAAGGGCCTGGGTCACGGCAGTCCGGATCGAATCCTCCGCCGCGCGGCGTTGCTTGTTGCTCGCCCGCGCAGCGGCTTGGGCGCACTGCTCCGGCGCCGCCAGGAGCGGTGTCGACACCTGAAGGACGGCGTCTCCTGCGGCCTGCAGCAGACCAGAGAGTGCCTCGTCTCTCGAAAAGGCCTCGAATACCTCCACCAGCGCTGCCTGGGCTCGCTTGCGCAGCTTTGGGTCGTCGTCGACGACCAGCGAGAGGAGATACGAAAAGGTCGGCACGAGCGCAGGCCAGCTGCTCGGACCAGCCGCGGCAATCAGCACCCCGAGACACGAGACAACCGCGGCCGGGGCCTCGTCGACATGCCGCATCACCAACCCGACGCACTCTGCGCATTTGGCTCGAAGCACCGGGAGGGGCACTCGCTGAGACGACAGAGTCGTTGACAGCGCGCTGCAGCACGCTGCCGACAAGCCGGCATTGTCCGACTGCTGCAAGCAAGAACACAGCGCTGCAAACACGGCCGTGGGTGTCGACCCGATCCTTTCCGCCTTCAGCGTTTGGGCGATCGACTCGAGCACGATGACCTCGAGCTTGTTCGCCTGGGTCGGCTCGCGGCGGCGCTTTATGTTCTTAATCAGCGTGGCGCACTCGTCTTGTCCCGTCGACGACGACGGGACACCAGCATCCCGCCCCGTCCGCACATCGGGCAGGGCCTCGAGGAAGGTGTTGAGGTTGCCCAGGTCCAGCATGAGAAATTGCGAGTCCCTACTGGACGACCCTATTGGACGGCAGGTGTCAACTCGGTTTGGGAGTGACTTGTACCCTGAGAGATGCAGCTGCTGCATGCAGTGATTCCGGCCCGAGTCACTCGTCCCGGAGTCAAGGGGGTCAGCAACAGCAACCAGTGGACACAAACACACAGCGCAAGTGACGTTTCGTCGAATAGAGTCGTCGTAGAGTATCCAATGGGTCTGGCGGTCAAGTTCAAACAAGAAACACCTTTCAAAACTTCAGCGGCCCAATCGCACACAGCAAGTGACTTGCTGCACCGTGCGGCCTTGAGAAGAAGACGCCAGGATGAACGATGTCGACATGGAGCAGGAGGGGAGGGCGGCGAAGCACGTCATCGTGCCGACGAGCGGCGAGGAAGTCGTCGCGTTCTTGCGAGCATTGCAGGAGCCCATCACCCTGTTCGGCGAGGGAAAGCTGGAGAGACGCAATCGGCTTCGGGACCTGCTCGCGGAACTCGACCAGGAGGCGGTCGATCGTCTGCAGCAGGCGCTCGCCGACGCCGACGCCGACGCCGGAACCCTGCAACTAGGCAACCTCTTCGTCGAGGACAGACCTCAGGGGACCTTTTTCACTGAGGGCTCGTCGGAGCTGCGGGAATTCCGGGCAAAGGTTGCTCGGTATTCGATTCCTCGTGCGAGGGAGCGCCTTCGAGCGGAGAGGGCGGTGTTCGAGGCCGAGGGCGAGGCCGTTGGCCCGAACCTGGACGACATCAAGGCCGTGACGAACCAAGCCTCCGAGCTGGCCGACACCAGGCCCGTCGTCTCGTGCGCGTTCTCGCCGACGAATGACCACATCGCAGCGGCCTCGTGGAGCGGAACGGCTAAAATCTGGGACACGACAACGCTCAAGCCCGTCACGACCATCGAGGCTCACGAAGAACGCTTGACCAGCGTCGTGTGGCACCCTTCCCAGGCGCACGACGAGGCGTCCAACACGGTACGCCTGGCGACGGGGTCGGCAGATTGTACGGCGAAACTGTGGACGGCGAGCGGCACGTTGCTGAGGACGCTCGAAGGCCACACGGACCGGCTCGCTCGAATTGCAATGCATCCGATGGGCGAGCACCTGGCGACGGCATCGTTCGACTTGACTTGGCGGCTCTGGGACTTGGAGACGGGAGCGGCTATCCTCGAACAGGAGGTGGGTATTGAACTCCGACCGCCGTGCGTGTGTTTGCACGCCCTCACTCGCGACTCTCTCACTCGCGCTTTGCTCGTTCGCTCGTTCGCTCGTTCGCTCGTTCGTTTGCCAGGGACACAGCAAACCGGTCTATGGCGTGTGCTTCAACGGCGACGGGTCGCTGGTGGTCAGCGGTGGGTACTGAACTCGACCGACGTGCGGTCGCACGCCTACACGCCCCCGTCTCTCTCACTCTCTCACCCACTCACTCTCTCACCCACTCACTCTCTCACTCGTACTACGCGCCTCGCTCGCTCGCCAGGCGCACTCGACGGGTATGGCCGAGTCTGGGATCTCCGGACAGGACGGACGGTCTCTGTACTCAAGGGGCACGCTCGAGGGGTCCTTGACGTCGACTTTTGCAGCGACGGTGGGTATTGATCTCGACCGACGTGCGCTCGCACGCCCCCCATCCCCGGATCTCGCTCTCACTCGCGCCATGCGTTCCGCTCGTTCGTCAGGTCACACGATTGCCACTGGCGGCGACGACAACACCGCCAGGATATTTGACCTACGGAAGAACGAGTCCGTCGCCGTGTTGTTGGGGCACAACAAGCTCTTGTCTCAGGTCCGTTTCGACGAAGCCGGGTCGCTGGTGACCGCTTCATTCGACGGCTCGATGCGCATCTGGTGCCGCGCCGGCGGCGTGAGCGGTTACACTCTCGCTTCAACGCTGATCACGTCGAGCAAAATAATGGGCATGGATGTTGCTCGCGACGTTGGGAAGGGTTGTCTCCGGATCGTGACGGGAGAGTGGAACAAGACGCTGAAGGCGTGGGAGAAGTGAGGGCAGGCGCGACACCACCTACTGCCTCCACCTACACTACTACACCCACGAGCGCGCCAACTAGCAAGCTCATCCTGGCCTTCGGCGACCGCTGGCAGTCCGAGTGCTTCCCCAAGTCCATCTACGCCTGGTAAACCACCCATCAGACCACCAAAACTGAGGCTTCAGCCGTGCACCACCGCGCAACACGAGGCGCGGCGATTCAGGGCCCGACCACAGAGTGCAGGAACCGACTCCAATTTCGACCAAACTCGAACCATGATCATGTCAACTTCATCAGACCAGTATTTTAAGCTTTGACGAACGTACCCTCCGCCAAACGTGCGATCGGCCGACATCGATCGTCACGATCACGCGGGTGCCTGCGACGCCCTGAACGTCCCCGACGATCGCGCTCTCGCCTCTCCAGGCCTTCTAGTCTCAATGCAAACCGTAGACAGCGATCTTGATCCCCTAACGACCCCGGACGCAGCGATCTTTGGAGGGCCCTTAGATCGTCAGCCGGACGGCTCACATTCGCGTGCCGCACGGACGAGTTACACTCGAATGGAAGCGTGTAGACAATGTAAATATATATTAAATTCGTCGATGTCGACCATGGACGTAGGCTAATTGCGAGGCGGCCGCGCCGCGGTAGCGATCTTCCGCCCCGCAACCGGTCGTCGGGCCCTATGTTATCGGCTCGGAGCGATGCTGCTGCTTGTTTTTCCGGAGCATATGATCTCGTAGAGGATCTTGAAGCCCAATACCACTGCGAGATTGCTTATGAATTCCCTCCTCGAGCCGCAAAATGAGATCGCGATCCGGCCACCAGCGTCGCGATCCGAACGGGCGCCGTCTGCGAGATGATCGCCCTTCCAACGGCGTCCGTGG
>Ga0181584_10000327_pt1 | contig 32566 bp, 27 predicted proteins | sample 071ome_30_FD_132462 | JGI IMG/M metagenome (GOLD analysis project Ga0181584, IMG submission 132462) | Coastal salt marsh microbial communities from the Groves Creek Marsh, Skidaway Island, Georgia - 071406AT metaG (megahit assembly) | ecosystem: Environmental > Aquatic > Marine > Intertidal... | reverse complement strand
GATGGTGCTGGTGGAGATTTTTCCGAGCTATTATTTCCACCGCGCCGGCTTCAACCCGGCACGGAACGCCGCTGCCGACCCGGCCTTCATGAATGCCGCGCTGGCGGCTTATGACAGCCGCGGTGTCGGGCCGGACTTCACCCCGTGCGGCGCCGATGCCGACGAGGCGGATGCGATCATTTCGGCCGCCGCCTTGCGCCGGTTCGCCGGGCAGGGCGGGTTATGGACGCCGCCGCCCGCCGCCGCGCTGGAAGGCTGGATCTTTGGCGTGCCCGATGTCAGCGTGGCCTAGTTGCCTGCAGTTGCTAACGCAATGGCGATGTGAAGCTTGGCGGTTAAGATCGGCGGCTACAGATTGGCGGCCAGATAGACGGCGCGGTGCCAGTGGAAGATGCCGATGGTCAGCGCGATCAGCGCGCCGAGCAGCGCATAGATGACCAGCCGCTTCTTGCGGTCTGCCATCTGTGATTTGCCGACCTTGTCGATGGCCAGAAACACCGCGCCAGCCGCCAGAAGAAATCCGCCGCCACCAACCAGTACCGTATCCATGCTGTCACCCCGTATGTGCTGCGTCACACCGTGCGGCCGCGCCCCTGCAGCCGCAACCATGCCTTCTGACAGTCACGCCTGTGGCGGAATGTCACAGCGCGACCTTGACATGATTTGGGGAAGGGGGCAATCGGGATTGCAGGTCACAGGATATGATGCTTCAGCCTGAAATCATCCGGCGCACGCCGTCTGATGGAGGGGGCAGGCCCGGGCCGGCTAGGTCGAATAGGGAAGCGAGGAATGATGTAGCACGAGTTTCACGCTGCCATCGGCCGCCCGCTTGTATCCGAAGCTCTTGTCGACCTTGACAGCGTCGCCAGTCCGGTCGGTGAATGTCACCCACCCCATCCACATCGCGACATCGCCCTCAACGAAGATGGCCGATGTTTCAAACTGAACGTCACGCCAGGATTTGAGTCCAAAGCCGGTGTCCTGAGGAAATCCGGGGTTGTGCCCGATGAAGTAAGATAATGTGCCGTCCCTGTCCGTACGGAATGTCTGCGCGCCACCGCTCAGGGTCGGCTTGAACAGGATCGGGCCGAACTCGAACCCGTAAAGCCTGTCCAGAAGGTCGCCGGCCAGGTTTCGGGCTTCCTCGATGCCCTTGTCATCATAGGCCTTCGAGATGGCGACAAGGCCGTCACCCCAGGCAGTGCGGGCTTCGACAAGCTCTGTTTCCTTGATCGTCATTACCATGTCCAGTTACTTCAGGCGGGTGAACGTTAAAAGCCGGGTTCGGGCAAATTCCGGGCTCAGGCGACCATAGCAGGGTTTGTTCGCCTGCCCGCATCACGCGTGCCTTCCCAAGCTGTGCGTTTCCGCTTCCGGCGTGACGTAGCAGGCTGCACCGACAAAATCCACCTTATGGGATGCAATATGGAATGCAATATCCCGACCCGGATGTCGATGCCGGCGTTACTGGTCCACCTCGTCGGGATAGGTGTCACGCAGCGTGGTGATGATGTCATCGAGGAACTTCGCCGCCGCGACCGGCAGAACGCGCCCCTTCAGATGGCAGATATGAAGTGTCCCGGCGGCCACATCGGCCGGATCCATTGGCCGTGCGACAAGCAGCGGGTCGAATTCATTTTCCCGCCCGCCGCCGGCCCCGATGGCGATGGGGATCTGGAAGAACAGGGAGGATTCGAAATGCAGGAAGTTCTGCATGAATTCGAAACTGTCCGATTCGAGGATCACCTCCATATCGACCTGCCGCCGCAGCAGCCCCGTATCCAGAAGCTGGCGGACGCCGCTTTGTGCCGTCGGCAGGACCAGGCGTTCACCGGCGAGATCGCGCAGCTTGATCTGTTCGCGCCCGGCAAGCCGGTGGTCGGCCGGCATCACGCAATGGATCTGCTGGCGCAGCGTGGCGGCGACATGAATATGCGCCGCCCGGATCGGCGCGAAGATCAGCGCGATGTCGGCATCCAGTGAAAACAGCCGCGCCTCGGCCTCATCGCCGTAGCAACGCGCCAGGTCAAAGCTGACCGCTGGATGTTTGGCGCGGTATTTCGCGATGGCTTCGGGCAGCAGCCGGCGCAGGGCATCGGCACCGCTGGCGATTTGCACATGGCCGCGGCGAATGCCGCTGAGATCGGCGATCTGCGACTGCACCCGCGCAAGATCGGCGAATTGCGAACGGATATGCTGGACAAAGATCTCGCCGGCAGTGTTCAGCCGCACCCCGCCCGGCAGCCTTTCAAACAGCTGCTGGCCGAGTTCGTCCTCGATCTGAAGGATTCGCCGGTTCAGTGCCGTCGAGGTGATGGCAAGCTTGTCAGCCGCCTTGCGGATTGACCCCTCGCGCGCCACAACATCGATGAATTTCAGGCTGGTCATGAACCGCATGATCAAACTCTCCAGAAACGACCGGCCAAAACGACCCGTTTGCAGTCCATATAGCAGCGCGATGCAAAAATTGCACTGCTTGCCTGCAAAATTAGCAGAATTGCAATGCGTCCGCTCCTGATAACACGACATCACCACAGATGGCGGGGACCGCATCCTCCCGCGTTTCACGCCATCAAAGACCTGTCGCTCAGCACCGTGGTGGCGACAGTGCAAAGGAAGGACTGACTATGAAGTATATTGTTGCAATCATTCAGCCCAGTCGCCTTGCCGCCGTGCATGAAGCATTGGTGGCCATCGGCATTGAAGGGCTGACCACCTCGGAAGTTCAGGGATATGGGCGTCAGAAAGGTAAGACCGAGGTCTATCGCGGCACCGAATACACTGTGAATTTTCTGCCGAAAGTGAAAATCGAGCTCGCTGTTGGAGCGGACATGGCCGAGAAGGCCTGTGACGCCATCAAGGGCGCTGCCGAGTCGGGTAAGATCGGCGACGGCAAGGTTTTCGTTCTGGACCTCGAATCAGCCCTGCGCATTCGCACGGGCGAAGCTGGCGTCGCGGCGCTGTAATTCCAAGGAGTTTCCCAACATGTTGAAATCCGTTTCCCCAGTTCTGGCAATCGCCGCCGCAGGCGCGATGCTGGCGACACCGGCCCTGGCGCAGGAAGTGCCCGAGCATGGTGTCTTCATCCTGAACTCATTGCTGTTTCTTGTTGGCGGTGTGCTGGTCATGTTCATGGCTTGCGGCTTCTGCATGCTCGAAGTCGGGCTTGTCCGCGCCAAGAACACCACCATGCAGTTAACCAAGAATGTGGCGCTCTTCTCGATTGCCGCGATCGGTTATTATGTGATCGGCTATAATCTCATGTATCCGCTCGGCTCATGGTCGGTGGAAGGCATCCTGTCCGGCGTCATCGGCGTCGCGGCGATGGAGGCTGTCGGTGTCGCGCCTGATGCGGCTGACGATCTGGCCTATGCCTCGACAGCATCGGACTATTTCTTCCAGCTGATGTTCTGTGCGGCGACGGCCTCGATTGTATCGGGCACGCTTGCCGAGCGGATCAAGCTGTGGCCGTTCCTTCTCTTCACGCTCATTCTGACAGCGCTGATCTACCCGTTCCAGGCAAGCTGGAAGTGGGGCGGCGGTTTCCTCGACGAGATGGGCTTCCTTGATTTTGCGGGGTCGACTGTCGTCCACTCCGTTGGAGGTTGGGCGGCGCTGGCCGGTGCCCTGGTTCTCGGTGCACGGACCGGGAAATACAGGGATGGCCGCGTCGTTCCAATGCCTGGTGCGAACCTGCCGCTGGCAACGCTCGGTACTTTCATCCTGTGGCTTGGCTGGTTCGGCTTCAATGGCGGCTCGCAGCTTGCCATGGGTACCGTCAGTGATGTCGCCGATGTATCGCGTATCTTCGCCAACACCAATGCGGCAGCTGCCGGTGGCGCGATCGCCGCGCTGATCCTGACCCAGATCTTCTACAAGAAGGTCGATCTGACGATGGTGCTGAACGGCGCGCTGGCTGGCCTTGTGTCGATCACGGCCGAGCCGCTGACCCCGACGCTCGGCGCTGCCACGCTGATTGGCGGTATCGGTGGTGTGATCGTGGTCTTCGCGGTGCCGATGCTCGACAAGCTGAAGATCGACGACGTTGTCGGCGCGATCCCGGTTCACCTGATCGCCGGTATCTGGGGCACGCTGGCTGTCGCCCTGACAAACTCCGATGCCTCCTTCGGCACGCAGCTGTTCGGTATCGTGACTGTCGGTGTCTTCACCTTCGTCGTCTCCTGGATCGTCTGGTCAATCCTGAAGGTGACAATCGGCATCCGCGTCTCCGAAGAGGAAGAGCTTGCTGGTCTCGACAATGCCGAGCTTGGCATGGAAGCCTATCCGGAATTCTCCCGTCAGGTCTGAACCTGACCGGTGAAGGTGAGCATCCACCCTGAACGTAAATGCCCCGGCCGGTCATCCGGCCGGGGTCTTTCATATCCAAGCTTTCTTTGCAGTTTTACAGCATTGGTCGTATTATTCGGCCACCCGGCGGGGCCGTCTGCCGACTTCTTCAATCTGCCGAGCCTTTCATGATCGCAACGCCGAGGCCATCCCGCAACCAGTCAAGGTCAGTGCTGCTGAATGCCTCCGGAATCTGCAAGCATTTCGGGGATTTCACGGCGAATGACGATGTGTCCTTCAGCATTGGCGAAGGCGAGATCCATGCTCTGCTTGGCGAAAATGGCGCTGGCAAATCGACGTTTGTGAAAATGGTCTACGGGCTTCTGCAGCCCGATTCGGGGCAAATCGAGTGGCGTGGCCAGCCAACTGTCATCCGCAGCCCGCAACATGCGCGCGAGCTGGGAATCGGCATGGTGTTCCAGCATTTTTCCCTGTTCCAGGCGCTGACGGTGGCAGAAAATATCGCGCTCGCCCTGCCGCCCGGTGAATCGCTGGCCGACCTTGCCGATCGGGTGCGCAGAATGTCGGCCGAATATGGCATCGGTGTCGACCCCGATGCGCGGGTGCATAATCTGTCGGTCGGCCAGCAACAGCGTGTCGAGATTGTGCGTTGTCTGTTGCAGGACCCGTCACTGCTGATCATGGACGAGCCGACCTCGGTGCTGACGCCGCAGGAAACCGGCCAGCTGTTTGATGTTTTGCGGCGCTTTTCCGAGGCCGGTGTGGCGATCCTGTTCATCTCGCACAAGCTGGAGGAAATCCGCGCTCTGACCGAGCGCGCGACAGTGCTGCGACGCGGCCGTAATGTCGGAACGGTCGATACTGCTGGCCAGAGCAGCAAGCAGCTTGCCGAAATGATGGTTGGAGACAGCGTCGGCGATATTGCCGGACAGGCGCGGCCCGACGGTCAGACCACGGCGCTTCTCGAGGTGGCGTCGTTGGTGCGGCCGGCCGGGACGGCCTTTGCCACACCGCTTCGCCAGATCTCCTTTGCCGCCCGCGCTGGCGAGGTGCTTGGCATCGCTGGCATTGCCGGCAATGGCCAGGATGAATTGATGGAGGCGCTGATTGGCGAATGGCGCGGGCGTGATGCCGATGTGATTCGTATCGACGGTGTCGATATCACGCGCGAGGGGCCGTCACGCCGGCGCCAGCTTGGTCTGGGTTTTGTGCCGGAGGAGCGGAACGGCCATGCGGCTGTTCCCAACATGACACTTGCCGACAACGCGCTGCTGACGTCGCATTCGCTTGGCCGGGTGGTGACTCGCGGGCTTGTCGATGCAGATGCGACGCGCGCGATGGCGGCCGAGGTGGCCGGCGCGTTCGATGTCAGGCTGCCACAGGAAAATCCGATGGCCTCGGCGCTGTCTGGCGGCAACCTGCAGAAGTTCGTTGTCGGCCGCGAGATTTCCAAACGTCCGCGCGTCTTTATCGTCTCGCAGCCAACCTGGGGGGTTGATGTCGGGGCAGCCCTGTCAATCCGCACGGCGATCCTCGATCTGGCCGCGTCGGGGTCGGCGGTGGTGATGATTTCGCAGGATCTGGAAGAGATTTTCACCATCTCGCATCGGGTCGCGGTTCTGTATGATGGTGCGCTGTCCGAAGCCATGGTGACGGCCGATGTAACGCCGGAGAGGCTTGGCCTTCTGATGGGGGGGAGCGCGGCGGCAGCCGGATTGGCGGCGGAGGCGCAGGCATGATTTCACTGACCCCGCGCAAGGAAATTCCGCTGACGCTGACCTTGATGACACCTCTGGTGGCGATCGCGCTGACACTTGTCGTCGGCGCGGCGATTTTCGGCATTCTCGGCTATGATCCGCTGGCGGCGCTGTACCAGTTTTTCATCGCGCCGGTCTCGCGTCCTGACCAGGTTGCCGATCTGTTCGTGAAGGCCTGTCCGTTGATCATCATTGCCAGCGGTCTGGTCTTCGCTTACCGGGCGAATGTCTGGAATATCGGGGCCGAGGGGCAGTTGATCCTCGGCGCGATGGCGGCGGGGTTTGTGGCACTCACCTGGCCAAACCTGCCGGGGCCGGTGATGATGCCGGCGATGATCATTGCGGGCATGCTTGGTGGCCTGGCGTGGGGAATGATCCCGGCGCTGCTGAAGACGCGCTTCAACACCAACGAGATACTGGTCTCGCTGATGCTGACCTATGTCGCGGTGCTGTTCATCGACTGGACGGTGCGCGGCCCCTGGCGTGACCCGATGTCCTTCGGCTTTCCGCTGACGCCAATGTATGCCGACGCCGCGCTGATCTCGCGGGTCGAGCTTCCCGGCATCGGCCGACTTGGCCAGCTTCACTGGGGTGTCGCCGGGGCGTTGATCTTCGCGCTGGCGGCCTGGTTCATGCTCTCGCGGTCCATCCTTGGTTTCCAGGTGAAGGTGATGGGCGACGCGCCGCGCGCCGGCCGGTTTGCCGGCTTCAGCCCGGCTATGGTGACAATCATGGTGATGGGTATTTCGGGCGGGGCCGCCGGCCTTGCCGGCATGGTCGAGGTGTCGGCGAATATCGGCCAGCTGCAACCTGATATTTCCTTCGGATATGGGTTCACCGCCATCATCGTGGCCTTTCTGGCCCGTCTGAACCCGCTTGCCGTAATCATCGCCGGACTGGTTGTCGCGCTGGCCGAACTTGGCGGGGATTCGGCGCAGATCGCGCTGGCCATGCCGAAAGTGGTGACCGGTGTTTTCAAGGGGATCCTGCTGTTCATGCTTCTGGCTGGCGAGACATTCAACCGCTACCACGTGACGTTCAGCCTGCCCCATCGCGCCAGAATGCAGGGAGACAGCGATGCTTGAAGATCTCATCCTGACCGTCCTCATGACGTCTGTGCCATTGGTCTATGCGGCGACCGGCGAGTTGATCGTCGAGCGGAGCGGCGTTCTCAATCTCGGTGTCGAGGGGATGATGCTGATGGGAGCGGTGTCGGCCTTTGGCATCGCCATGGTCAGTGGCAGCCTCGTGCTTGGCGTGATTGCCGGCGGGCTTGCCGGCATGCTGACGGCGGCGCTGTTCGGCATTCTGGTTCTGGGCTTTGCCACCAACCAGGTGGCGACGGGGCTCGCCCTGACAATTTTTGGTGCCGGCCTGTCGGGCCTTCTCGGCGCGCCGTTGATCGGTCATGCCATCGAAGGTCTGCCGGTACTTCGCATCCCGTTTCTGTCCGAACTGCCGACGGTCGGCAAGCTGGTCTTCTCGCATGATCTGATGGCCTATGGCGCGGTCATTCTGGTTGCCGCCGTGGCGTATTTTCTGAAGCGGACGCGCGCCGGACTTGTGCTGCGCGCCATCGGTGACAATCATGACAGCGCGCATGCGCTCGGCTATTCGGTTCTCGGGGTGCGGTTTATGGCTGTGTTGTTTGGCGGATTGATGGCCGGGTTTGGCGGTGCCTATCTGCCGCTGATGCTGACCCCGCACTGGGCCGAGGGCATGACCGCCGGGCGCGGCTGGATCGCGCTGGCGCTGGTGGTGTTCGCTTCATGGATGCCGTGGCGGGTGCTTGTCGGGGCGCTGATATTCGGGGGAATCACCATCATGCAGCTTGCCGGTCAGGCGCGCGGATGGACGATACCCTCGCAGTTTCTGTCAATGCTGCCCTATCTTGCTACCATCGTCGTCCTTGTCCTGATATCAAGAAACAGAGAATTCTCGCTGGCGAACTCGCCGGCCTGTCTGGGACGCGCGTTCCATGCCGGCAAATGATGTCCGGCATATCATCGGCGACGCCGTCTCCATCCCCCAAGCCATGAGCTGGTCAACAAAGGAGTGAAACATGAAACATTTATTGAAGGGCATTGCGGTTGGTCTGGCCGCACTTGCCGTATCGACAGGTGCGGCGATGGCGGAACCGTTGAAGGTCGGGTTCCTGTATCTTGGAACGCCGGGTGACCATGGCTGGACCTATGCGCATGAACTCGCGCGTCAGAAGGTTGAAGCCCATTTCGGAGACAAGGTCGAGACGACCTTTGTCGAGAATGTGCCGGAAGGTCCCGATGCCGCGCGTGTTACGCGGGAACTCGCAAATACAGGTCACGATATCATTTTCGGTACCTCCTTCGGCTTTATGGATCCGATGCTGAAGGTCTCGAAGGATTTCCCCGAGGTGAAGTTCGAGCATATCACCGGCTACAAGCGGTCTGCCAACATGGCGACCGGCAACATCCGGTTCTATGAGGGCCGCTATGTCCAGGGAATCGTCGCCGGCATGATGACGAAAACGAACAAGATCGGCTATATCGCGCCGTTCCCGATCCCCGAGGCGTATCAGGGTCTGAACGCCTTTGCCATCGGCATGCGCGAGGCCAATCCCGATGCCGAGATCATGGTCATCTGGGCGAACACCTGGGAAGACCCGGTCAAGGAAGCCGACGCGGCGAAGGTTCTTGTCGCGCAGGGTGCCGATGTGATGGCACAGCATACCGACACCCCGGCCATGCTGCAGATTGCTGAAAAGGCGGGCTTGCATGGCTTCGGTCAGGCCAGCGACATGAAGAAATTCGCGCCAAACGCGCAGCTGTTTTCGTCAGTGAATGACTGGTCGCACTATTACATCGAGAAGATCCAGCAGGTCATGGACGGTACATGGTCGACCGGTGAGGGTCCGGACCACTGGGCCGGCAACACCTGGAAGGGTATGGCTGACGACTATCTCGTCCTGTCCGCGTTCGAGAACATGCCTGCCGACGTCAAGGCGGCAGCCGAGAAGGCCGCTGCCAAGATCGAGGGTGGCTACAATATCTTCACCGGCCCGATCAAGGACAATAAGGGCAATGTGGTCGTGAAGGCCGGCGAGGCGTTGAATGATGGCACGCTGTGGAGCGACATCTTCTTCTATGCCGAGGGTATCCAGGGCGAAATGCCCGGCTGATCCGGGTGGCTGATCCGGGTGGCTGATCCGGGTGGCTGATCCCGCCGAATCAGGACAAAATACAGGGAGGGCATCGCCTTGGCGGTGCCCTTCTGCTATTCAGGCTGAACAGATTGGCAAGGGTGGTCGGCATCTGACGGGCCGACATCCATTTCTGCAGATTTGACAGGTAATGACGGATGACAAGACCCAGTATTTTTGTGACACGCCGCTGGCCGCAGGCCGCCGAAGAGGCGCTTGCCGCGCATTTCGATGTCACTTTCAATAAGGATGACGCGCCGCTGTCGCAGGACGCGCTTGCCGAGGGGTTCGCCACACACGATATTGCCGCGCCAACCGTCTCGGACAGCATCGGCGCCGACATCGTCAATGCGGGCGCGGCTGGCCAATGCCGGATGATCGCCAATTACGGTGTCGGGGTGAACCATATCGACCTTGCCGCGGCGGCGGCGCATCGCATTCCGGTGTCGAACACGCCGGGCGTGCTGACCGACGCCACCGCCGATCTGGCGCTGACATTGATGTTGATGCTGTGCCGCCGCGCCGGTGAGGGCGAGCGTGAGGTGCGCGCCGGCGCGTGGAGCGGCTGGCGTCCCACACATCTGGTTGGCCGCGCGATGACCGGCAAGCGGCTCGGTATCATCGGCATGGGGCGGATCGGGCGGGCTGTCGCGCACCGCGCGCATTTCGGCTTCGGCATGGAGGTCGGGTTCTATAACCGCTCGCCGATTGCCGATGGCGGCGGCGTGAACGGCACGCAATATGCCAGCGTCACCGAACTCTGCGCGGCCAGCGATTTTGTCAGCCTGCATTGTGCAGCAACGCCGGACACGTTCCAGATTCTGGATGACACTGCGCTTCGCGCAATGTCGTCTGATGCCTATGTCATCAACACCGCGCGCGGGGACGTCCTCGACGAGGCGGCGCTTGTCGCGGCGCTGGAGACCGGTGGCATCGCCGGTGCCGGCCTTGACGTCTATCAGGGCGAGCCGGCGATCAACCCGGCCATCATGGCCGCGCCGAACACGGTTTTGCTGCCGCATCTTGGCTCGGCAACGCGCGAGACGCGGGTCGCCATGGGGATGGGGGTGGTGGCGAATGCCCGTGCCTTTGCCGCCGGTGACCCGCTTCCCGACCCGGTGGGATGATCCTGATGACGGCGGCGACATGGGCTGATCTGGCGCGCCGCGGCTTTGATGCGGCGCTGGCGGCAGGCCACCCCGGCGCGGTGACGCTTGCCGCGATGGCACAGCTCGACACCCCGCCCACCGCCATCATTGCGGTTGGAAAGGCGGCAAGCAGCATGGCTGCGGCGGTTCGTGAGGCCGGTTGCGATGCGCCCGGTATCATCGTCACCACCGATGAAAGCCTTGTCGACATTGATGGCATGACTTCATTCGCCAGCGCCCACCCGGTGCCTGATGAACGCGGGCTTGCGGCCAGCGCGGCGGTCACCGGCATGGCCGCCTCACTTGGCGCGGAAGACCATCTGTTGTTGCTGATCAGTGGCGGCGGCTCGGCATTGTTGCCGGCGCCGGCAGAGGGGGTGAGCCTGGCTGACAAGCAGGCCCTGAACGAGGTGCTTCTTGCCAGCGGCCTCGACATCCATGACATGAACGCGGTGCGTCGGCTGTTCTCCTCGCTGAAGGGCGGGCGGCTGGCGCGCCTTGCCGCGCCGGCGCGGATCACCCAGTTCCTGTTGTCCGATGTGCCGGGGGACAGGTTTGAATCCATCGCCAGCGGCCCGGCCATCGCCGACCCGGTACCGCTTGCCGATACGCTGGCGCTGATCCGTGACAGCGGGCTGGACAGGCTGGGTTTCGTGGCCACGCATCTGGCGCGGATCAGCGATGGACATGCCGATCTGCCGGTCCGGCCGGGTGATCCGGTGTTGGCACATGTCACCTCGCATCTTCTGGCCAGCAATGATTTGTGCCGGGCGGCGGCGCGAGAGGCGCTTGCCGATGACATGGACGGGCTAGGGGAACTTGCCCTGCCGCCATTGACCGGCGAGGCGGCTGATTGCGCGTCGTTGCTGGCGCAGCGGCTTGTCGCCGCCAGCGGTACGGCCGGTGTCTGGGGTATCAGCGGCGGTGAGACAACAGTGCGGCTTGACGGCAGTAGCGGTGTTGGCGGGCGGGCGCAGGAAATGGGTGTCGCCTTCGCCAGCGCGATGCGCGAACTGGCGCCGCGCCGTCGCTGGGCGGCGCTGATTGGCGGCACTGACGGGCGTGACGGGCCAACCGATGCGGCCGGGGCGATCATTACCTCCGAGCATGAATTCGATGTCAACGCCGCGGCGGCTGCGCTGGCGGCGCATGACTGCCATCCGTTTCTTGAATCCTGCGCGGCATTGCTGCGGGTCGCGCCAACCGGCACCAACCTTGGCGATATCGCCATTTTCATTGTTGGCGGGGAGGCCTGAATGAAAAATCGTGATCTGGAATATTGGGGACGCCGTGCGGCAGAATGGTCTGCCGATTATCTCGATACGCTGGGCGACCGGCCAGTGCGTCCGCAAACCCGTCCTGGCGAGGTGATGGCGAGCCTGCCCACCGCCCCGCCGCAGCAGGGTGAGGCGGTCGAGGATGTCTTCGCCGATTTTGAATCACTTGTCGTACCGCATGTCACGAATTGGCAGCATCCGCGGTTCTTTGCCTATTTTCCGGCGAACAGCAGCCCGCCCTCGATCCTTGCCGAATGGCTGACCGCGACGATGGCGGCCAATTGCCTGCTGTGGCAGACCTCACCCGCCGGCACCGAGATGGAAATCCATGTCCTCGACTGGCTTCGTCAGATGACCGGCATTGGCGAGGGCTGGCACGGCATCATCCAGACCGGTGCCGGCATGGCGACGCTGTCGGCCATCCTGACAGCGCGCGAGAAGGCGCTCGACTGGGCCGGCAAGGAGACCGGCCTGTCCGGCCAGCCAGTTTTGCGTGTCTATGTTACGGATGAGGCGCATTCCTCGGTTGAAAAGGCGGTGTTCCTGTCCGGCATCGGACGCGAGAATCTGGTCACCGTGGCGACCGATGATGATGGCGCGATGGACCCCGGCGCGCTGTGCGCCGCCATTGCCGCCGACCGCGCCGCCGGCTTCCTGCCCTGCGCGCTGTGCTGCGTGGTTGGCGGCACCGGCGTTGGTGCCAGCGACCGGCTCGACACCATTTTGCCAATCGCCAGGGAAGAGGGGCTGTTCTCGCATGTCGATGCTGCCTGGGCCGGCTCGGCGCTGATCTGTCCGGAATTCCGCGACATTGCGCGCGGAGTGGAGATGGCGGATTCGCTGGTCATGAACCCGCATAAATGGCTGATGACGAATTTTGACTGTTCGGCGCATTTCATCAAGTCGGTCGAAGATTTCCAGAAGACGATGTCGATCACCCCGGCCTATCTCGTGACGCAGGATGCCGAGGGGATCACAGATTATTCGCAACTGACACTGGAGCTTGGGCGGCGCTTCCGGGCGCTGAAATTGTGGTTCGTGATACGCTGTTATGGCGTCGCCGGCCTGCAGCAGATCATCCGCAACCATGTCGCCTGGACCAATGATCTGGCGGCGCGGATCGGCGCAACGCCCGACTTCGAGATCACCAGCACGCCGCGACTGGGGCTGTTCAGTTTCAGATTACGGCCGAACGGTATGGATGACGGGGCGGCGCTGGACGCGCTCAACGCGCGGCTTGTCGATGCGGTGAATGGCGATGGCACGCTCTATCTCACACAGACCATCCATCGCGGCCGGTATGTGATCCGGATCAGCATCGGCACCACCGCGACCACGGCGGCCGATATCGATATTGCCCATAACCGGATCGTGGCGCTGGCGGCGCCGCTTCTTGCCGCGGCTGACAGCAGCCGCTGATTGCAGACATGAAAAAGGGGCCGGACGGCAAAGCAAGAAATCCGTCCGGCCCCCTGAACCGGTTGATGCTGTTTGGTGCGCTGCTCCCCCAAGCCCGCTGCCAGTGCCAGTCGCACCAACCGGTGGAAGGAATTGTTATTCGGCCGCCATGCTGTCGTCGGTGGCGGTGAATTGTGCCTCTTCGGTCGAATCGGCCATTGCCGTCGTCGCCGACTGGCCGCCCTTGACGGCAACCGAGATGGCGTCGAACCAGCCGGCCCCGACCTCGCGCTGGTGGCGGGTGGCGGTGTAACCTGATGCCTCGGCGTCGAACTCGGCATTCTGCAGTTCGCAATAGGCTTCCATGCCGCGGTCGCGATAGCCGCTCGCAAGCTGGAACATCGAGAAGTTCATTGAATGGAAGCCGGCCAGGGTGATGAACTGATACTTGTAGCCCATGGCGCCGATCTCGCGCTGGAACCGCTCGATATCGGTCGGTGACAGGTTGGCCGACCAGTTGAAGCTTGGCGAGCAGTTATAGGCCAGCATCTTGTTCGGGAATCTGCTGTGGATGGCATCGGCAAATCGCTTTGCCTGCTCAAGGTTGGGGGTAGAGGTTTCCATCCACAGCAGATCTGCGTATTCGGCGAAGGCGAGTCCGCGGACCACGCAACGCTCGAATGAATCCTTGGGGTCGAGGCGGAAGAAGCCCTCCTCGGTACGCTCGCCGGTCAGGAACGGACGGTCACGTTCGTCCACATCCGAAGTGATCAGCTTCGCGCTCTCGGCATCGGTCCTGGCGACGATCAGCGTCGGTACGCCGGCGGTGTCGGCGGCAAGCCGCGCGGCATTCAGATTGGCGACGTGCTGCTGTACCGGGATCAGCACCTTGCCGCCCATATGGCCGCATTTCTTTTCCGAGGCAAGCTGGTCCTCGAAATGTACGCCGGCGGCGCCGGCCTCGATATAGTTGCGGGTCAGTTCAAACGCATTCAGCGCACCGCCGAAACCGGCCTCGGCATCGGCAACGATGGGCGCAAACCAGTCAATGTCGCCTTCACCCTCAAGCTTCTGGATCTGATCGGCACGCTGCAATGTGCGGTTGATCTTGCGCGCCAGTTCAGGACCGGAATTGGCCGGATAGAGCGACTGGTCGGGATACATGCCGCCGGCGGTGTTGGCGTCCGCGGCGACCTGCCAGCCGGACAGATAGATGGCTTTCAGTCCGGCACGCACCATCTGCATGGCCTGGTTGCCGGTCATGGCACCAAGCGAATGAACATAATCCTCGGTATGGAGAAGGTTCCAAAGCTTGTTGGCGCCGTGACGGGCCAGCGTGTGTTCGATTGGCACCGAACCGGACAGGCGCTCCACATCCGCCATGCTGTAATCGCGTTTGATCCCGTCGAAGCGGTTTGGCGCGGCGCCGGTACGGGTTTCGAAATCGTCCTGAGTGGTGCGGGTCATCGGTCTCTCCTCGGTAACGTGATGCTTTGGTCAGTGATGCTTTGGTCAGTGGTGCTGTGGTCAGTGTGGCCAATGGGTCAATATGGCCATCGTCAGCGCGCCGGCTCATGACTGGATTTGCATGGCGAAACGCGAATGTTGTGCGTCTGTCTACCGGAGGGAAGGGTTGATACCGAGGAAAAAAGTGCAAATGTGAAAACAGTAAAAGCTTTACATTTTCTTTTTACAAATTTACTTTCAGGTATTGTTACCTCGCCGACATGGATCGCGTCATGCAGGAAAAGATACTGGTCGGGCACAAATTGCGCCGGTTTCGACAGGCTGCCGGCCTGTCACAGACGGCGATGGCCGAGACACTGGATATAAGCCCGTCCTATCTCAATCTGCTGGAACATAACCAGCGGCCGCTGACGGTCAGTCTGCTGCTGAAGCTTGGCAACGCCTTTGACATAGATCTGAAGAGTTTCGCCGAGGATGACAGCCCGGCATTGCTGACCGAGCTTGCCGAGGTGTTCGCCGACCCGCTGTTGTCGGGGGAGCGGGTCTCACGTCGCGAGCTGCAGGATCTGGTGACGGCGGCGCCAGCCGCGGCGCGCGGCATGCTCAGCCTGTTTCAGGCCTATCGCAAGGTCAGGGACCAGCTTGAAGTGTCGTCAGGCGACGGGCGTCAGGACGGTGTCGGCAACAGTCCGGTGGAGCAGGTGCGGGCGGTTCTTCAGCAGGCCAACAATTACTTCGCCGAACTTGAGACAGCTGCCGAGGCCTGCCGTGCCAGCATCCTTGGCAAGGAAAATGATGCCGGCATGCTGCTTGAAAGGCTGATCCTCTATGCGCGCGACCGGCTTGGTCTGCGCGTGCGGGTGATTCCGGCGGCGGTGATGGGCACGCAATTGCGCCGCTATGACCAGCATCGGCGGGAGATTCTTGTCAGCGAGGCGCTTCGCCGTCCGCAGCGGGTCTTCCATCTTCTTGTACAGACAGCACTGATCGAGCAGACCGAGCTTATCGCGTCACGATGCGAGGAATATGGTGTCACCGATGAATCGGCGCGCTCGCTGTTCCGCACCACACTGGCGGGGTATTTTGCCGCGGCGGTGATGATGCCCTATTCCACATTTCTTGAATCGGCGCGTGAACTGCGCCACGACCTTGATCTTCTCGGACGCCGGTTCGGGGCCAGCTTCGAGCAGGTCTGCCATCGCCTGACAAGCCTGAACGCCCCGAATGCGCGTGGCATTCCGTTCTTTTTCCTGCGCGTCGATGATGCCGGCAATATTTCCAAGCGACTTGCCGCCGGTGGCATGCAGTTCGCCAAGAATGGCGGCACCTGTCCGCGCTGGGATGTTCACAAGGCCTTCCGGACACCTGACAGGATGCTGTTCCAGGCAGCCGAACTGCCGAACGGGCAGAAATTCTTCACAATTGCGCGAACGGTGCCGCGTCCCTGGGCGCCGCCCGGCGAGGCGCCACCCGAATTCGCCGTCGCGCTCGGCTGCGAGATTCATCATGCACGTGATCTTGCCTATGCCGACGCATTTGATGCGGCGCGTCGGCGCACGCATGAGCCGATCGGCATCGGGTGCGCGGTCTGCGAACGTATGGATTGCGCGCAACGCGCCCATCCGCCGGTCGGGCATGAGGTGAAATTCGACGGCCATTCGCGGCGCGTCGGATTGTATGATCTCGACAGCTAGAGCTGTCATTTGCCGGTGGAGCCGTCACCTGCCGGGCATTGTAATTATATTTCAAAATTGGTCTCGCTTGCCTTTGCGCAACAAAATTTCAGCCGTGGCCGTGCTTTGCCATTTACCGGCAATCTGTTAGTCTGCGCGCCTCATCAGGCCTGACGGCGCAGGCTGCTCCGTGAAAACGGAAGGACATATCGAATGCCATCCGGACACAGAAAACAGTCAACGCGTCACGGTGAGCCTGCCGAGGCCGCCGACACGCCTGATCGCCGTGATGACGGGGACCGGCTTGCCGCCCTTTACGGGCTGACGCCAAAGGTTGAGTCGGCGATTGTCGCCGCCATCAATGCCGGGGCGGATGACCGCGCGCGCGCGCTTGTCGCGCCGCTTCACCCGGCCGACCAGGCCGATCTGCTGGAACGGCTTCCGGCACCGCAGGCGGCGTCGCTTGTGCGAACGCTTGGTGATGGGCTGGATGCGGAAACGCTTGCCTTTCTTGACGAGAATACGCGCGACGAGATTGTCGATGTGATGGGCGTCGCGGCGCTGGCGCGTCAGCTTCCCGACCTCGACACCGATGATGCGGTGAACATCATCGAGGAGCTTGAAGAGGACGAGATCGAGGATGTCCTGGCGGCGCTGCCTGCCGAGGATCGCGTCCTGGTCGAGGAAGGTCTTGCCTATCCCGAGGATTCCGCCGGCCGGATGATGCAGCGCGAGATTGTCACCGTACCGTCATTCTGGACCGTCGGGCAGACCATCGATTTCCTGCGCAGCTCACAATTCGGCGATACGGATTTCTATCTCATCTTCGTTGTCGACCCGGTGCGAAGCCCGATTGGCGAGATCAGCCTTGGCAAGCTTCTCTGTACGCCGCGGCCGCGCCGTGTCGGCGAGATCATGCAGGGCGATTTCCGCAAGATCCCGGCGGATATGGACCAGGAAGAGGTGGCGATCCTGTTCCGTCGCTATGGCATGGTCAGCGCGCCGGTGGTTGACGAGCATGGACGCCTGATCGGGGTCATCACCATCGATGATGTGATCGGCGTCATTGACGAGGAGGCCGAGGAGGATCTGATGGCGCTGGCCGGGGTTGGCGATTCGAATGTCCGGTCCAGCCTGTGGGAGACGCTTCAGGGTCGCAGTTCCTGGCTGCTGATCAATCTGCTAACGGCGATTGTCGCCTCGGCTGTGATCGGCCTGTTCGATGCCACCATCGAACGCCTTGTCGCGCTGGCGGTGCTGATGCCGATCGTCGCCTCGATGGGTGGCAATGCCGGCACGCAGACCGTGACAGTCGCCGTGCGGGCGCTGGCGCTGCGCCAGATTGACCGCGACGCGGCCGCCAGCTTTGTACGGCGCGAGCTGATCGTGGCCGTGCTGAACGGCATTGTCTTTGCCGTCCTTGCGGCCAGCATTTCCTTTCTCTGGTTCCGTGACCAGGACATTGCGGCGGTGATGGCGGTGGCGATGTTCGCCAATCTGGTTGTGGCCGGCCTCAGCGGCACGCTGGTGCCGCTCGGGCTGGTGCGGGTCGGTGTCGATCCGGCGGTGGCATCCAGCGTTTTCATCACGACGATCACCGATGTTGTCGGTTTTTTCGTGTTTCTTGGCCTCGCCGCCCTATATTTAATTCCATAACGCATCTGCTTTCATTGACCTTACCTGCCGCCCGGCGGCTGTCTGTTGCGCAAGGATGATCCGGCATGACCGTGCATCTGAAGAAATTGTCCGTCGGATCGGAATCGCTTGCCAGCCTGCGGCAATGGCAGGTGATGCGGCGCGAGGCTGGGCAGGAACTGATGCATGTCACCCGCAACACACCGCGCCGCGCCGCAGAAGTTCTTGATGGCGGCAGCATGTTCTGGGTGATCAAGGGGGTGATGTGCGCACGCCAGCCCATTCGGGAATTGCGAAGCATGCAGCGGGCCGATGGCAAGCCGGCATGCGGTATCGTGCTGGCCCCTGAACTTGTCGCGGTCGAGCCGATACGGGTGCGGATTTTCCAGGGCTGGCGCTATCTTGAGACAAAGGACGCGCCAAAGGATTTGCCGGTGACCGATGAGGGTGACGAGACAATGCCGCCCGAACTGGTCGCCGAGCTGCGCGAGCTGGGCCTGTTATAGGAACGGGCCCGGCGACAGGATAGGCCCGGCGACAGGTAGGGTGGCGTCAGTTGCCTTCCTTGGCAAAGGTCACCGCGAACATCGGATTGCCGTCAAACAGCACTTCCCGCTTCGGGCCGTTCATCCGCTCGAACCGCTGCATGCTGATCGGGCCGACCATGCGGTAACCTTCCGATGCCAGGTTGCGGCGGTGAAATTCGAGTGCCGCAGCTTCGAAACTTTCGGCAATGATGGTAATGCGGTCGTCTTCGCTCATGGTCGTCCTCTCGGTGGAGTGGTCTGTTTCCACGCGGCGAATATGGCAGAGCCGCGCCGGTTTGTCAGTCCCTTTGTCACTGCTCTGGTCAGAAGCATGTCAATTGCGGCGACGCCAGTCCCAGGGCGCCTCGAATACGCCGGCCCAGACCCCGCGTCCGTGATCGCGCGCGGCTGTTTCGGCGGCAACATAATCGGTGCTGTAACGCCGATAGGCAAGGGCGAGGCCGTTTTCAACAAGATGTTCGGCTATGTCAGTACTGCCGGCGAAACAGCGCATGATTAACCGGCCATAGCGGTCGACATCCTTCAGAATGCAGCGCAGAGGTGCCGTCGTGGCGATCTCGGCCATCGCATCGCGGGCGGCGCGGCCGCAAGGCCAGGGTGCGCCGGTGCTGTCGGCGCAAGTCTGTTTCAATTCCGGCGCGTCGATCCCGTGAAGGCGAATTTTCAGCGGACCGCTTCGCAGGGAATCACCGTCGCTGACGCGGGTGACAGACAGTTCACCCTGAATTGAGAATGGCTGCTCCGCGGCGGCAACAGGCTGGATGACCGCCTGCAGCAGCAGAAGGGTGGTGATGATCAGGGTCGGTTTTTTCATAAGAAAAAACTAATGTAATAGGCTGATACCATCCAGACATAAAAGCAGACCTGTCGGCACCGCGCGTCCCGCCAAGGGATGATCGACAAGGTTCAATTGATGTGGGATCAGTCGATATAGGGCCGTCAGTCGATATAGGGATTATCGTGGAACGGGTCGTCCTCCTCGTCCTCCTCGTCGCTGCCGGAAATCCATTCCGCTTCCGGGTTCAGCGTCGCGGCAATGGCGCTCGAGGATTCGGGAATGGCCACGAACGGACCCTGTGCCAGATTCGGTACGGCGGCGCGGCGGGTCATCCGGAACAGCGCGAAGCCGGCGATCATTAGCTGGATGGCTGTCACCAGGATGAAAAAGCTGGTGACGCCGAAATATTCAAGCGACAGCGCCGCCAGCGGTGATCCGATGACCGCGCCGGCGCCATTGATCATGACAAGGCCCGAGGCCGCCGCCACCATCTGGCTTGGTGTCAGGAAGTCGTTGCCATGCGCGATGCACAGTGAATAGAGCGGGAACAGCGAGCCGCCATAGACAAGCATGCAGACAAGCAGCAGCGCGAAATCGGCGCGGCCGAACAATGCCGCCATGGCCGCGGCGCCGGCCCCCATCACGGCGACGCCGAAGATCACCATGCGGCGGTCGAACCGGTCCGAGAGCCGCCCCACCGGATATTGCAGGATCAGCGCGCCGATCACCGGCGCCGTCATGAAATAGCCGACCTCGGCATTGCTGAGGCCAATTGACAGGCCATAGACAGCCCCCATGCCGAACAGTATCGAGACGGCCACGCCGTTGATGCCAAGCCCGACAACGGCCAGGGGCGAGACCTGCAACAGGCGGCGCAGGCTCATCCGCTCGGGCTCCTCGAAGGCCGGTGCCTTGCCGACCGACAGCAGCACCGGCACGACGGCGACCGACACCAGCACCGAGGCAAGAAGAAACAGGCCGATGCTGTTCTCGCCGCCAACGCCGATCATCAGCTGGCCGATAGCCAGCCCGCCCATCGAGACGATCATGTAGAGCGACAGCATCTGGCCCCGTGTCTCGTTGGTCGACTGGTCGTTCAGCCAGCTTTCGCAGACGATATACATGCCGGCAAAGCAGAAACCGGTAAGGATGCGCATCAGCGCCCAGACCAGTGGATTGACAAGCGCCGCCACCACGAGGACGGCGGCCGAGGCCAGCGCCGCCATGGCGCCGAAAACACGCACATGCCCGACATTGTCGAGCATCCGTGGCACCAGAATGGAGCCGCAGAAAATGCCCAGGAAATACCCCGCCATTACAAAGCCGGTGGTGATTTTGGAAAATCCGGCCTCGGTCGCCTCGGTGCCGAGCAGAACGACCTGCAGCCCGTTGCCGGACATGATCAGCAACAGGCCAAAAAACAGTGTCCATGATGCCAAGGCGGATCTCAGCATGGCGGATCAACAGGTCCCTGTTCAGGTGCCGGAACGGATCCTTCAATCGTGCCCGACACCGGTTTCAAAAATGTTATGAAATCTCATCAAACAGCCATGGCCGTATCCGCTCTCTTTGCGACCAAAACATCGCCGCGTCTGTCCAGAAAATTCCGAAAACGGGTCGTTTTGACGACAGAGAGGCGAATTTTCAGGGTCTGCGGGACACTCAACCTTCTGGCAGGGGAAAAAGCTGGTCGAACAGGACCTCGACCTGCCGCTTGTGGGCATCGATGCGCCCCCGCAACGTCTCGAAATCGGGACTGTCGCAGGCGGTGCAGATGAATTGCCGGGCCGCCGCGGACAGCGCCTGCGGGTCGGTTGCGCTGGTGCCGACCACAAAGCGCAGCGCGTGATGCAGGTCGGCATAGAGGTTTTCCGCCGCGCCAAGCGCCTCGGCATCCTCAGGGGCCAGACGGCCGGCCTCGACGAGGCGCTCGAGAACGGCGTCCGCCGGCCATGCCGCATTGCTGAACAGATCGGCATTCAGCAGTCGCAGCGCCTGGATCAAGAGGTCAAGCTCGCCGATGCCGCCGGGGTGCTTTCGCAACTGCCATTCATCGGCATCGCCATAGCTGGCGCGGAGCCGGCGGCGCATGTCGTGAAGCGGTGGCCCGATGGTATCGATCGGCAGCGCGGTGGTGCGGGTCGCTGCCAGGCTGTCGATCAACGCCGCGCCGCACGCCGCCGCCGGGGTCACCAGCCGCGCCTTGCCAAGCGCCAGCTTTTCCCAGAGCCAGGCCTCGTTATGGTAATAGGCGTTCAGCCGCGCCAGTGACGGGGCAAGCCCGGATTTCTCGCCATCGGGGCGCAGCCGTAAATCGATGGTGAACAGCTTGCCTTCGCCTGTCGCCCCGCCAAGCCAGTTCGCCAGTGTCTGCGCCAGCCGGGTGAAATAGCTGCTGGCACTGAGGCGGCGCTGGCCATCGCCGATACCGGTTGAGCCTGCCTCTGCCGGGGCGTCCCAGACAAAGACCAGGTCAAGATCGGAGGTGGCTGTCAGGTCGCCAAGCCCAAGCCGGCCCATGGCAAGCACCGCAAGATCGCCCTCGATGCTCCCGTGACGGCGCTGCATGTCGGCGATGGCCAGATCGCGGGTGACGCGGATGGCGGCCTCGGCGATGTCGGCTAGGGCGGTGCCGAGCGCCCGCCGGTCCGCAACGCCGCTGAGATGCTGCACCTCGGCCCGAAATTGCCGCTCGCGGGTGACCCGCGTCACTGTATCAAGCGCCAGTTCGGTCGGCTGGTCGGCGATGGTGGTGCGAAGTTCCTCCTCCAGAATGGCGGTCGCGGGAAGCGGTTCGAAGAAGGCGGCGAAAAGCACCAGGTCGAACAGCATCGGATGACGCCGCAACCTTTCGCCAAGCCGCGGCGAGAGAACAAGGATGTCACCAAGAAGACGCGTGAGGTCGCGATTGTGATCAAGTAATGAAAAAATCTGAACGCTGGCGGGCAGGCCTTCAACGAAGCCGGCGAAGGCGGCAAAGGCAGAGTCGGCGTCCTTGGCGCCTGACAGGTGCGACAGCATTGGCGGCATGATCCGCGACAACAGGGTGCGGGCCCGCTCGCCGCGGGTGGCGGCAATCCGGCCGGCCATCCAGCCTGACAGGACGGCGGCGATGTCGGCCGGCCGCCGGAAGCCGCGTGCCTCCAGCCAGGCGGCAAGCCTGTCCTCATCATCGAACAGCGGCGCGTCACCGGGATCAGCGCCAGCAGCCATTGCCGGATCGTCGCCGGTCGCGTCGGCGCCTTCGTCCGCGGTCTCGTCGAACAGCCGGTGTGATGTATGGCGCGCGACCTCGTCGAGAATGGCGGTGAGTGCGGCAAGAAAGCTCCCGGCCCCGTCATGCCCCATGAACCGCGCCACCTCGTCAATGCCCTCCCTCGTTCTCGGCAGCATGTGTGTCTGCGCGTCCGCGATCATCTGCAGGCGATGTTCGGCACGGCGTAGCGCCAGATACAGCGCGCCAAGCCGTTCGCACTGTTTGCCGGTGATCCAGCTTTCGGCCGCCAGCGCCCGCAGCGCCGGCAATGTGCTGCCAACCCGAAGTGCCGGTGCCCGGCCGCCGCCGACAAGCTGCAGCACATGCGTCAGGAATTCGATGCTGCGGATGCCGTTCGGGCCGGTCTTCAGGTTGTAGCCCTCCCAGCCGAGGCCGGCGGCCGGGCGGCGCAGCATCATCTTCATATCGTCCATAACGGTGTAGTCGAGCGTGCGCCGCCAGATGAAAGGCTGCAGTTCGGTCAGAAAATTCCGGCCCATCTCAGGGTCGCCGGCAATCGGCCGGGCACGGATGAAGGCGGCCCGTTCCCAGGTGCGCGCGATCGATTCATAATAGCCGATGGCCGCTTCGCGCTGGATGCTGACGGCGGTGGCGCCGGGGTCGGGGCGAAGCCGCAGATCAACCCGCCAGCCAATGCCGTCCCGTGTCGCTGTCGACAGCAGCCTGACAAGTCCGCGCGCCATCTCGACATAGAAGCGCTGGCTTGTGTTACCGTCTGGCAGGGGATTGTCGATGGGGTCGTGAAGCAGGACAAGGTCGATGTCCGATGAATAGTTCAACTCGCCCGCTCCAAGCTTGCCAAGCGCCAGCACGGTCCAGCCACAGCCTGCACCGCCATGCCATGCCGGGGCGTCGGCGTTGGTAATTTGCCGCCGCCGCGCGGCGTCGCGGAACAGCCATGTCACGGCGCAGCGCACCGCAGCATCGGCGGCGTCACTCAGCCACCGCATCTGCGATTCGATATCGTCTGAGTCGGCCATGTCGGCCAACGCCACACAAAGAGCGCTGCGCTGGCGCAGGCGTCGCAGTGCCGCCATCATCTGCGGCTCGTCGGTCAGCCTGATGGCGTCGGTTTCGCAGGCCTCGATGGCACGGCCGATCTCGGCCGCACCGCCGCCGCGGGTGGCGCTGGCCAGAAGGTCGGGATGCGCGCGCGCCAGTGTCTGCAGATGCCGCGAATGGGCGAATATGGCGGCAAGCTGTGCTGGCGTCAGCCCCGAATCGGGCGCTTGCTGGCCGGCCCAGCCGGTCAGTTCGGGAAGAATGGCCGCATGGCCGGCAAGCGGCAGCGCGCTGCCGGCAACCGGCAGAGATGTGTGTGGTGCCTTCGTCATCGGGATGAGAATAACCAAAGCAGGGTGTTTGGCAAAATGCAGGTGACCGTTCTGTTGTGAGGTAGTGACATCCTTCAGGCGGCGAGGATCTGCCCGCCATCCCGAACCCGTCGCATCGCCCGCCACATGCGCAGGCTGAGGATGATGGCCGCCACTGTCAGCCCCAGCGCCAGCCCGCCCCATATCCCGGTCGGTCCCATGCCGAAGGTGAAGCCGAAGACAGCGCCGGCGCCAACGCCGGTGATCCAGAAGCTGGCGATGGCAATGGTCCCGGGGATACGGGTGTCATTGAGCCCGCGCAGGATCGACATGGCGATGGCCTGCAGCCCGTCCGGCACCTGGAACAGCGCCGTCAGCACCATCATCGGCAAGGCCAGCGCCATGACTTCGGCGAACATCGCATCGCCGCTGTCGAGAAAGATGCCGACAAGGGTCCGCGGCCAGATCAGCAGGATCAGCGTTGTGACCAGCGTTGCCCCGATGCCGAGCCAGAAGCTGGCACCGGCGCTTCGCGACAGGTTCAGACGATCGCCGGCACCGGCGAAATTGCCGATCCGGATGGTGCTGGCCTGAGCAATCGCGATCGGCACCATGAAGAACACCGCCGCCAGCTGGTTGGTGATCGCCGCTGCTGCCAGACCGGCGGTGCTGAACAGCCCGATCAGGAAGGTCACAGCGATGAACATGCCGGCCTCGGCGACAATGGTCAGGCCAATCGGCACCCCGATGCGAAGCAACCGCATGGTCAGGCCCCAATCCATCACCCACAACCGGCGGAAGGGGCTGCCATGCCGGAAGGGTGGCACCATGGCGATATAGGTGACAAGCCCGCCGCAGAGCAGCACATAGACAATCGAGGTTGCCAGTGCGACGCCGGCGAGCCCCATAGCCGGAAACGGGCCGATTCCGGACACGAACGCCTCGTTCAGGCCGATATTGACGGCAAGCGCCAGCAGCACGGCGATGACCTGCGGCAGCGGTCGCTGGTGCGAGATGATATATTGTCTCAGCACAAAGGACAGGAACATGAAGGGCATGCCGAAGCTCGACCAGATCAGGAACGGCTCGCCAATTCGCGCCAGCTCGGGATCCTGTCCCAGCGCCACCAACACCTCCTCGCCGACAAACAGCAATGGCACCGTGATCATGCCAAGCGCGAAGGCGACCGCCATGCCCTGGCGAAAGGCGCGGCGCACCTGGCGTTCATCGCCGGCACCAATGCCCTGTGCGACCAGCGGGCCGACAGCAAGTGAAATGCCAAGCGCCAGAAAATACAGTGGCTGGTAATAGCGCGACGCCAACGCGCCGGCGGCAAGGCTGACACTGTCGATCTGTCCCATGGCGATGGTATCGCTCGTCCAGATGCCGATTGTCGCCAGCTGCCCGATGACCAGCGGTGCCGCGAGCCGCGCGTTCCAGCGCAGATGGTCGCGCCAGCTGATGGCGGGCTGGCGCCGGTCGCTCTGATCCATAAGGTTCCCTGAAGACCGCCGGCGGCGCCGGGCGGAATGCCGAAGTGTCAAAATGCGTCCAACTGTGGTATCGCGTAGGTTATTGTGGTGCAAGGATTTTGACGGGTTGCCCGTCATGGAAGCGGGATATGCCAAGGAAGCCAGCCGGACGATCATCGACACGCGGTCCCTCGGGGCGCAGCTATCGCAATGATACGGGCCTGACACGCCAGCCGAAAAAGATGCGTGGCCGCAAGCCGTCCTCGCAACGCTGGCTGACGCGCCAGCTGAATGATCCGTTCGTGGCGCAGGCGAAGTCGCGCGGGTTCAGGTCACGCGCGGCGCTGAAGCTGGAACAGATCGATGAGCGCTATGAAATCCTGCAGTCCGGCATGGCGATTGTCGATCTGGGCTGCGCCCCCGGCGGCTGGCTGCAGGTGGCGGCCGACCGGATCCGGCTTGGCAGCGGCAACGGCAAGCTGGTCGGGATCGATCTGCTGGAAACCGATGTGCTGGAGGGGGTTGAAATCTTTGTCGGTGACATGACCGACCCGGTGATGATCGATCGGGTGCGCGCTGCTGTCGGTGGCCGCGCCAACGGGGTGATGAGCGACATGGCGGCAGCGACAACAGGCCACCGACCGACCGACCATCTTCGCACGACGGCGCTGCTCGAGGCGGCGCTGGATTTTGCCATCGAGGTGCTGGTCGCGGACGGGTTCTTCCTCGCCAAATGTTTCCGCGGCGGTGCCGAGAGAAGTGTGCTGGAGCTGATGCAGGCCAATTTCCAGACGGTGCGGCATGTCAAACCGGCGGCAAGCCGGCAGGAATCGGTAGAAAGCTATGTTCTTGCCACCGGCTTTCACGGGGCTGGCGGGCGGGCTGTCGAAAACCCGGATGACGATCATGATGACGGTCCGGATACGGGGCTACCGGACAGTCCGGGCGGCTATTCGCCGATCTAGGCATTCTAACCCCGATTTGACCTTTCGGGGGCTTATTTTGGGGGTGTCTTTCTCACCAACCCTCAGATATAGTGGCGCGCCACCGGACATGCGGAAGGCGCCCCATGAAAATTCGCGAAGCCCTGACTTTTGATGACGTGCTCCTCGAGCCGGCGCGCTCGGCCGTATTGCCCGCGGACACCGATGTAACGGCGCGGCTGACGCGCGAGATCAATCTTCGCATACCGCTGTTGTCGGCGGCGATGGACACGGTCACCGAGCATCGGCTCGCCATCGCCATGGCGCAGGCTGGCGGCATCGGGGTGATCCACAAGAACATGTCGGTCGAGGCGCAGGCCGGCGAGATCAGCCGCGTTAAGAAATATGAAAGCGGCATGGTGGTGAACCCGCTGACCATCACGCCTGATCGCACGCTTGGCGACGCGCTGGAACTGATGAAGACGCATCAGATCAGCGGCATCCCGGTGGTCGATGGAGACGGCAAGCCGCCGCATCGTCTTGCCGGCATCCTGACCAACCGTGATGTCCGCTTTGCCAGCGATCTGAACCAGAAGGTCTGGGATCTGATGACCCGCGAGGTGATAACTGTCGGCGAGGGGGCCACCCAGGAAGATGCAAAACGGCTATTGCATGAACACCGGATCGAAAAGCTTGTCGTCGTCGACGGCAAGTCACGCTGTATCGGCCTGATCACCGTCAAGGATATCGAGAAGGCCCGCAACCACCCGATGGCGGCGAAGGACCCCGCCGGACGCCTGCTTGTGGCCGCTGCCACTGGTGCCGGTCCGGAAGGCGCGGCGCGGGCCGAGGCGCTGGTCGAGGCCGGGGTTGATGTTGTCGTTGTCGATACGGCGCATGGCCATTCCGAGGGCGTGCTGGCCGCCGTCACCGCGATCCGCAAGATGGCGAACGAAGTGCAGGTGATTGGCGGCAATGTCGCCACCGCCGATGGCGCACGGGCATTGATCGATGCCGGCGCCGACGCGGTGAAGGTCGGGATCGGCCCCGGGTCGATCTGCACCACCCGCATGGTGGCCGGTGTCGGGGTGCCGCAACTGACCGCGATCATGGATGCTGCCGAGGCCAGCCACGCCGCCAACGTGCCGGTGATCGCCGATGGTGGGATCAAATATTCCGGCGACCTTGCCAAGGCGCTTGCCGCTGGCGGCGACTGCGCGATGGTTGGCTCGCTCCTGGCCGGCACCGACGAGACGCCGGGCGAGGTCTATCTCCATCAGGGACGTTCCTACAAGGCCTATCGCGGCATGGGATCGACAGGGGCGATGGCGCGCGGCTCGGCCGACCGCTATTTCCAGGCCGAGGTCTCGCAGCCGCTGAAACTCGTGCCGGAGGGGATCGAGGGGCAGGTGCCCTATAAGGGGCCGGTGGAAAATGTGCTGCATCAGCTTCTTGGCGGGGTCCGCGCCGCCATGGGCTATACCGGCAATGCCACGATCGCCGATTTCCAGGCGAACGCCAAATTCCTGCGCATCACCGGCGCCGGGCTGACGGAATCACATGTTCATGATGTGACGATCACCCGTGAAGAGCCGAATTACCGGCCCCGTGTCTGAGTTTCCGGAGCGCCCCCGCGCATGACCCCTGCAGCCCGCATTGCTGCCGCGATCGAAATCCTGTCCGACGCGCCGGAAGGTGTGTCGGCGGGATCGGCGCTGCGCCGCGGCATGCAACAGCGGCGTTACGCCGGGTCGGGCGACCGGCAGGCCATCAGCACACTGTTCTGGGCTGTCCACCGGGCGGCGGCGCGCCTCGTCTGGCATCTGGAACAGAAGGGGCATGAGGTCTCGCCGCGGGCGCTGGTGATTGTGGCGCTTCGGCTTGTCGACGATCTTGATGCGGCGACGCTGACATCATTCTTCGGCGGTGATGACAGGCATGCACCTCCACCGCTGTCAACGGCCGAGCAGGACCTTGTCGTGGCGCTTGACGGGGCCGTGCTTGATGATGCGGCGATGCCGGAGGCGACAAGGCTGGAATGGCCGGAGGGTTTGCTTGCCGATGCGCGTGATGCCCTTGGTGATGCCATGGAGGGCGAGTTGGCCGCCATGCGCGGCGAGGCCGGCACCGACATCCGGATCAACCCGCTGAAGCTTGATGACCGGCGGCGGCTTCGCGACCGGCTGGCCGGGCGTGGGCTGAAATGCCATCCGACACGGATGTCGCCGCTTGGCATCAGGATGGAAAGACGGGTGCGGGTCGAGGACAGCCGGGAATTCCAAGACGGCCTGTTCGAGATTCAGGATGAAGCCTCGCAGATCGCCGCCCTGCTCTGTGACGCGCAACCCGGCATGCAGGTGGCCGATATCTGCGCCGGCGCGGCCGGCAAGTCGCTGGTGATGGCGGCGGCGATGCAGAACCGAGGCCGGATCGTGGCGCTGGACAGCGATCCGGTGCGTCTTGAGCGCGGCGCGGCACGGATCAGGCGTGCCGGAATTCACAATATCGAACGGGTGGCGGTGCCTGCAGATTGGGGCACGAAGCGGTACCGTGCCAAATTCGACCGTGTTGTCATCGATGCGCCCTGCAGCGGGTCCGGCACCTGGCGGCGTGCTGTTGATGCCAGATGGCGGTGCGACGTGGCCGGACTGGCCGAACTTCATGCGGTGCAGGCGGCGCTGCTTGACCGGGGGCGGGCGATGGTGGCCCCGGGCGGGCGCATCATCTACATTACCTGCTCGCTTCTGCGCAGCGAGGGTGAGGCGCAGATCGAACGGATTCTTGCCGCCGCGCCGGAACTGGAAATCGCCGATATCGCGGCGATCTGGCAGGATGTGATTGGCGCGGACAACTGTCCGTCAGCCCCTGGCGGGATGCTGCGGCTGCTGCCCGGGCGTGACGGCACTGACGGGTTTTTCCTGACGGTGCTGCAGGCGAAGCGGCGGTAGAGCCTGCTGACAGGAAGCAACAGGACAGGACAGGACGATGAGCGACGCGGTGAATGACAATGTACTGATTATCGATTTCGGCTCGCAGGTGACGCAGCTGATCGCGCGCCGCCTTCGCGAGGCCGGCGTCTATACCGAAATCCTGCCCTGCACCGTCGATCCGGCGCGGATCACGGCGGCAGTACCGCGCGGTATCATCCTGTCTGGCGGACCGAATTCGGTGGCGATGGCCGATACGCCCCGCGCCCCGCAGGCGGTGTTCGATCTTGGCGTGCCGGTTCTGGGGATCTGCTATGGTCAGCAGACGATGTGCCAGCAGCTTGGTGGCCGGGTCGAACCCGGCACAAGCCGCGAGTTTGGTCGCGCCACCCTTGATATCATCGATGAATGCCTGCTGTTTGACGGGCTGTGGCCGGTTGGTGGGTCCCGCACTGTCTGGATGAGTCATGGCGATCATGTCGCCGCGCTGCCGCCGGGGTTCCGCGTTGTCGCGACGTCCGCTGGCGCGCCCTATGCCGCCGTTGCGGATGATGAGCGCCGCCTCTATGGCGTGCAGTTCCATCCCGAGGTGGTGCATACAGACGAAGGTGCTGAACTGTTGTCGCGCTTCGCGCTGGGGGTCTGCGGCTGTTCGGGACGCTGGTCGATGACCGCCTACCGGTCGCGCGCCATCGCGGCGATCCGTGCGCAGGTTGGCGATGGCAAGGTCATCTGCGGCCTGTCGGGCGGGGTTGATTCCTCGGTCGCCGCGGTGCTGATTCATGAGGCCATCGGCGCGCAGTTGACCTGTGTGTTTGTCGATCACGGGTTGCTTCGCGCCGGCGAGGCGGAAGAGGTGGTGGCGCTGTTCGGCGGCCATTACAACATCCCGCTGATCCACCGCGATGCGTCGGACCTGTTCCTCGGCCGGCTTGACGGCGTGTCCGATCCGGAGGCGAAGCGCAAGATCATTGGCGCCAGCTTCATCGAGGTGTTCGAGGAAGAGGCCAATCGCATCGAGGGTGCCGGGTTCCTCGCCCAGGGAACGCTGTATCCCGACGTGATCGAGAGCATTTCGGCCGCCGGCGGCGATGCCGTCACCATCAAGTCGCACCATAATGTCGGCGGGTTGCCCGATCATATGAAACTTGCACTGGTCGAGCCGCTGCGTGAGCTGTTCAAGGACGAGGTGCGCGAGCTGGGCGCGAGCTTGGACTTCCCGAAACGCTTGTCGGGCGGCATCCGTTCCCGGGCCCGGGCCTCGCCATCCGTGTGCCGGGCGAGATCACCGCCGAGAAGCTGGACATTCTGCGCGCCGCCGACCTTGTCTATCTCGACGAGATCCGCAAGGCCGGCCTCTATGACGAGATCTGGCAGGCCTTCGCCGTACTGCTGCCGGTGCGCACGGTCGGGGTGATGGGTGATGCCAGATCGTATGAATATGTCTGCGCGCTTCGTGCCGTGACCTCGAGCGATGGCATGACCGCCGACAGCTATCCCTTCAGCCATGACTTCCTGGCCCGCACCGCGACCCGCATCGTGAACGAGGTGAAGGGCGTCAACCGCGTGGTCTATGACGTCACCTCGAAACCCCCGGGAACAATCGAGTGGGAGTGAGCATGCCGGTGGTCAGTGCCGATACGGCCGGGCATTATGAATGGGGTGATGGCTGTGATGGTTGGCACCTTGTCAGGTCTGAACGGCTGAGTGTCATTCAGGAGCGCATACCCCCCAACGCCGCTGAAAAACGGCATTATCATGAGAGTGCGGAACAGTTCTTTTACGTTTTGTCCGGTGTTGCGACGATGGAACTTGATGGCGAGATGTTCGCCATTCATCCGCGGCAGGGCATCCATGTAAGAGCGGGCGTGCCGCACCGGATCAGCAACCGGCATCGGTCCGATCTGGTGTTCACCGTCACCTCGACCCCGCCAAGCCACGGTGACAGGGTGGAAATATAAGATGCCGCCCGTTCATGGCCCCGGCATTGCCTTTGGCAGGATATGACCCGTCATGAAGACCACATCATGAAGACAGTCGGCATTCTGGGCGGGATGTCCGCCGCCTCGACGCAGATCTATTACCGGACACTCTGTGACCTGACGCAGGACAGGTTCGGCGGTCTGACCTCGCCAGACCTGCTGATCCGTTCGCTGGATTTCGCGCCGCTTGCGGCCTCTATGAAGGCCGGGGACTGGGCGGCGATCGCACGCAGTCTCAATGCCGAGGCAAGGCGCCTGTGCGATGGCGGGGCGGAGTTGATCCTTCTGGCCTCCAACACAATGCACAAGCTGGCGGATCAGATGATGCAGGGTGTGGATGCCCCGCTGCTGCATATTGCCGATGTGACAGCCAAGGCAGTGGTGGCGCGGGGCTGTGCCAGCCCCGCCTTCATCGCGACAGGCTTCACGATGGAGGAACGCTTCTATCTGGACCGGCTTGAGGGTCAGGGGCTCAGGCCGCTTGTCCCGGACGCCGAGCAGCGCCGGGATATCAACCGGATCATCTTTGACGAGCTCTGCCGCAATGAGGTCGTCCCGGCGAGCCGTGAGCGCTATATCGCGGTTGTACGGGATCTGGCGATGAACGGGGCGGACAGTGTGATCCTCGGCTGTACAGAGGTGTGCCTTCTGCTGGATGAGGCGAACACCGACCTGCCGCTGTTCGACACCACACGGCTGCATTGCGAGGCTGCTTTGGACGCTGCCGCCCTGTAAAATTTGCCGCCGCGACGCGGGTGGCATGTTTCACATGCCAAAAACACAAATTTTTCAATTCCAATTTGCGCTTTGTTAACCCGCGCGGCGTTACCTTTGCCGCGCTGTAGGCCGTTTGGGTCGTACAGTCTGTATCAGAACTGGCAAATGGATGAAATCTGGACATGAAAAAGATCGTAATGCTGTTAACGGGATGTCTGTCCCTTGTCGCCACCACAATCACCTCGGCCGCGGGGGCCGCGCCGCTCTATCCGAATTCGGTGGTCTCGAACGACCATGAATTCATCGCCACCTCGGACGAGAGCGCCTTCGCCTGCCTTGTGTTCGAAGGAAGACGCACCGCCGAAATGCCGGACAAGCGTTCCGACCAGCTGATGGCGAAGAAGACGTTCATCTTCACCGCGCATTATACCGACGGCACATCGGTCGGGCTGTGGGCGCACCCGAAATTCAAGACCGAGGCGAAGGCCCTGGAATCGGTCGCCCCCGCCGCCAAGGCCGTTGGCAAGCTGCCGACCTTCATGCGCAGGACGCTGGATCATGTGGTGATCCACCGGGGCGATGAAACCGCTTTTGGCGAGGGTGAGGGGCATTTCTTTGTGCTCTATTCAGAAAATATCAAGACGCGCATCCGCAATCACGATCTTGAGGAAACCGTCTTCCACGAGTCGGTCCATGCAACGCTGGACAGCAAATATGCCGGCTCGAAGACATGGTTGAAGGCGCAGAAGGCGGATGGTGACTACATCACGAAATACGCGAAACGCCTG
>Ga0181584_10000318_pt1 | contig 33052 bp, 26 predicted proteins | sample 071ome_30_FD_132462 | JGI IMG/M metagenome (GOLD analysis project Ga0181584, IMG submission 132462) | Coastal salt marsh microbial communities from the Groves Creek Marsh, Skidaway Island, Georgia - 071406AT metaG (megahit assembly) | ecosystem: Environmental > Aquatic > Marine > Intertidal... | reverse complement strand
GGGGGAGGGGGGGGGGGGAAGAGGGAAAGTACCGACGCGCGAAAACCGGGGGTGGGGCGGAGGGAGGGGGAAGAAACCGCGGGGGGGGGGGAAACAAAGGGGGGGGGGGGGGGGGGGGGGGCCAGAGGCGTGGTGACCGGGAACGGGAACGCTCGTACGACAGGCGCGAGTATCGCCGAGATGAGTATCGGCGTGATGGAGACCGAGGGGACGGGCGACGGGACGATCGACGGGAGCAGTACCGGCGCGATGATCGCAAGGACGACCGCAGGGGGGGCTATCGAGATGACCGCCGGGGAGGCCGTCAAGACGACCGCTATCGAGACGACCGCTATCGAGACGACCGCTATCGAGACGACCGCTATCGAGACGACCGCTATCGAGACGACCGCTATCGAGACGACCGCTACAATACGAATCAACCCAAGAAGAAGAGCGATATGGAGGTCGATCCAGAGTACTACAAAGAGCTGGCGCGGATCGAGGAGCAGATGGACAGGGAATGGTACGGGCAAGAGGAGACGGGTGCCGTGGACCAGAGCCATGACCCGTTTCTGGGGGACGCCGAGCACGACGAGTCGCTGATACGTCGCAAAGAGATTGCGCAAAAGCGTCTGACTCGTCGAGACGGCAGCCTGATGACGCTGGCGCAGAGCAAGCGGGCCTCGGAGATGCAACGAGACATGAACGCGTGGGAGGAGAACAGGCTGCTGACGAGTGGTGTCGTCAACCCGCTCGAGGTGGACCTGGACGCCGATTTTGACGACTCGCGGGTGATGCTGATCGTGCACGACGCACGGCCGCCGTTCCTGAGCGGAAAGAACGTGCTGACAAAGCAGAAGGGCCCGGTCGTGCCGCTCAAAGATCCCACGTCCGACATGGCTGTCATCTCCAGGAACGGTAGCAAGCTCGTGAAAGAGATCCGGGAGAAGAAGGACGAGAGCAAGAGTCGCGCGAGGTTCTGGGAGATGGCCGGTTCAAAGATCGGGAAGATCACCGGGCTCACCGAGAAGGAGGTTGAGGAGGGCATCAAGGCGCAGGAGGCCCTGCGCAAGGAAGCCGGAGAGGACGTCGACAAGCCGGCCGGCGGTCCAGCGGACGGTCCCAACGCACCGGGCAACCACAACAACCAGCAGTTCAAGGCCCACATGAAAAAGTCCGAGGCGGTCAGCGAGTTTGCCAAGTCCAAGACGATTGCCGAGCAGCGCAAGTTCTTGCCCGTGTACTCGGTGCGCGACGAGATGATGCAGGTGATCCGCGAGAACCAGGTCATCATCATCGTCGGAGAGACGGGAAGCGGCAAGACGACGCAGATGACCCAGTACCTGTACGAGGAGGGATTCGGGCGTTTCGCGCAGATAGGCTGCACGCAGCCGAGGAGGGTGGCGGCCATGAGCGTGGCGGCCAGGGTCTCCCAGGAGATGGGGGTCGAGCTCGGCAAGGAGGTCGGGTACACGATCCGTTTCGAGGACATCACCTCGGACAAGACCAAGATCAAGTACATGACGGACGGCGTCCTGCTCCGTGAAACGCTCGTTGAGGAGGATCTCGACCGGTACTCCTGCGTGATCATGGACGAGGCGCACGAGCGGTCCCTCAACACCGACGTTCTGTTTGGAGTCCTCAAGAAGGTCGTGGCCCGGAGGCGAGACTTCCGGCTTATCGTCACGTCGGCCACGCTGGACGCGGGTAAGTTTGCGACCTTCTTCGGCAGCGCGCCTATATTCAAAATCCCGGGCAGGACGTTTCCCGTGGACGTGCTCTTCTCCAAGACCCCTCAGGAGGACTACGTGGATGCGGCCGTCAAGCAGGCCGTCGCCGTGCACCTCGGCCACCCGCCCGGCGATATCCTCATCTTCATGACGGGCCAAGAGGAGATCGAAGCCACGTGTTTTGCCCTCCAGGAGCGCTTGGAGCACTTGGGCGAGGGCGTTCCCCCGCTCATGATCCTGCCCATCTACTCAACGCTGCCGTCCGACCTGCAGGCCAAGATTTTCGACAAGGCCCCGGACGGCACCCGTAAGTGCATCGTGTCGACCAACATCGCCGAAACGTCGCTGACGGTCGATGGGATCATCTACGTCATCGACACCGGGTACGTCAAGATGAAGGTCTACAACAGCAAGGTCGGCATGGACGCGCTGACCGTCTATCCGTGTTCGCAGGCCGGAGCCAACCAGCGCGCCGGCCGTGCCGGGCGCACGGGACCTGGCACATGTTGGAGATTGTTCACGGAGAGCGCGTACGCCCACGAGATGCTCCAGGCGACCGTGCCAGAGATCCAGCGGACCAACCTCGCGAACGTCGTCCTGCTGCTCAAGAGCCTCAACGTCGAGGACGTTTCCGAGTTCGACTTCATGGACGCTCCCCCGGCCGAGAACATTGCGGCCGCCTCCTACCAGCTGTGGATACTCGGCGCGCTGAGCGACAGCGGCGGGCTCACCAAGCTCGGCCGCAGGATGGCCGACTTCCCACTCGACCCTGCGCTGGCCAAGATGCTTCTCGTCGCAGAGGAGATGGGATGCTCGGAGGAGGTACTGACTATCGTATCGATGCTCAGCGTCCCTTCCGTATTCTTCAGACCACCCGATCGCGCGGAGGAGAGCGACGCGGCCAGGGACAAGTTCCTGGTGCCGGAGAGCGACCACCTGACCCTGCTCCACGTCTTCCAGCAATGGAAGACGAACGGCTGCCGCGCTGAATGGTGTTCGACCCACTTTCTGCAGCAAAAGGCGCTAAAAAAGGCCAAGGAGGTGCGCGAGCAGCTGCGCGACATCATGAACCAGCAGCGCATCAGGCTCGTGAGCTGCGGCCACGACTGGGACGTGGTGAGGAAGGCCATCTGCTGCGCGTACTTTGAGCACGCGGCCAGACTCAAGGGTATTGGCGAATACGTCAACGCCTCCAGCGGCCTGCCCTGCCACCTGCACCCGACGTCGGCCCTTTACGGCCTCGGCTTCACGCCCGACTGGGTCGTGTACCACGAGCTCGTTTTGACGACCAAAGAGTACATGCAGTGCGTGAGCGCGGTCGAACCCGAGTGGCTGGCCGAGGCAGGGCCGGAGTTTTTCACGCTGAAGAAGGCGGGGGAGCCGCTGACCGCCACCGACAGGCGCCCGAGGTCTGGACGGAGCGAGAAGGAGGCCGAGGACGGGGACGGCAGGGAAGACCGCGCCCTGTCCAAGACGTCGAGCAGGGCGACGCAGACCAAAGAGACGATCGTCTCGATCGGTGGTGGCGGGAAGGCGGGCGCTCGGAAGAACCTGAAGCGGCGTATGTTCGGCCTGTAAGATGAGGATCTCGCCGTGGGGGTCCTGCCGCTTGAGAGGAACTGCGGACGCTGTGCAGGCACGTACTCGAGGGCACGTGTACTGTACGGGGACTACACGCTCGCGTGAAACCCCCTCGATGAATCAGACCGATTTCGTTCATCGTTCATTTTTCCTTGATCATTTGATTCGTGCGGATGGAGCTGGAGACGTGCCGAGGGGGGCTCGGCCAGCCGAGCGCGCGAAAGGGGAACGCTCCGCGTGTTTCTCTCAAATCGAGCCCAAAGATTGGCGTTAGGTCCACGACGCGCAGGGACACCGTTGCGGCAGCCATCGACCCCGCGAGTGGATTGGCCCATGTCCATGATGCACTGCAGCAGTGGGACGCGATCTCGAATCACATGCTCAGCTTGGGGTACGAGCCCGTGGTGTTGCCCTGTCACTCGATGAACTGCGGGGACATCGTCTACCGCAGCTCGCTGGATCCCGTCCTTCGGATGGAGCAGCGGGTCACCTCACCGCAAGGAATCCTGCTGATCGCCTCCGCCTGCACCTATCTGCTCAGCAAGCCTGGCGTCCTGCAGGGCATGATCGACACGTACGTGGCGGCACCGCTCCAGCGGATCAACACGCCGTCCTACTCGCTCGAGGACGTCAAGGTGGGCCGGAAGCTTGCGATGGGCGGGTTTGGGACCGTGTACACGGGCGAGTTGCCGAAGAAGGGGAACAAGCAGATTATTCTGAAGAAGGCAACCGAGTTTGGCGAGGCCGAAGTGTGGATGAACGAGCGGATGATGCGTGCGAACCCCGACGTGGCTGCCAAGTTCATCACGGCCTTCTCCGAGAAGGCCGATCCGCTGCCGGGAGACCCGCTGTGGTTGCTCTGGGACTTTGAAGGGACCGACACGTTGGCGGACCTGATGAAGTCTAGGGAGTTCCCCCAGAACATGGAGAAGACGCTGTTCCAGAAGCCGCTCAGCATCTTGCCCGGGCCGAACAGACGCGCTATTGCCATCCGGGTGGCAATGTCTAATCTGCTCGAGGGTCTGAAGGCCTGTCACAGCGTTGGGATCGTCCACCGGGACATCAAGCCCGCCAACTTCATCCTGGCCTCGAAGGACAAGCGCTTCAAGCTGATCGACTTCGGGGCTGCGGCGGATCTCAGGGTGGGTATCAACTACGTCCCCAATCAGTACCTGCTTGACCCGCGGTACGCGCCGCCCGAGCAGTACATCATGTCGTCCCAGACGCCGCGGGCGCCGCCGACCCCCGTCGCGGCGTTCCTGTCGCCGGTCCTGTGGCAGCTGAATGGGCCGGACAAGTTCGACATGTATAGCGCAGGCATTACCCTGCTCCAGATGGCATTTGCTCCGCTGCGGTCAGACGGCCAGCTGATCGCCTTTAACAAGACGCTGGGCGAGCGGTACAAATGGGACCTGAACGCGTGGAGGAGGTGCGTCTACTCGTTCATTCACTCGCGCGCGCTCGCTCTCTCGCTCGCCCTCTCTCACTCGTGTTTCGCGTTTTTCCTCTCGCATCTCGCATCTCGCATCTCGCCGCAGATCTGTGGAGAAGAAGGGCGGCAAGGAGTATGCGCAGTTTGCCGAGGGCTTCCAGACCCTCGACGCCCTCGGCGGCGGCGGCTGGGACCTCGTGACGCAGCTCGTCACGAGAGAAGCCACCGATAGACCGTCCGCCTCGGCCGCCCTGGCCCACCCGTGGTTCGACTCTTCGTTCCTCGCGACGATGACGTCCACAGTGGACTCGATCGGCCGCTCGGCCGTCAAGGCGACCACCTCGGACGACGGGTGGCTCACCAAGCAGATTGCTCGTTCGGGAACCAGTGAGGCTGGTGGCTTCACCGAGGCCCAGCTGAGCGAGGAGCTGAACTCCCTCGGAGTGAAGAAGGACACTCCGATGCCGCGCGCCTCCAACACGATCGCATGGTGGCAAAGCCGGCAGCAGCAGCTCAACAAGGGCATCAAGCAGGCGAGAAAGACGGTGAAGGAGCAGTTCGGACGGAATAGAACGACCAGACCAAAGCCGTCGATCCTGGAAAAGTTCCTCGAGAGATAGACTAATCGACGCACGCGTGCGTCGTACGACACCGAAGTGTCCAAGACGAAACAAACAAAGACTCGAGCTTTCCTTCCTCCGAACCAAGGTGCAGTGACAGACAGCAGTATCATGCCAACAGTGACGTTGGCTTCGTGGTGAGCAGCTTAGCAAAGTGCAACACACGAGAGGATGAATTTCTGGTCGTTCCGAGCATTGCTCGCGATTTTCGCCTTGCTGTGCCAGGTCGCGTGCGCTCAGCATCTGAAATGGATGTTTCGGGCCAAGTCGGGATACGCGCCGTACGTCGTTTCTCCGAACGAGCGGAACGCGGTGACTCAACTGAACCTGACCCCTTCGACGACCCCAACCGACCACGCCAACCCGAAACGCCCTGACTGACAACGACGATGCCACTGCTATGACTGCTATGACTGCTCCTATTCCTGCAGGTACAATACGCCCTTCGCGCCTGTCATCCTTCCGGGTCCCGAGCCAGGCTCCGACCGCGTGATCGTGCTCTCACAGACGCAGGCCGGCCAGTATGCCGTCGATGCGCTCGACATTGTCTCGGGCGCTCGGATCTGGGACGCAGTCCTGCCGTACACGAAGGAGCAAGAAATTTGGCCAGGCATAGAGAGTAGTAACCCGTTTCAGTACCTCGGCAACACGATGAAACTCGCGTTTATTCGCGTCCCGGGGGTGCTCATCGCCATCGACGGTGTCTCCGGCCAGGTGGCCTGGCAGTGGCCCATCCCGTTCAATACGACCCTATCGGGCGTGACGGGCTGGGATGACGGGATCGGACTGTACGTATATGCCACGTGCCATGACGCCCTCTTTCTCTCTCTCGCTCACACGACTGAAACGAACAAAAAACAACGAAACGACAGTATTCTGCAGGGACAGCCGATCGTGTCGCCATATTTTCCCACGGTCCTGCGGCCGACGCTGCTCGCGGGGCTCTCGGCAGCGGAGGGCCAGCTCCTGTGGATGCAGAACGCCACGACGGCCCTGCCGCTCACCCAGGCGGAGGCGTCGACGTACGCCGTCGAAACGATCGAAGGCAGTAAAGGTGGCCTCCTGTATTCGAGGGCGAACAAAATCCTACTGCTCGACTGGAACACGGGAGAAAAGATATGGGGCACGAGCGTCGCCCTCGAGGGGTCTGTCGGGACGGGCTCGGGCGCCAACATCACGCATCTCCGATACGTCCCCCAGCATTATCTCTCCACAACTCCCCCTCGGATCCTCATTAATGCCAATAACTGGGGCTTCCAGCGATTCGCGATGCTCCAGTTCAACATGACCAACTCGTCGGCCCCCGCCTACAACACGTGGCGGTCAAAGCTCCCCGAGAACGCCATGAACAACATTGATCTCACGGCTCCGACGATTGACAACTCTCCCGATGCCGAGATGTTCTACTACTGGAGCAATCGGACGATCTGGAACTACGGAGAGGATCCAGTGTCGAGCCGCTACCTTGTGGGCAAGCGGTTGACCGACGGGAAGGAGATCTGGAGCACGGAGATGGAGCCAGTCGGCCTCCCGTCCGCGTTCAACGGTCGTGTGTTCGTGACCTCCTCGAAGGGACTCGATTCTGTCCAGGGGACCAGCGGTGCTGGCCTGTGGAGCATGCCCGGAAAGCTCAACCCCGCCTACACGTACGAGACGAGTCCGACCTTCTCCAACAAGACGGGCATCATGGTCGCCACGCGATGCGTCGATGGAGACATCCCCTCCCTGTGCATGTACAGCCAATTCGATCCGGCCAACGACGGGGCCGAGCGGCTCGGGTACATCTGGAGCCTCCTGCCGCCGGCGCTCCTGCTCCTCTTGGTGTAACGTGTGACAACTGTAACAGAGCGCCATTTGGCATCAAAGAATTGACTTCATGACCAGTATCACGAACAAAAACGCGATCATTGCGCACAATACCAACACTAACGACGCCAGGATGCCCCGCCGCTGCGACTTCTCGGCCCGTCTCAGCTGCGACACCCCCTGCTCGACCACGGACGACGTCTCCTGCAGCTGATAGTCGATGCGATCCAAGACGGTCCCTTGCTCGACCACCATGGTCGAGAGATCCTTCATGATGATCCCCAGGTCGTGGATCGACCCGACTATCTTGACGACCTCCCGGTCCCTTTCCTGCGCGAGCGCAGCCGAGTTGTCCACCGCCAGGCTCTGCATCTCCGATAGAAAGGTGTCCATCCCACCCGACGCCTCGGAATCGAGCGCCCCCAACGCGCTCGCCGCCGTGCTGTTCCGCCCGTCCCGTTCTCGTAACCGCACCAGGTAGCTCTTCTGCTGTTTCCGAAACTCCAGCGACAGCTTCTGCAGCTCGAGCGCCAGCGTCTTTTCCATATTGTTCTGGATCGTCCGCTCCACCCGACTCATCCCTGCCGAGCTCGCCGCCCCGTTTGTGTTGCACGCCAACAGAGCCTTCTCGCAGGACCGGAACAGCGACGTGATTTGCTCCGTCGCCACCTCCACGGCCACCTGAGGGTGTGCGAAAATACAATGCGTGAGAGAATCAACACGAACGATCATGATCATTATCATAATACCGGGCTTTCTCGGCCGCCGACGCCGACGCCACGACGCACCTCGTCGTTCCGCGTGTCGTCAAACGTGTTCAGACTCGCTTTGCCGTGAAGCACCCGAATGTCTTCCATCAGCCCCCGGATCGAGCTCATCTTCTGCTGCAGTTCCTGCCGCAGACGTGCCAGCGGGTCCTGACCGGAAGCCTTGGACGGATGGCCCTCCTCCAGCGAATTGTCATGGTGTTGCGAGAGCAGCCGCGTCGATTCCCCGTTGTGATATACGGACGCGCTCGAGAACTTCTTCCCCTTCTCCCTGTACGATATGAACTGCTGGGTCCTGTCTCGGACCGTGCCGACGTGGCTGGACATCGTTTTGGAAGAGGCTCTCTTCGCTCCTCAGCTCTAGAGCTCTTCCTGTCTAGACAGAGTCATCCGTGATTATTAGAGAACGCGCGTATACGGCATCCAGCATCCGGCATCCGGCATCCGGCATCCGGCATCCGCGCGGCGACAGGAAGCGCAGCGAGAGAGGCGACGAGAAAGAGGAGCGACGGATCGATCCCAAATTCAAAAATCCAGATGAGCGCTGGTCCGTCCGGGGCAGGCAACGCCGAGCACGGGAAGTCCGTGGAGGAGACTGAGGAGCTGTTCAACATGGGGGTGGCGTGCATCAAGACAGGGGCGCTTGATATGGCCCTGGACATCTTCGCCCAGGTGCTTCGCTCGCGGATCGCGCGCTACGGCGAGCTGGCGCCCGAGTGCGCGTCGAGCTACTGTCGCTACGGCGCCGTGCTGCTCTACCAGGCGCAGGATAGCGCCGACGTGTTCGGTTCCAACCTGGACACGGACGTGCATCAAGACGTTGAAGACAAGGAGAACGACAAAACGGCCAAGGACCCGACCCCGCCGACCTCCTCGGGGGCCGTCGACGCGGACGCCGAGCTCGCCGCTGCGCTGGCGGCCGAGGAGGATGGACAGAAGGGCGAAGAGATCGAGGCCACCGACCTCGAGGTGTCGTGGGAGAACCTCGACTGCGCGCGGGCCATCTGGGAGAAGGACCCTCAGACCAACGCCAACGAGCTGGCTTCCGTGCACGTGCTCCTCGGAGACGTCGCCCAGGAGAACGAGGCATTTGAAGATTCGCTGACAGACTACCAGCAGGCGCTGCTCTACCAGAAGATGGCGGGATACGAGGAGGGCGACAGGAGGACTGCCGAGGTCTACTTCAAGCGCGTGATGGCGCTGCAGTTCCTGGAGAAGCCGGAGGAGGCGCTTTTGGACGTGGACAACGCCAAGAGGATCCTGGAGAAGCGTCTCGAGGTCATCAAGAAGGACGCCAGCGGCAGCGGCGGCGGGAGCGACGAGGACGCGGCTGCCGAGGCCCAGGACGTCGAGGCCATCCTCGAGGACCTCAAGGAGAAAAAGGTCGAGTTGGAAGCCCTGGCCGATGAGAAGCGGGCCATGGCTGAGGCTGTCCGCGGGGCGCTGTCCAAAATGACGCAGCAGCAGGGAGCCCAGGGCGACAACTCGCTCGCACCTGCCGGCAATAAGTCGAACATCACCAGCCCCGTGAAGGACCTCGGCGTCGTCGGTCGCGGTACCAAGCGAATCAAGCTCGAGCCCACCGCCGTCGAGCCCAAGAAGGAAGAGGCCGCGGCCGGGGAAGGGGAAGCGGAAGGGGGCGGAGACGTCAAGACTGAGGCCAAGGTCGAGGCAAACGTCGCGACGAAGCGGAACTTGGACGACATGATGGGCGGTGGCGACGGTAATGGCGGCAACGGCGGCGGCGAGACCACAATTGGCTTCTGAGGGCTTCTGAAGGCTTCTGAATCACATAATAACATTCACGGTGAAATAGAGTTCACGATGGGTGCGCTCATGCGTCGATCATCTGCTCGTCCGAGACGGCGAGGGCCGACGGCCGGCCGGGCGTCTCCGCGGGCGTGATGGCGCCGTCAGTGTTCTGGGCCTGGTCAGGCAAAGCGCCCACGAGCATCTCGGCCGTCACCGTCTCCCGGGGCGCGTCAAACCGCTGGAAGTTTCCATTGCACACCGTCGCCACGTGGCGCAGAGCATCCCTCTTCGAGAAGGCCGAGGTGATGCTCGTGCTCGCTGCGGCCACGCCCGCCATCACGAGAGACGGCGTCTGGGACATTTCGGTCAAGCGCTTGAGGAGATAGACGACCCATGTCGATCCAGACAGCAGCACCTCGATGGTCGGGGCGCCGTCTCCCACCTGGGACGTGCAGTGGTAGGGCGGCAGCGGCGCACCCGCGGGCGGCACCTTGAGCTGGATCGAGTGGGCATCGGCGATGAGCACCTGCCGGACCGCTACCTCGAGCAGTTCGCGGTGGTTATTGAACGCGGAAACCTTCGGCCCGCCCATGACCACGTCAAAGGTAATGCCGCTCTCCGTCTTCATCGAGCACCGGAAGGCCATGTACGTCTCCGGCAGGTATGGCGGCTCGATTTGGACCGCCTCGACGTTGGTCAGAATTGATGACAGTACCTGTGCCGCCACAATGCCCCGGATGCCCTGGCAGAGGGACCCGAGCCGCGCCGACGTCGTCAGGTGCGCCGAGACGCCCGACACCAGCAGCCTGAGCTCGGCGTTGGCGACGCACAGCTTGACGTTGTCGAACTTGGACATCATAGCGTCCGTCAGCTCGTCATCCAGGGCGTCGTCCTCGCCCAGACCGGGCAGGGCCGGAAACTTGTCGCTCAGGAGGTGCGGCAGGGTCGGCGGCACGTCCGAGCCCCCCTCCAGCTGGGTGCAGAACGCGCAGCACAGCTCGGAAGCCAGCGCAAACGCCGCCTCCGGATCAATGCGGCCCGGAAGATCGACGAGCGAGTTCATGAACACGTACAGGAAATGGTACGCATTGAACACCAGCGGCGCCTCGTCCGCCATCCACGCCACCACGCACGCCCCCGTCACTGCCCGTGCCCGCTGCGCAAACTTCTTGGCATCCTTGGCATCCACGTAAATAACCTTCGTACCTACCTGCTTCATGGCCTTGATGATATCCTCCCGCTGATCCATGACCCCCGCCGGCAGCCGCGCCAGGACCTCGGTCCCCGGCGCCAACCCGTCGACCTCCGCCGCGCTCCCGCCGGCCAACCCGCCGTGCAGCACCACCACCGTCGGCCTCATCTCCGTGATCGCCGCGACCACGTCCGACGCCGCAGGATCCTTCAGCACCTTATGCGTCGTCTTGGTGTCCAGCGGCAAGTAGGGAACGTGCACGGCCAGCCCGTCTGGGATGGCCAGCTGCAACCCGCTCCCGTCCGACCCGCCCCGGCCCGCCGACCCCCCACTCCCCTTGGCCGTCCTCATATCCTGCCCATACAGCAGGATATCGCGCATCATGCCGTCGACCGAGCACAACCGCGTGACCACGTGGTCCACGCTCGTCCCATACTGCACCACGAGCACCTTCTGACTGAGACTCCTCGCGTCGTTCTGGCTCCTCGCTCCGCCAGGCATCACGTGCGAGATATCCGCGTACGAAGAAGAAGAGGAAGCAGAGGAAGAAGAGGAAGAAGAGGATCGATACGTCTGCTTTGCCGTCCACACGCGCACGATTCACGGTTCTGATTCTGATGAATTCGAAAACTCAGGGGCGAGATTTCGCTTCGTTCGGCCGTCTCCTTCGCGCCCACTGCTCGTGCGTGTCCGACTCGGGAAGGGTATGCGGGTTATCCAATCGACCGTGTCGATTTCTACATACACGTAGGTTGGAAAAAATTCCCTTCTTGCGCTGCGACAATTTTTTAGGATTCTCTTCCTGAGTCAGTTCGACAGTCGAGAGACCAGCACGTCGTCGTGCACACGTATTGTATAGTGGCGTACTCACGTCTCGCGGGGGTTCCATCGCAGGCCTCGCGCGCTTGAATTTGGGACCAGACGTCATCATGCCGGACAACCGAGAAGCGGCAGGCACGGGCGACTTGTCGAGAACGTCGACGCAGGGCATGGACGCGCCGCGGAAGGTGGTCGGATTCCACGTGGAGGGTGCGTCGCCCTCGCCGATCGACTCGGAAAATCACCCGAGCTACAAGGCGCTCAAGAGCGGCTCGCTTTCGCCGGTCATCATCCCGCCGTCGTTCCAGCAAGGTCAGCGGTCTCCTGAGGATAGCCCTCGGCAGTTGGGAAGTGCTCAGTCCTCCAGAAGAGCGAGCGAAGACACGACGCGGCCCGGTTCGAGGATCTACTCGCCAAAGACACAGAGCAAGCGTAGCAGCTTGGACGAGCAGATGGCCGGCGCGAATGCCGGCGGTGGTTTCGGCGTCGGCGTTGGAGTCGTCGTGGGAGGCAAGTCTGGGGTGCGAAGTGTGCAGAATCAGTCGGAGGCCCTGCCGCTGACTCCCATCGACCCGACCACGCTGTCGGCACCTGGGCCGGACGACCGCGACCTGACGACCGCGTCAGAGCGTGCCATAGAGTTACTGCGGGCGGAGGAGGTCAAGCAGAAGCTGAAAGTGGCCGCGGAGAATGGCGGGAAGTCTGGTGGTGCAGAGGGAAAACCGGGAAGAACCGACGGCGGGGACGGAAAGCACTACGAGATCCCCGAGAAGAAGAAGATGACAAAGGCAGAACGTCGGGCGCTCCAGGAGGCGCAGCGGGCGGCCAAGGCCGAGCAACAGCAGCAACAGCAAAAGCAACAGAAAGGCGGCAGCGGGGGGAACGCTGCAAAGGGGGACGCGAACAACAACGCGGGAGGTGGGCAACCCCACGGCCAGCACCAGCAAAAGGGATCCGCGGCGACGGTGGAGCGAAGGTTATCGAAGGAGGCCGCTGCGGCTGCCCACGGCGGGTCCTCCTCGCTGTCGACCCTGGCGTTCTTCGACCACCTGCCCATGCGCGAGCGGCTTTCCGTCGAGGATATTGCGGCCGTCGCGGCCGAGAAGTCGATCCCGATTCCGTGTCTCGCGCTCGGCATGAAGATGCAGGACGGGTCCCTTCGCGGCACCAACAACCGGAGCCTGGCGTTCCTGCGGATGATCGGCGAGGTGGTCGCCTCGTTCGAGCTGTCGGAGGGCCAGTCGTTCACCAGGGAGTTTACGCTCGCCGTCAAAAACATGGTCTCGTTCCTCGTGCGGTGTCGACCTCTGTCTCCGGCCGTTGGTAACGTGGTCAAGTCCATCAAGGCCGAGCTGGGCCACCTCGCGACCCAGACGTCGCTGTCGAACGAAGAAGCGCGGGACGAGCTGCGCCTGTTTGTCTCGACGTTCGCCCAGGACAAGATCTTGGTGGCGCAGCAGGTCCTCGCCGGACTGGCTGCGGAGAAGATCAGCGACGGTGACATCATCCTCACGTATGCCCGTTCGTCCACGGTCGAGCAGACGCTCAAGCTGGCGGCCGCCACCGGCAAGAAGTTCAGCGTGGTCGTCGCCGATTCGAGTCCGTTGTACGAGGGCAAGGTGCTGCTGAACGAGTTGCTGGGAGTGGGCATTCCGTGCGAGTACATGCTTTTCAACAGCCTCGAGACGGGCATGAACCTGGCCAACAAGGTCATGCTCGGCGCGGCGGCCGTCATGTCCAACGGCGCCGTCCTGTCTAGGGCGGGCACGGCCGCGTGCGCGCTGTCGGCGTCCCTGGCGCACGTGCCCGTCATCATCTGCTCGGAGACGTACAAGTTCCACGAACGCGTGCAGCTCGACAGCATCATGAACAACGAGCTGGCAGACCCCGAATTGGTCTGTCCCGACGGCGGCTCCGTCGCGTCGAGCGAACTGAACCGGTTGAACATCGTCTATGATCTGACGGCCAGCGATTTCATCAGCGTGGTTATCACGGAGGTGGGGGCGCTCCCGCCGACGTCGGTCCCCGTGGTGCTGCGCGAGTTCCGCGGCAATACCATCGTTGTGTAACCGCGATTGTCTCTCGTTCTCTCATTGTCTCAGCTGTTCGAGAAGGCGGGTGTGGAATTCAACCGACGCGGGGCGCGATGACTCCGAGCGAGAGGCTCTCGCTCGAGCGAGGTCGTCCCCGAAAAAAACCCAGAGCGAATCACCACTACCACCATCATCATCATCATCATCATGTCGACGACGGCGACAGGGAGCATCGGATCCTCCCGATCTGTGCCGCATAGCGCCCCCCGGGCGCTGGGTGGCGTGCTCTCTCTCCGAGTTCGACGACCATCCCTCACGACCCCACATCCCCGAGAAATGTCGCGCCTCGTCTCCCGGGCGAGCGACGCCGAGGCGCTGGTCGAGCAGGGACTTGAAACGTTTCAGAGCGGGGCGGGTGACGCGGAAAAGGCCCTTGATCTCTTCGTCAGGGCCACCAAGGTGCCCGGGGCAACGGAGGACGAGCTCAGGGCAGCCGTCTACAACTCTGCCTGCGCCTACGTCAAGTTAAAGCGGTGGAAGGAGGCGTGCGCGCAGATCGAGAAGGCAATCAACGACTACGACGTCAAGCTCGTCGTGGCCCTGCGGGACCCAGACCTCGGACCGCTCCGCGACCGGCGGGAGTGGGTCGAGCTCCTCGGCCGCGTTTCCGGCGGCATCGGGAACGACGGGTACGCGAAACTCCGCGCGGAGGCGTCGTCGCCGTTCCAGTTCGTGCGGTTGTTTCTGTTCGGAGGTCTCAGCGCCGGCGCGGCGCTCGGCGGCATCGTGTCGACGGCGCGCCTCGTGGCCGCCTTCGGGGGTGCCTACGACCTGCAGGAAAGCGCGCAGACGTTCGGCATCAACGTCGCTTGCCTCGCGGTTCTTGGCTTTTTGTTCAAACGAGAGCTCGACTCGAGGCAGAAGAACATCTCGCAGGCGGCCAAGGAGGAGGAACTCGCTCAGCTGCAGGTGTGCGTCTCGAGGGACGGCGAGCGGGCCGTGCCAATCTCGGCGTTCCGTGGGATGTATCGGCCCATCATCATAGCCGGTAGCAAAGGACAGGTGAAGAAGTCGATGGCAAAGGCGGCCACGTATGCGCCGATGTTCACCAAGCGGGGCATCGTCGTGATCCCCGTGGTGCTCAACGAGACCGACCTGGACGAGAAGATCCAGCTGCTCAAGGAGGACGCCTCGTTCGGCGGCAAGGGATTCGGTTCTCCGGCGGCGGAGGCCGCGGGCGCGTCGTCGTCGTCGTCGAAGCCGTCGGAAAAGTGGAAGCTGCTGCCGCACGACGTCGACGAGTGGCGCGACTGGATCGGCAAGCTGGGCATCGACGCCGAGGGCGCCACCACCGAGGTCTACGCCCAGATCCAGCTCGACGGCATCGTTCGGTCGTCTGGGCAGGGACCGCCGCCGTTCGAGAAGCTCATCTCGGACATCGCGGAGCTCGACTCGGTGGTGACCAAGTTTGGCGACGGCCGAGGATACGGCGGAAAGTAGTTTGTTTGTTTGTTTATTTATCGATCGTCGTCGGGTGGAATGACGAAATGCAGAAATACAGAAATACAGGTATACAATGTGTCGTTCGTTCGTTCGTTCGCGTGTCCGTGGCATCGTCATCGTCAACGTCACCGCGTTGCCCCCCCCCTAGAAGCCGTAGCGCAGGTCGCGCTGCCCAACGCTCGCGAGCAGCGACGGATCGACGTATCCGGGGAGCGCGAGGGTCTGGTTGGCCTGGCCGTCCGTGAGCGACCTCGGGTCGCTCTGGTCGGACAGGATGCCCTCGTTGGCCTGGTTCGCCACGATGTTGATGTTGCGATACTCTTTCGGCTTGCACGCCTCGAGACGCGACGGGTCGGGAGGCGGACCGACTTGTCGCGTGTGTTTGAACCGGCAAGCCGGCCCGTAGATGCAGAACCCGAGCTTGTACATGTTGCACTCCTTGATCGACTCGGTCGTGTGCTTGTAGGGGCAGTCGGCCTCCTTGCACTGCCCGTACTTGAGCAGGTTCTTGCACACGGGCATCTTGTCAGGATTGAATTCGTGCAGGAAGCCACACGTGTCGCCCTTCATGCACAGGTTCCGCAGCCAGTACGTGCACACCGTCTGCTTGTAGTTCCTGGGTCGGGCCGGCATGCCGGCCGCGGCCTGCGCGGGCATGCCCGCCATGCCCGGCATGCCCGGCTGGGCGGGCGCCGCGGCCACCGCCGGCACCGCCGGACGCTCCAGCTGCGACTCGAAGTCGAACGTCAAGTCGTCATCCATACTGTCGTTTGCTCGCTTTTTTGGCGACGACGACGCACGGACGCACGGGTGCTGGTGATGATTCGCTCGCACGTGCTGCTGCTGATATGCGAGGCAGTGGTGTGTGCGTGTGATCGATCACAAAATCGATTTTGTTCTTCCCGAGCGGCTCGGCGCGTCGCACTCATCGGATTCCGATCGGGCGCGACTGTGCTGCTGTTGTTCCTGACGACGACGACGACGACGACGACGACGACGACGACGACGACGACGACGACTTTGACGACGACTTTGACGACGACGGGCAGATACCGCGTGACTGTTCCTGACGAGGCGGGGAGGGAGCGCTGACTGAGAGCGAGCGGTGGTTACGGAACGAGAAGAATGGCCTCCTCGAAAGCGGTCCGGTCGGCGCTGCGTTCGGCCCGCGTTGCCTTCTTCGTGTCGATATGGTTCACGATGTTGACGTTGGTCGCCGTGTGGTACCTCACGACCGCCGTGCTCCTCGTCCTCGCGCCCGCGGCCGGGGCGGTCTCGCTCGCCCTCTTGCTCGCCACGCTGCTCGTCCCGCTCGAGACGAGGGTCCCGCGCGCGGTCGAGTGGCTGCTCGAGCGGTCCGTTGCGGCCTTCATCGAGTACCTCCCGGTGGAAGTCACGCTCCACGAGAGCTGGACCCGGCTCGACGAGGAGGAGAAGGAGACGCGGGAGGGGGAGCGGGAGGGCTCCAGGGAACGAACGAATGGGACGACCAACGAGGGCACCGACACGAAAACGAAAACGAACAACAACAACAACGAGAAGAAGAAGAAGAAGAATAAAGGGCCGCCGTACATCATCGCGTACGAGCCGCACGGCGTGCTGCCGCTGATCATGTGCATTTTTGCGGGCTCGGTCGCCAAGCCGGCCACGCTGGGCCTGCCCCCCCAGCTGGACCACGCGGCAATTCTGGCGTCGGACGCCGTGTTTTGGGTGCCCATCCTGCGCAATCTTTGGTACTGGCTGGTGGGTATTGGTACCTCGACCGCCGTGAGTCCTGACCCTCTCACTCGCGCTACGCGCTTCGTTCGTTCGCCAGGGACTCCGGAGCGTGTCCCGCGAGTCAATCGATCGCCTGCTTGACGAGGAGAAGACGAGCATCGTCTTATGCCCGGGCGGTATCGCGGAGTGCGTTTGCTGTCGTCGCCGATGCTGTTGTCGTTGTTGTCGTGTCCTCGTCACCATGCCCTCTCACCGTTCCTCCGACCAAACCAAACCAAACCAACCCGCAGGTGTCTGGTCATGCAGCCGTTCGTTATTGACTCGACCGACTCGCACGTCGCACGCCGCGCGCGCGGACTCTCCCACCCGCTGACTCTCCCGCCCGCTCGCTCGCTCAGGTACAACGAGGCCGTCTATCTGAAACGTCGGACGGGGTTTGTGCGGATGGCGAAGAAGCACGGCGCGAGCATCGTGCCCGTGTTTGGGGTGGGCCAGAGCGACCTGTACTCGTACTGGCGGCCGCTGTACGACGCGCCTTCGACGGCTTGGACGAGGCGGGTGTTCGTCCGGCTTTCCAAGATGTTCAGATTTGTGCCCATGGTAGCTTGGGGGCGGGGGTTCACGCCGTTGCCGTACCGGCAACGGGTCGAGGTGGTGATCGGCGCCCCCATCGCGGTCGGGGACGGGGACGGGGGGGTGGGCGAGGGGCTCGAGACGTACATTGAACGCCTGAGAGCGATGTACGAGGGGGCAAAGGAGGGTCGGGGCAAGCGGATGGTGGTTCATTGAGCGAGTGTCGTGTCCCGGGGCTTCAGAGGAGTTCTCGAACGTCCACCCCACCTCCCCCGGGCGAACATTTTTTCGCTCATTCCGGCCAGTGCCCGGTTCGATTCGCGAAATCAGAAGGTCCCGTTTTCGAACAACGGTTCCAGCATTACGCTGGTATAGCTTAGTGGTAGAGCATCTGACTTGTATTACTGTACAACTTCCTTTTTGCACATTCGCTGGTGCGCCGACCAAGCAAGCCTTTTATTTTTGCGGCCGGCGGACGACGCTGGTGATGCCGACCAACGCCGACCAACACAGGTCTTTTCAGCACGACGACGCTGCCCGCCGAACGAACACCCGCCAGCAACATCAGCAACCCGGTGGTGGCAGTGGTGGTCATGGGCATCCTCTCCTCCCAGCCCCCCCCTCTCTCTCCCTCCCTCCCTCCCTCCCTCCCTCTCTCTCTCCCGTCCCTCGCCGATACCCACCCTCTAGGAACCAATCAATCGAATCGTATAGATATATATCCCTTCACAGACTCGTCAGTGTTTGATTGTCCCCGACGAGGTGCGTCGTCTGTCGGCGGAAAAATTTTACCCGAACCGAATTTCACCGGATCCGGAGATCTGAACCGTGCATGTATGCCCACCGTCGCCGCCCTCCTCCCCTCGTTCCCGCTGACGTCACTCACACGCGTATAGAAATCACCCGTCGACGACGAGCACAGGCCGCCACCACCACCACCACATGCCCAAGACACCCTCGCCCCCGCTCGTCCACACCCTCGTCGTCGTCGTTCTCGCGGCCCTCGCCACCCTCGTCGGGGCAGCGGCCCCGTCGACGTCGCCCCTGTGGGGGTCGACGGGCGAGACGTGGGACCGCGAGCGGCTGATGGACTGGTCCTTCAGCGGCTACGCAGGCAAGGACCGCCCTCCCACCGAGCCGCCGTTTGCCGCCAACGTCTTGGACTTTGGCGCCTTGGGAGACGGGAAGACCGACTGCACGGAGCCGTTCCGCGCGGCCATAGACCAGGTTGCAAACACCGGCGGCGGCACCATCCTCATTCCCCGCGGCAAGTACCGCGTCACGAAGCGGCTCGTGTTGAGCAAGAGCAACGTCGTCCTCAAGGGCGAGGGCAACGACACCGTCCTGTACTTTCCGCATTCGCTCTCCCAAGTCGACGGCGTCGACGTCGAGAAGCACCTCTCCAGCGGCTACCTACAGAGCCCGTACGCGTGGCGGGATGGCTTTGTCCAGATCACCGGGATGGACCCGGGCAGCGCCGACCACGCGTCCAACACCGGCTGGGTCGTCCGCGACTCCAAGATGGGCCAGCGGCACCTTTTTCTAGACTCCACCGAGGGACTTGCGCCCGGTCAATGGGTCCGGATCCTCCAGTCGGACACGGCCGGGTCGCTGACGTCCTACTTGTACGGCACGGATTACGCCAAGATGAGCAAAGCGCTGGAGAGCGCCGAGGACTGTGAGCCGACGTGCGCGTCTGACATCTCGGATCAGAGGGACCTGATCCGGTGGGCTACCAGGTGCGTGTCTGGTGACTTCATGAATCGACTTAATGAATCGACAGAGGCAAGAAGTAGATCGGTCAGTCGGTCGATCGAACCTGGACACTCCAAGCCTTCTCGTGACTCGCACTCGCTGACTCGCGCTCTCTCGATCTCTCGATCTCTCGCTCGCTCTCCAGGATCTTGAGCATCGAGGAGGGCAACTTGGTTGTCCTGCAGCGATCGCTGCCGACCGACGTGTCGCCCGGCTGGAAGGCCAGGCTGCTGCCCGTTCCGTCGTCCATGCCCAAGGAGAGCGGCATCCGTGATCTGACGATCGGTTCGTCTTCGAGCGGCGTGCGCCCGTCTGATTGGTCGCTCACTCGCTCGCTCGCTCGCTCGACCACCCGCCGCAGAGTTTCCCTTTGCCAAGGCGAGCCGACACCACTACGACGTCGGCTACAACGGCGTCCTCGTCTCCAACGCGTTCAATATCTTTGTGCTCAACGTGGAGATCCGGAACGCCGACCAGGGCCTGTTGGTGCAAAACTCGCAGATGGTGACGGTCGATGGCATCCGGATCGAGTCGACCTCGAGCAGGCAGTGGTCGAGGGTGCGTCACTGACTACTACTACTACTACTACTACTACTACCGGCGATCGCTCTCACTCACTCGCTCCGCGCTCGTTCGTTCACAGATGCCGTTCGAGGGACACATCGGCGTAGGTGGGTGTTAACTCGACCGACGACGCGCGCTCGGAGACTCCTTGCCTCACGCTCACGCTCACAACGCCTCGCGATCACCCACGACAGGCCTGTACGACAGCTCGGACATCGAGGTGGCGAATTTTGACGTCCGAGGCGAATACTTGCACGACATCAGCGTCCGGGGCGGTGCGTATCATTGTCTCGCTCCCGAATCCGAACGGTGACCCCCCTCCCCCTGCCGCCCGTGCCACCACCTCACTCGCTCACCCGTTCGTTCGTTCGCTCGCTCGCCAGGGATCATGTGCGTGTTCCATCACGGACGTGGCGACAACCTGCGCCTCGACACCCACCGGTCGGCGCCGTACGGGATCCTCTTCTCGGACATCTACCTCGGCAAGGGCACGCGGCCGTTCGGCACGGGCGGCTACCTCAGCCGGGGCATGCCCGTCGCCAAGTTCGCCACGTACTACAACCTCAGAAACTCCAAATACAAGCCCATTCAGATGCCGGACACGACCATGGCGGGCTCGTGCTCGTGGGGTCGGTTCGTCAACTACGTCGGCAAGTGGACCGGACAGGAGTGCACCGGCTATCGCGTCGACCACGTTAAGAGCAACTCGGTTAAGCCCCGCGACCTGTACGCCTCCATGGTGCAGCGGAAGGGCGAAATGCGGGGCAAATATCCCGACGGGATCGTCCCGCAGATCGTCGCCAAGTCGGGAGCTGATGATGGGACCCGGCTGTTTGCCGGCGGCGACGGCAGCTATCCCGTGATCCACGCCATGGAATCTTACTAAAGAGTGATTTCGTGCGTGTCACTAGAACTAGTCCTACTGCTAGAACTTTCCGACAAGCGCCATTCCTCGCTCCTCGCTTCTCCTCGTCCAACTCGTCCATCACTCGTCGGCCAGGAGCCGCGCCGCCAGGCCGCTAGTATGCTTGTGGAGCACGTCCCGCATAAACGTCCCGATGGCCTTGCACCCCTCGCCGACCAGACTCACGACCTCCTCGAACGTCTCGAGCGAGATCCGGTTGTCCGACTGCAGCAGGACCATCTTGTCCAGCGACGGGTGCAAGCCCACGACCACGTCCGGACCGCCCCCCGAGTCTTCCACATAGTTCATATCCAGCAGCGCCGTCTCGTCCAGATAGCCCCCCGCACAGCAGCACACCATGTCCCGCATCGGGATCCCCGCGTCTGCCAGCGCCAGGAACGCCGCGTTGATACTCGCACTCCGCGTGCCCCCGTCGGCCTGCAGCACCTGAATATACACGTCAATTTGCGTCCGAGGCATCAAATCGAGCAGTATAGTCTGCTCGAGCGCGTTCTTGATCACCATCGAGATTTCCGTCGCCCGCCGGTCCGACTTGCCTCGACGCCGCCGCTCCCCCGTGCTGAACGACGCCATCGCGTACTCGCAACGGACTATTGCCTTCTCCGGATTCATCAGCGACCGCTGCTCGACCTCTTTGGGTCCGAAGACCGCCGCCATCACTTTCGTCTGTCCCATGGAGAAGGTCGCCGAGCCGTCGGCGCCGTTGAGCACCCCCAGGTCGGCCGACAGGGCCCGGAGCTCCGTGGCCCGCCGACCGTCCACGCGCAGGCCCTCCATCGACACGTACTCCATGGTGGCCGCGAACTTCTTCTCCTTCTTCTTCTCCTTCTCCTTCTTCGACTGCACGTGGATGGACGCCTTCTCCTCTTTGGTCGAAGTGTGGACGCGCGCCCTGTCTGTGCGTCTCTCTGCGTCTCTCTGCGTCGTAGGATTCGCGGATTCGCGGATTCGCGGATTCAGGTGATTGAGAGTGCGGTTTCCAAGAGTGGATGCACCGAAAGTGCCAAGGAGGCACCACCCCTCGTTCAATCGATACACGATACAGCGCAGACGTGCTCGCGCTCTCTCTCTGGCGTCGCGACGACGACGACGACGACGGGAACAACACCCGGTGAAAATTCGAACGAAATTTCGACATGGTGGTCCCCTCCTTCGCGTTCGCCCTTGTCAGTCTCGTCAGTCTCGTCGGCCAGACTGTCTGCGCAGAGTTGCTGTCGCGACCCGGAGGCGCAGGCCACGCCCTCCTGTTCCGGTGTGTTGCTTCGTTCTTCGATCCGGCCGACGACCCATCCCCCCATCCCCCCATCCCCCCCTTGTCAGTCAGTCAGCTACTACTCGCTCGCTCACTCACTCGACGCCTCTCATCCCAGGGATAACGGCATTATCGTGGAAGATTTCAGCGACCTGGGGGATACCGAGTTCACATTTGAGGCGTGGATACGGACCTCGGACGCGTGCCACAACTCGGCCCTGTTCAGCTATGCCGCTCCACCGGACGACCCGAGCGGGGGCGGTGGGTGTTTGCAGAACTCGCACAGATCCCGGTCACGGTCGCTCACGGTCGCTCACGGTCGCTCACGGTCGCTCACGGTCATTCACCAACTCACTCGCCACCTCACTCCCTCTCATCCTCTCATCCTCTCATCCACCCTCGCCACCTCGCCAGGCACCGAGGTCGAGGCCAACCACCTGGTCCTGGCCAACCCGAATCAGCTCGTCCTCTGTCACGACTTTGAGTACCTCGACATGCTCCCAGACCCGCGCGGAGAGTCGTGCTACTACGCGTTCAATCACACTGGTCCGAGCGTCGTCTCCAGGGACGGCACATGGCGTCACGTCGCCGCGACGTGGACGGCCGCGAACGACGGGCTCGTCGAGATTTACGTCAACGGTCTGCTGTTGAGCAGCGCACGGACGCGCAAGACGGCGCCGCTCAAGAAGCACGGCATCGTCGCCATCGGGGAAGAGATGGACTGCTTCGGGGCGTGCCTCGACAAGGGTCAGGGCTTCAACGGCGAGATGGACGAGGTGCGGCTGTGGAGGAAAGCTCGGTCGCAGGAGGAAATCCTCAAGTACATGCGGTCCGGGGAGGGGCTGGAGAACCACCCGGACCTGGCCGCCTATTGGAAGATGGACGACCCGAAAGGCGTGTCGTCGTCGTCTCTCTCGGTCGTCAAGGACTCTTCCGGGCGGGGACACGACCTCAAGCTGTCCTCGCCGCCCACCCAGTCGACGCAGAGCATCACATCCCGGAAGTTTTCGGAAAAGCTGGCGTCGGCGGGGGTGGCGTCTTTCAAGAACAACTTCGCGATGAACCAGAACTTTCGGGGGATGCCGGAGAAGGACATCACGGTCGAGTTCTGGGCAAAGACGGCGGCGGTCGGCATCGACCAGGCCGATACGTACTCGGATTTTCTGTCGTTCGCGTCGTTCACAGATACCGCGGGATCGCGTGAGCTGGTGTCGATCGACGAGGCCATCCTGATCCAGCGCTACACGAAGGAGCTGCACGGCACCAAGGACCTGGGCGGCAAGGTGGGTACTGACCTCGGTCGCCGCGCGCTCGTGCGCTCGTGCGCTCGTGCGCTCGTTCGATGCCCTGACTCTCTCACTCGCGCTACGCTACGCTACGCGCTCGTTCTCCAGGACATCCGGACGGCCGGGTCCATCAGCGTCTCGATCAACTCCAACAGGAAGGGGATGGGCGCCGGGTACGAGAACTGGATAGACTACAACGTCGGGTGGCTCGACGGCGACTGGCACCACGTCGCCGTCACGTGGGCCGCGGCCACGGGCCAGGTCAGCCTGTACTTTGACGGTGCGTGCCAGGAAGAATCCAGTGACGGACCCTTTTCGCTCGCTCACTCGATCGCTCGCTCACTCGATCGCTCGCTCACTCGGTCGCTCTTTCGATCGCAGGGGAAAAGGCGCATCCCTTCTGGGTCTGCAAGAACGGCGACGTGCGTGTCGAGGACAGACCCGGCTCGGGCGTCGACGAGGTCATCGCCACGGGCACGTCGAGGTCCGAGGCCGGGTCCTTCGTGCTGGGCGCTCGTCAGACCTCGTTCGGGGGCAACTTCAGTCCGCAGTACGGCTATCGGGGGGAGTTGGCGCAAGTCCGCATCTGGAACCGGGTCGTCTCCCAGAGAGACGTCCAGGCCAACATGTTCCGAGGCCCGCTGGGCCCTTCGACGTCGGGCCTGACGCAGGAGTACGGTTTCGCTGCCGAGAGCTTCCACTCCTCCTACATCGAGGACACCTTCAAGGACAAACACACCAACAACCTGTACTACGGCACGGACGCGCCGCTTTGGGTGTACTCGACGGCCCCGCTCGCCAAGGCAGACGGGTCGCCCGTGGCCAGGCCGACCCCCGGCGACGCCGGCCACGCCCTGCGCCTCAACGACCAGCAGGTGCTCATCAACCGTAACTTCCAAGGGTTCCCGGAGACGGCCTTCACGATCGAGTTCTGGATGCTCTCGACGGACACGTGCAACTCGGGCGTGCCGTTCAGCTACGCGGTCGGAGGATACAACCGCGGGGACAACACCGTCATGATCGGCGACTACAACAACTGGGTCATCTCGATCATGGAGGACGAGGGCGTGGTTGGCAACCAGTTCAGCGGCGTGTCGACCGTCGACGGGAAGTGGCACCACATCGCAGTGACCTGGGAGTCGGACACGGGGGAGACGCACCTGTACGACAACGGGCGCCTGGTATGGAAGCTCGTCAGAGCCCAGGGGAAACGCATCCCTTCCGGAGGATCGCTGATCATCGGACGGGAGCAGGACTGCGTCGGCGGGTGCTTTGACAGCGCCGACGGGGCGGCCGGCGACGTGTCGAAGGGCGACGACAAGGAGTACGGCGCCCAGGACTTTTTCGGCCTCATCGACGAGCTGCGCATCTGGAAGCGCGTTCGGTCCGCCGAAGAGATCCGAACGGCGATGAAGTCCCACTTGGCCGGCAAGGCCATCACGGGCGACCCGGACAGAGGTCGCGCCGTCGACCCCAAGGACAAGGACCTGGTCGCGTACTACAACTTTGACGAGGGTGCAGGGTACAGGATTTACGACTTGACGGGCCGCGGCAACGATCTCATCGTCACGCAGAGGCCCGTGTGGGAGGTGGTCGAGTATTTCAGCGTCTGCGGCAACGGCGTCCTCGAGGGTCTCGAAGAGGTGGGTATCGTCCCTCTTGCGCCGACATTGCGCGCCGGGCGCTCACTTTCTGACTCACTCGCTCGCTCACTCGCTCACTCGCGCCACCCTTTGCTCGATCGCCAGTGCGACACGGGAGACGTCGGTAAAAAAGGCTGCGATAAGGCGTGCAGAGTCATGTCGGGCTGGGAGTGCACGTCCACGAGCCCGTCGACGTGCTGGTTGCGCGGGAAGGACGACCCGCCGAGCCCGCACAGCCCCAGCGGCTCGGATTCGGGCGGTTCGGGGTCTGGTTCGGGGTCGAGCTTCTTGGTCGCCGTGTTTGTCATCCTCGGCGTGGGTGGCGGAGGCTACTGGTTCTACACCAAGCGCCCCGACCTCGTCGGGGAATGGATCGAGCGAGCGCGCGAGACCTTCGGCGGGGTTCGATACTCGCTCTTGAGCGACAGCCGTCGGGGACTGGACATGGAACACGTGGACGTGGCCGAGAGTCCGGCGTTTACAGCGATGAACGCCTCGCCCACGCGGGGAGGATACTCGAGGATGGACGGGTACATGTAAAAGAGGGTACGCCACCTTGCAAAAAACTTGTTGTTTCGATTTCGCTCCAAGACGCGCCACGACGAGCTTCGGCTGGTGACAGGAATCGTATAAAGGAGCCTTTCGCTCGACGCGCTGCTTAAAAACCCTCAAAGCGAGGCCGCTTTCTGCCAGGTCGTTGTCCAGTTTCATCACATCACGCCTCGCCCGACCGCGGGACGACTCCGTCGGACAACAATATGGCGTCCAGTACGTCGATAGCCTCCTCCCCCGTGATCCGGGTGTTTCTCTTCTCGTCTTCTCGTCTTCTCGTCTTCTCGTCTCTCGCCCCACCCTTCCGCTCACCCACACCTCCCCGCCCTTGCCGTGATCCAGGCGCCCTCGCAAAGTTCAAAGTCGTCTTCCTGGGCGACCAGTCGACGGGAAAGACGAGCATCTTGACCCGGTTCATGTACGACAAGTTTGACAGCTCGTACGCGGCGACGATAGGCATCGATTTCCTCTCCAAGACGCTCTACCTAGAGGACCGCACAGTCCGGCTTCAGCTCTGGGATACTGCCGGACAGGAACGTTTCCGGAGCCTCATCCCCTCGTATATCCGTGATTCCAGCGTGGCTGTCATCGTGTATGACATCTCCAATAGACAATCGTTCCAGAACGTGTCGAGGTGGGTGGACGAGGTGCGCGCCGAGCGCGGCTCGGACGTCATCATCGCGCTCGTCGGGAACAAGAGCGACTTGGTCGATCAGAGGCAGGTGAGCATCGAGGAAGGGGACGCAAAGGCGCGAGAACTGAAGGTGCTGTTCATCGAGACGTCCGCCAAGGCTGGCTTCAACGTGAAGAGCCTGATGCGGCGCATCGCCGCCGCCCTCCCGGGCGTGACCGACTCTGCAGGAAAGGAGGATCTGGTGGACGTCAACTTGGGCGCGCAGACCGCACAAGTCAACCAGAAGACGTCGTCGTGCGCCTGCTCTTCCTGATATTTATCGATCGATGCATGACCGTGCTCTTTCTGATCTCTGATTCGTTCGCCGTTAAATGCAAAACAGCGGTCGATCATCAATCGTCCTTCCAGGGGAACTCTTCGTTCCTATTGTCGATCAGCAGCATCTTGAGTTCTGTCCTCGTGTCCCCCCGCAACACGTCCTTCTCGCACGACACTTCCACCGTGCAGTTGATCATCTCCAGAGCGCCCTCGATCGCGCCCGCGATGATGTTGTTGTACTCGAGGGCCTTGAGCTCGCTGGGCAGGGTCACGAAGTCACACAGCGGATTTCCCGTTATGGCAATGGTACACGCGGTGCCTTCGGCGTTCCAGTCCTGCGGACAGAAGGGGGGGCAGGGGCGGGGGAGGGGTGAGAGGGAGCAGGCGCGAGCGAGAGACAGACAGACAGACAGACGGACGGGTGCCTGGCGTGCCCTGGCGCGTCGATCGACAGCGAAGAGACGTACAGACACCGACGCCGTAGCGTTCAGGAACAGTTTCAGGCCGACCGTGGCGACCTTCTCTGCCGTTGTTTTGAAGTCGACGCAGCGCGTCGTCCCCGTGGTTGCGAGGTACTCGTCGATCATCCGCTGGCCCATGCTGCGCCCCATCTTTTTCAGTTGCTCGCTCACGAGCTGCACGTTCTCGAGGTCGGCGACCAGCTGCCGCACGATCCCGCCATACAGCGCGCCGAGCACCTCGGAGGGAATCGCCTGCTGCTCGGTGGTGCTCATAACGAACGTTACCCGCGCACGCACGGGATCGCGTTCGCACTCGGTTCCTTGCCTACCCGATCCGGTGAAGAAGGCGTCGTCGAGCCGATTGACTGACACTGAAAAGCGGCCGAGAGAGAGACCGCAAATTGAATACTTCTCCGGGAAAACCGCTCCCTACGATACTCGTACATGCGGCTATCGGAGGTCTCGGTGCCATTCGTCGTCGCTCTCTGGTTTGTCTATAGCATATGGGTTCTGGGGACGCCTTTTCTGGTTGATGCGGACGAGCGCTTGACCATTCACCTCCCGGACGCATTTCTCGGCCTCGTCGTTCCGCTCGTCGCGGCGTCCGCACTCGCCAGTCTGGTAATGATTACCCTGGGTGTGATCCTACTTACCTCACCATGACCTCGGTGTTGACCCCGTCGCAGCTGGACGAGCTGCAGGCCCTCAGGGCCATTCTCGGGGCCGGGTTTGACGGGGACGTGAGCGGGGACGGGGAGGACGTGAGCGGGGACGGGGAGGACGTGAGCGGGGACGGGGAGGACGTGAGCGGGGACGGGGACGGGGACGACGACGGCCCCGTCACGATCTTCGTAGACGGGGAAGACGTCACCGTCAGTGTCGTCCTCGACGTGGCGCCGAACGCTCGGTCCGGCGTGCCCATCCACCTGGAGCGCGCGGGCGAGGCTGTCGGAGTGTGTGGCGCGGTGGAACACCTGCCGCCGGTGCGGCTCGAGGCGTGCTACAAGACGTTCCGATACCTTTCTCTGCCTATTCGTGCGACTGCGGCCATGAACGATACCGCGACCGACGCCTCGATCGGGTTTTCCATCTCGGGCTGCTGGCTCGTCGGCAAGGCGGCAGGGATCAAGGCAGAACTCGAAGAGGAACTCGATGCGTTGGTGTCGAGTGCGGATCCGCTCGAGCCGCTGATATGGACCGCTTGCATGCTGGTTCGGGACGTTCTCGAGCATGTCGACGCGCTCGTGTACAGCGCCGAGGACTCCCTCGAGATGCACCGGTTTCTGTTGGCGTTCAACCTGCGCCGGCGCAACGAGCTGTTCAAGGATCAGTCCCACGAATGCGGCGTGTGCTTTGACATCAAGGACGGCGCCCGCTTCGTCCGGTTTGAGTGTGGTCATGCGTTTTGCGGCGAGTGCTGCCGGGGGCTCGTGCGGTCGACCGTATCGGGCGGCCAGATCCACGTGAAGTGTCCGCACACGGACTGTCGTGAACTCCTGCAGCCGCACGAGATTAAAAACATCGTGGATGATGACGACCTGTTCGAGCGGTGGACGGAGCTGACGTTCAAACACGCCATCGCCAACGATCCAGACTTCACGCACTGTCCTCGTTGTGGCGGCGTGGCAATTGAGGACGCGGACGATTGCAGCGCGGATTGTTCGCTCTGCAATTTTGTATTTTGCACGCTGTGCACGGAGGCGCGGCATCCGGGAGTGCAGTGCGTCAGCGCCGAGGGCAAGCTTCGGATGCTGCGCGAGAAAGCGGCCGGCGGGAGCGCCGAGGCGCTGGCCGCCCTCCGACGGAAGGAGCTCGAGCTCGCGTCCGTGAGTCTAATCGAGAAGACCTCGAAGGCGTGTCCATCGTGCGGTGAGGGAGTTCAGAAGTCGGAAGGATGCAACAAGATGACGTGCCTGTGCGGGACAATGTGGTGTTGGCGGTGCGGTCGTCAGGTCAACGGCTACGATCACTTCAAGGAGAAGGACGGGTGCGTCTTGTTCGACGACTCTGAGGTGTTGCGGTGGGAGCGAGAGTTTCAAGGCTTGATGATGATGTTTGGCGGCGGCCGACGCGGGGAGTTTCCCGGCCTGCGCGACGTCGGTGACGATGGCGACGATGGTGACGACGTGATTCAACAAGAGGAAGTCTGGCCAGCGCAGAGACACGACAGGAACGCCCGGAACGCCCGGAACGCCCGGGGCAGGCACGACGTGTCGTGTCCGTGTTGCGCGCAGACGTCGTACCGACACGGCGGTAATCACATTCGATGCTGGAGTTGTCGCAACTGGTTCTGTGGGTATTGTCGGCAGCTGCTCCCGAAGCGGGGTCGTGCCCATTTCAAGCCAACGGGGTCGTGTCCGCAGCACCTGGTTCTCTGATCAGAGATTCATGAATTCGTCTTTTGAAACGAGACACCCACGCTCATCCACCGCCCACGGTCACATCTCGACTGTGTGGGTGATCGACAGCCCGTCTTGACCCGCGCACGAGCGTAAATCGTTTCATCAATAGTAGGACCCCGCATGACGAGCAAACTTCGGAGCTTCGCGTCGCTTGCGGCGTGCAGCGCCGCTGCGTTAGGTAGGATTGGTTCATCGCGGAGCACACACGCGGCGCTGGCCCCTCTGTTCCCCCCTCACGCACCGCCCCCTCTCGCTCGCTCGCTCAACCGCAGTGGGGACGACCTCTGCCCTGTGCGCGGGCAATGCGTCCAACGACAAGTATTTCGACCCCGTACGTGCCATTGAATCGATCGCGCTTGTCTTCCCGCTCTCGGCCGTTCCCGCTCGCTCCGTCGCTCCGTCGCCCCTCGCACGACCCCTCACTCGCCGACCGCTCGGTCTCACGCCTTGCTCAGGACGCGTTGGAACGGGGAGCTAAGGCGCTCCGGGAGATTCAGGCGTCAAAATGGGCCAAGAATGTCTTTGATCAGCTCCAGAAGGAGGAGGCGACAAAGCTTCAGGAGCTCAAGGTGAAGGAGGCCGAGTTCAACGCCGCGACCGAGCAGGCAGCCATCCAGAAGGAACAGATCCGCGGGGAGGAGCAGAGAAAGGCTATTCAGCAGGACTCGCAAGCAAAGGCGCAGCTGGCGCAGTACCAGGATGAGCTGGCAAGGCAGCGGAGCGAGGCCGAGCACCAGAAGCAGCGGGAGAGGAACGTCGAGATGGTGAGACTCCAAGAGGAGAGCGCCCGGAGGAGCGAGGAGGCGAAGGCGCAAGTGGCCATGCAGATCGAGGCCGAGCGACGGGCGACGGAAAAGTACAGGGCGGACATGGAGAAGACCGTCCAGAGGGAGAAGGCGCTGGCCGAGGCCGAGGGCCGGGCCAAGGAGCGGCGTGCCAACGCCGACATCTATCGGACCGAGCTCGCGCAGCGGCTGGAAGAAGACAGGAAACGGGCTATTGAGAGCATCAACGCGGTGTTCTCCAACCTGGGAGAAGGCGTCAAGGACCTGCTCACCGACGGGACAAAGCTGACGTCCTTCGTCGGAGGCCTCTCGCTGCTGGCGCTTGGCGTCTACACGAGCAGGGAGGCCACGCGGGTCGCAGGTAAAGCGTTCGAGAAGTGGTTTGGCACGCCCAAGCTCGTCCGCGAGACGTCCAGGAAGCCGCTGATCGGCGGCGGGCGGGTCTCTGTCGGCAAATCGCTGTCCGATGTCAAGCGGGACTTCGGAGACATCGTTCTGCAGCCCAAGCTCCAGGACCACGTGCGTGCCCTAGCGGCCGTCACATCCAACACCAAGAAGCACGGTGCGCCGTTCCGTCACATGCTGTTCTACGGACCCCCTGGGACCGGAAAGACGATGGCCGCCAAGCGGCTAGCCAGGACCTCGGGACTCGACTACGCCATCCTGAGCGGTGGAGACATCGCACCCCTGCAGGGAGGCGCCGTCACGCAGCTTCACGACACGTTTGACTGGGCGGAGAAATCGCGGAAGGGTCTCCTGCTCTTCATCGATGAGGCGGACGCGTTCTTGGGACGGCGAAGCGGCAACATGAGCGAGGGCCTGCGCGGTGCGCTCAACGCGATGCTGTTCAGGACTGGCGACCAGTCCAAGGACTTTTGCGTCGTCTTAGCCACGAACCGGCCGAGCGACCTGGACCCGGCGGTCATCGACCGGATGGATGAGGCCCTCGAGTTTGGCCTCCCGTCGGAGGACGAGCGCAAGAAGATCATCGAGATCTACTTCGACAAGTACATCCGCAGCGCGGCGTCCAGCGTGTCCACGACTGCCACGGATAACGTGAAGAACTTCCTGCTCGGGCGCAAGTCGCAGGCGGACGAGATCCGCGTCAACGGCATCACGGAGGACATGCTGCGCAAGGCGGCCAAGAAGACCGAGGGCTTCTCCGGGCGCGAGCTCGCAAAGTTCATGGCGTCTGTCCAGGCGGCCGTGTATGGCTCCCACGAGACGGAGCTGACGCCGGTCATTTTCGAGAGCGTGCTCAAGCTCAAGCTGGCGGAGCATCGCCAGCGCGAAATCTTCGCGCGGGGCCCCACCGACTGACCGACTGGGTGCGACGACGGGCGATCAAGCTTGGACGGAACTACGGAACTGCAGTTGTTGAATTTAAGTCAGGAAGCAAATAAAAGACCAATTCGCGCGCCTAGCTAGGCCTCCACCTCTGACGTCGACCGAGGCTCGATGGTTGGAGCGTGCGCCTCCTCGAGCTTGAGCCGCTTTTCGACCAGCTCGTAGCACTCGATGATGTCGTTCTCGACCCAATCCTTGAACTTCTCGATGGCGACACCGCACTCGGTCCCCGATGGCACCTCCTTAACGTCGTCCTTGACCCTGCGCAGGGACGTGAGCTGTCCCTCGTAAAGGACCTTCTTCTTCCGCCTGACGACAACGACGGCGCTCTTGGAGAGGATGCCGTCAGTGACCAGGCATCCCGCAGCCTTCCTGCTGCCGGAGCCGAAGACGGCCTTGACCTCGGCTTCGCCGATCTTGACCTTCTCCTCGACGGTCTTCAGGCGGCCCTCCATGGCCGCCCTCACCTCGTCGACCAGGTCGTAGATCACCGAGTACGACCGCAGGGTGACGTTGTTCTTCTTCGCCTCGGCGGCCACCGCCTCGGACGGCTGCACGTTGAAGCCGAGGATCATGCCACCCGAGGCAATCGCGAGGTCAATGTCCGACGCCGTGATGTCCCCGGGCGCCGAAAGCAGGTACCTGAGCATGACAGTGTCCTGGGGCAGCGCAGCCAGCGCGGCCTTGACTGCCTCGCACGATCCGGATGCGTCCGCCTTCAGGATAATGTTCATACGTTGCAGGACTTGGTCCTCGGACTCGTCGTCCATGCTGGCCAGCGACGACAGCGTGACCATGCTGCCCCCGCCCGCCATCTCGGACAGCCGCTCGAGCCTCCTCGCGTCCTCGATTGCCTCTGCCGCCTGGCGGGCTCTGCTCTCGGACTCGAACACTTCGAACTCGTCTCCGGCCTGGGGGACGCTGTTGAGTCCGAGTACTTGGGCGGCGAGGGACGGACCAATCTCGGTGACGTCACCGGACGACGTCTTGAGCGACCGCACCTTTCCGAACGAAGCGCCGGCCGCGATGCAATCGCCGACCTTGAGGTGTCCGTTCTGAACGATGAGCGTGGTGATTGGGCCAGACTTCCTGTCCAGACACGCCTCGAGCACCGTTCCGGTGGCCTGGCGCTCCGGGTTCGCGACGAGCTCCTCGAGCTCGGCCACGAGCAGCACGGTCTCGAGAAGCTCGTCCACGCCGGTGCCCTTCTTGGCCGAGATGTTGACCATGGGCGTCTTGCCGCCCCACTCCTCGGGAATCAGCTCGACCTCGGTGAGCTCCTGCTTGACCCTGTCCGGGTTCGCGCCCTCCTTGTCCATTTTATTGATCGCGACGACGATCGGAACGCCGGCTGCCTTGGCATGGCTGATGGCCTCCAGAGTCTGGGGCCGGACCCCGTCGTCCGCGGCGACGATGATGATGGCGAGATCCGTGACCCTCGCACCGCGGGCACGCATCGCGCTGAACGCCTGCGCATTGATTCAAAGGCACGGCAGTGAGTCGGCCAGTCGGTCGGCCAGTCGGTCGGCCAGTCGGTCGGCCAGTCGGTCGGCCAGTCGGTCGGCCAGTCGGTCGGCCAGTCGGTCGGCCAGTCGGTCGGTCAGTCGACCGGCAGCGGC
>Ga0181584_10000317_pt1 | contig 33101 bp, 28 predicted proteins | sample 071ome_30_FD_132462 | JGI IMG/M metagenome (GOLD analysis project Ga0181584, IMG submission 132462) | Coastal salt marsh microbial communities from the Groves Creek Marsh, Skidaway Island, Georgia - 071406AT metaG (megahit assembly) | ecosystem: Environmental > Aquatic > Marine > Intertidal... | reverse complement strand
TAAGTCCAAGCAAATGTCACAATATTAGAAAATTTAATCTGGTGTCGTTGATAAGCAAATCTTTTTATGTTTAACTCATGATCAACTACGATAACGTAATATTGACGGGAGGAATTGAAATGTCATCTACTACGTTCAACAACAAGAAGACGCATCAAGCAGCAGAAATGTACGCACGGGAATATGCGGCTGGCGAATTAAGCCGTCGTGAATTCCTTACTCGTGCAACTGCCCTTGGTGTCACCACAGTTGCGGCTTATGCTATGATTGGCATTGCCCCGTCTAAAGCTGGTAGCCATTCACCGAAGATGGGTGGAACATTGCGCTGCCAAATGGAAGTGCGTCCACTTAAAGACCCACGGACATGGGACTGGTCAGAGATTGCAAACTTCTGCCGTGGCTTTTTGGAATACCTTGTTCACTATGAAACTGACGGTAGCCTTGTTGGCCAGTTGCTCGAAAGCTGGGAAGTTAACGGTGATGCCACCCAATATACCCTCAATGTTCGTAAGGGCGTAAAATGGAATAATGGTGAAGATTTCACCGCTTCCGACGTTGCCCACAACTTTGAGCGTTGGTGTGACAAGACCGTGGAAGGTAATTCCATGGCTGGTCGTATGGCAACCCTGATTGATCCTAACACCAACAAAGCTATTGCGGGTGGAATTGAAGTTGTCGACAGCCATACCGTTCGGTTGAACCTGCCAAAACCAGATATTACCATTATCGTTGGTGCAGCTGATTATCCTGCGGCTATCGTTCATAAATCTTATGACAATTCCGCAGAAATGCTGACTAACAATCCTATTGGTACTGGCCCATACATTCCTGAAAGCCACGAAGTTGGTGTTAAGGGTGTTCTGGTTCGCAACTCAAACCACACATGGTGGAACAAGGGCAATGGCGCTTATCTGGATCGCATTGAGATCATCGATTATGGCACAGACCCATCAGCTTGGGTTTCAGCTTGCGAATCCGGTGAAGTCGATATGGTTCACCAGATGACTGGTGACTTTGTTGAAGTGATGGATGCCCTTGGCTCATTTGAGAAGTCACAGGTCGTTACGGCTTCAACCATTGTTATTCGTCCTAATCAGGAAGCTGAAGTTGACGGCAAGAAGCCATATGCTGATGTTCGCGTTCGCCGCGCCATCTCCATGGCTGTTGATAACGCGGTCTGCTTGGAATTGGGTTATGCAGGTCTTGGTGAAGTTGCTGAAAACCACCATGTCTGCCCAATTCACCCTGAATATGCCAAACTGCCTCCGCTCAAGCATGACCCTGCCGGGGCTCTTGCTCTGATGAAAGAAGCAGGCATGGAAGATTTTGAGCATGAAATCATTTCCATTGATGATGACTGGCGGAAGAATACCACCGATGCCGTGGCACAGCAGTTGCGTGACGCAGGGATCAAGGTAAAAAGAACTATTCTTCCTGGCTCTGTTTTCTGGAATGACTGGGCGAAATATCCTTTCTCATCCACAAACTGGAACCAGCGTCCTCTGGGTGTTCAGGTTCATGCTCTGGCTTACCGTTCTGGCGAAGCTTGGAACGAGTTTGGGTGGAGCAACAAGGAATTTGATGGTCTGCTTGAACAAGCTCTGGCTATTGCTGATGCGGATGAACGCCGCAAGGTTATGCGCCGGATGGAAGAGATCATTCAGTCCGAAGGCGTTACCATTCAGCCATACTGGCGTGCGATTTTCCGTTACATTCGCAAAGACCTCAAAGGTGCCGATATGCACGTAACCTTTGAAAACCGCTACCAGTATATGGGCTTTAGCTCTTAAGCTATCTCTAACTTTGAAGCCATGCCGATCAATCGGCATGGCTTTTTTCTCTCAAGGTAAATCATGCTGACATTCCTCATCAAAAGACTTGGCTTAATGGCATTAACCAGCTTATGCCTGACTTTTGTTGTGTTCTTTTTGACCAACCTTGAACCTAATCTTGAAAAACTAGCCAAGACCGAAGCCAACAACCGAATGACCGATGCGGAGGTTGTGAATTGGCTAGATCGGCATGGTTACCATCAGAATGTTTTTCTGCGTTATGGCGAATGGCTAGGCGTGGTTCCAGGATGGGTTTATACAGACCAAGAAGATGGATCCGTGATCGCTCGCTGTAAATATCTGGCTGATGATGACGGAAACTACCCTACTTTCTGCGGTGTGTTTCAGGGCAAGTTAGGATACACAACGCTGTTTCAAGGTCGGGTTGAGGAAATCATTTTTAAGCGCCTCACGCTAACAGGCAAATTAATGGGATTTGTTATGTTGCTGATGGTGCCAACGGCACTGATTATCGGTGTGCTTGCTGGAATGCGTGAAGGGTCACGGACAGACCGCACGTTATCTACCTTCTCAATTATTACCACCGCAACCCCTGAATATGTCTCGGGTGTTGTCTTTATTTCTATCTTTGCTAGCGCTGCCTTTGGTCTGAAATGGTTTAATGGCACGGCAACTTCGGCAATGGATAATGCGACGTTCGCGAATTTCACTCTGCCTGTCATTACCATCGCGCTTTATGGCGTGGGGTATATTGCGCGTATGACCCGCGCCTCTATGACCGAAGTTATGACAGCGCAATATATTCGAACAGCTCGGCTTAAGGGGGTTTCGTTCAGGAACATAGTCATTAAACACGCACTTCGTAACGCTTTGATAGCTCCCTTTACGGTGATTATGCTGCAATTTCCATGGCTTTTGACTGGTGTTGTTATTGTTGAAACCTTGTTCAATTACAAAGGGTTTGGATGGACACTAATTCAAGCCGCAGGCAATAACGATATCGAATTGCTTTTGGCCTGCTCCATTGTGGCCGTGCTTGTTGTTCTGGTGACACAGTTAATTTCTGATATCGGATATGTTTTCCTCAACCCCAAAATCAGGGTCTCCTGAGGCAGGTATTCGCATGGAACCATTAACCTGGACACAAATTATCATTCAGATGCTGATTCAATTCACGCCTGTTTGGATTGCCATGGCTATCATCATGGTTGCCTCAAGCATCTTTCGTGAACGCTTAGGGCTCTATGGAAGACTCTATGGTTCACGCGTGGGCCTGATTGGATTTTCTATTGTTTTGTTCTGGGTGCTAACAGCGATTTTTGCCGATATGATTATCACTGCTGATCCGCTTGTTCAGGTCTCTGGCATGAAAAATAAAGTGCCCGGAACACCTGTGCGTGGCTTGGAAGGTGAGTTTTATCTGTTGGGCGGCGATAATCTAGCTCGTGACGTGTTCTCACGCATGGTTATGGGGGCTAGAAATGTGCTTTCCATTGCACCGGCGGCAACGGCCTTTGCCTTTATGGCTGGGATTACACTTGGATTGCCAGCAGCTTATTTTGGCAAACGCCTTGATACGATCTTAAGCTTTATTTCTAATCTGGTGCTGGCATTTCCGGTAATCTTGCTGTTCTATTTGCTGGTAACGCCTGAGATTAGGGTCACTGGCATCCCTACCATTATGGCGGCGGTACTATTTTTGTTTCCGATTGTTTTTCTGGTATTGCTATTTCAGTCACGGTTTTTTAACCAGCCGGGCAAAAGAAATCTTTATTGCGGCATCACTTTGATCATTTGTCTTTGGGCGTATTCTGGTTTGGCGTTTAACGCTGACCCGCTTGGGGTGTTTTATATGGACCCGAATTTGCTCAATGTGTTTGTATCGGTTGTATTTGTGAACTCCCCCACCGTGTTCCGTATTGTGCGTGGCATTACGCTGGACATTCAGACTCGTGAATATGTTGCTGCGGCCCAAACCCGTGGGGAACGGTCTTGGTACATTATGCTGTGGGAAATCCTTCCTAATGCTCGCGGACCACTGATTGTGGATTTCTGCCTGCGCATTGGATACACCACGATCTTATTGGGGACGCTTGGCTTCTTTGGCCTTGGTGTTAGCCCTGAAAGTCCGGATTGGGGTTCGACTATCAATGATGGGCGAAAACTCCTTTCTATATACCCTCACCCTGCCTTGCCGCCTGCGGTTGCGTTGATGTCGCTGGTGCTAGGACTTAATCTTCTTGCTGATGGTCTGCGAGAAGAATCCCTCAAGGATTAGGAGCAGAACCATGGCCACCAAAAAAGGACAAGCGGTTCAACCCATCCTAGAAATTGATCATCTGTCGATTTCATTCTTTACCCGAAAGTTTGAAATCCCTGCGGTGATGGATTTCTCATGTACTGTGATGCCTGGGGAAGCGATGGGTCTTGTTGGCGAATCTGGCTGTGGGAAATCTACTGTTGCACTTGGCGTGATGCAGGATTTAGGGGTAAACGGTCGGGTTGTTGGCGGCTCAATTAAGTTTAAAGGCCAGGATTTATCAAAATTAAACGAAACGGAACTGCGCCAAATTCGCGGCTCCGAAATTGCCATGATCTACCAAGAACCAATGGCTTCACTTAACCCTGCGATGAAAATAGGTCAGCAATTGGCTGAAGTGCCTATGATCCACGGGAATATGAGTGCGACCGATGCGATGGATTTAGCCCGGCAAGTGATTGAAGATGTTCGCCTGCCTGACCCTGACCGTATCCTTCAGGCCTATCCCCATCAGCTTTCTGGTGGTCAACAACAGCGTATTGTTATTGCCATGGCGCTGATGTCAAAGCCATCTTTGCTGATCCTTGATGAACCTACCACCGCCTTGGATGTGACGATTGAGGCCGGAATTGTTGATCTGGTAAAAGATTTGGGTAAGCGTTATGGCACCTCAATGCTGTTTATCAGCCATAACCTTGGTCTTGTGATGGATGTTTGTGACCGGATTTGTGTCATGTATTCAGGCGAAGCTGTTGAGACCGGCAATGTCAAAGATGTCTTTGACAATATGCGCCATCCCTATACGCAAGCTCTGTTTCGTTCCATACCCCTGCCAGGGGCGGATAAAAACTCACGCCCATTAGTGGCCATTCCCGGCAATTTCCCTTTGCCGCATGAACGCCCACAGGGATGTAATTTTGGCCCACGCTGTTCTTATTTCAAACAAGGCCTATGCAACAAAACGGCTATTCCCATGGCAAATGTTAATAAGCGTACTCGCCATGACAGCAGATGCCTGCGGTTTGATGATATTAATTGGGATGACACTGTTACCGCCAAAGATACTAATGAAGATACAGTTACAGGTAAGGTTGTGCTGGATATCAGCGATCTTAAAAAATATTATCAAGTTACAGCTAATGCGCTCTTTGGTTCTGGCGGAAGCCGATTGGTTAAAGCTAATGAAACCGTCAACTTTGTTGCTCATGAATCCGAAACTGTTGCCATTGTTGGCGAGTCCGGTTGTGGCAAATCCACTTTAGCGAAACTCCTGCTTGGCTTAGAAACAGCCACAGAAGGCAAAATCACCATGCTTGGTGATGAAATCCAAGATATTCCTATTGAGGATAGATCAACAAAAACCGTGTCGTCCGTACAAATGGTGTTCCAAAATCCATTTGATACTCTTAATCCGTCAATGACTGTTGGTCGCCAGATTATCCGCGCGCTTGAGGTTTTTAACATTGGCGAGAATGATGCCGAACGCAATGAGCGGATGCTGAACTTGCTGGATATGGTAAAACTACCGCGTGAGTTTGCTAACCGGATGCCGCGCCAGCTTTCCGGTGGACAAAAACAGCGCGTTGGTATCGCTCGGGCTTTTGCTGGAGATGCTAAAATTGTCGTCGCTGATGAACCTGTTTCTGCCCTTGATGTCTCGGTTCAGGCAGCAGTGACCGAATTGCTGATGGAAATTCAGCGTCGCAACAAAACCACCCTTCTCTTTATCAGCCATGATCTGTCAATTGTTCGTTACCTTTCTGATCGTGTGATTGTCATGTATTTGGGCCATATTGTTGAATCAGGGACTACCGATCAGGTCTTTAGTCCCCCTTACCACCCCTATACCGAAGCCTTACTTTCTGCGGTACCTATTGCTGATACTCGGATTAAACGAAAGAGAATTGTTCTGGATGGGGATATCCCATCTGCAGTTAATCCGCCTTCAGGCTGCCCTTTCCAGACACGGTGCAGTTACAAATCAGATGTTAAGGGAAATCTTTGCGAAACCACTTTGCCAGAAACCAGAACCCTGAAAAATGGCCATCAGGTGAAATGCCATCTCAGTGACCGTATCCTCGCTAGGATGAGTCCAGTGATCGCATTAGCTGATGATAAAAAGCGCAAGAAAGCTTAAAATTACAGCGAAACCATAAGTTTTTTTATACTGAGCTTATCTAATTCTCAGCTTAACACTTATCAACTAGATCATGGTCTTATAAGAGACTATAGTTAATGCGTATTCATTATTGATTTGCGCTATTCATGTTTTCTCCTCAAAACCTACCTCCTCTTTATCGTGCTATTGCAATTATCCTTTTTGGAATATTGGCATTTGATATGATGGGGGTAGTTGTTAGGTTGCTGAGTGATACGTTTTCGATTTATCAGATCAGCACTATGCGAAACCTGTTTGGCATCTTTCCAGCGTTATTATTTGTCTTGATCAGCCGATCCATGCGCGGTGTGCTATTGATGATGACGCCGCGGCTAATCATTTTAACCATCTTTCGAGCTTTGAGTGTAAATCTGGCGCAAATTTGTTATTACACCGCGCTTAGCTATATTGCTTTTGCCACCGCAACAACACTAGCCTTTGCAGGCCCCTTATTCATCACCGCCTTATCCGTACCTGTTCTAGGGCATAAAGTCGGGTTTTGGCGATGGTCGGCGGTCATTATTGGCTTTTTAGGGGTTATGATGATCATGCGGCCTAGTGGGGATGCTTTTACTGTTTATGCAATTTTGCCTGTATTGGCGGCAATGGGATATGCGTTATCGTCTATTACTGTGCGTTTATTTCCCGAAGATATCAGCTCAAGCGCTATTCAGTTAGTAACCCAAATCTTTACGACAATATTTTCGATTATCCTGCTCTATATGGTAAGCACGCCTTTGCCCATCACCATGAGTAATGACTGGTTAATGTTTGCAAGCGTTGGCATTTGTGGCGGTGTTGGGGTGCTGTGTCTTGTCAGTTCCTATCGGTTAGCCGAACCGGGACAACTAGCACCATTTGAATATTTCGGCATCCCAATATCTTTTGTCCTGGGTTATTTGGTCTTTGCCGAAGCCCCATTTGATCAATTGATCCCTGGGGTGTTCATTATCATTGGTGCTGGATTGATTATCGTTTGGCGTGAACGCAAACTTCAATCTGCCGATATGGATTGACGCAAATGAGCTAACCAGCCCAAACCCTCCTCTACTGATTTCCGGGGCCTATATTCAGCCCCGATATACCCTTGATATCCGCGCCTTGTCAGATCACGGCATACCTCCTCATAAGAAACTACACTGATATCAGGCTCGCCCCGATCTGGCACCCCGGCAATTTGAATATGCCGTATATAAGGCCAGCAATGGTCCAGCTCATGCAGGATATCACCACCCTGTTTACCGACATGATAACAATCAAACATTAACCCCAGATGAGGGGCGCCCACCGCCTCAATCAGCTTTATGGCTGCATCTGTGCGATTAAGGTAATAGCCAGGAACATCAATTGGATTAATTGCCTCAATCCAAATCTCTTTGCCTTGCTTGGCAGCAGCGTCTGCGGCAAAGGAAAGCAATGCGATAAAAGTAGTCTCTGCTTGGTGGGTTTTCTCAGCCTTTCCTGCCATCACATGCACCCCGCGCGCGCCAATTTCAGCGGCATAGCTTAGTGCTGTTAGCACCCCCTCGCGTGCCTCTTTTTCATACCCGGGTACTGCCGCAAGGCCAAAATTATCATCATCATCTATGGCTAGCGGCGTATTTAGCCCCAACATGGGAATACCCGTTTCTTCAAGAGCCGCCCTTACCTCTGAGGCGGCGATACCATAGGGCCAGTGGCATTCTACCGCATCAAACCCATGCCTGTGGGCGGCGCGGATAGCATCGGGGAGAGCAAGGTCATTCCAGAGAAAACCTAAATTGGCAGAAAATAAGGTCATGTGCAGAATATCTCACTCTATTTGAAGGTTTTTATTTTGCCTGTTATCCTTTCAAGGGTAAAGTCTTGGTGTAAGGTGTAATTTGGTGAATACATCATATTCGTTAACCGCTTTTGAGAAAGACCATGTCCAGAACAGTATATATCAACGGTGCTTATCTGCCCGAAGAAGATGCCAAAGTTTCAATCTTTGATCGGGGGTTTCTGATGGCAGATGCCATTTATGAAGTCACCGCAGTTATTGACGGCAAGATGATTGAGTTTGATGGACATCTTGAGCGGATGCGGCGTTCACTGCGTGAGCTTGATATCGCTTATGAGCCTAACAGAGAAGAAATGCTGGATATCCACCGTGAGTTGATTGCACGCAACCATCTTATTAATGGTGGCGTTTATATTCAGATCACGCGCGGCAATCCAGGTGATCGCGATTTCCTTTATGCAGAGGGGGATAGCATTACACCAACCGTTGTTTTGTTCACTCAAGAAAAATCCGATCCGCGCAAGATGCAAGATGATGAAGGTTGGGCGGTAATGACGATGGAAGACCTGCGCTGGAAGCGGCGCGATATTAAAACTGTTCAGTTGCTATACCCCTCTATTGCCAAGACCAGTGCTATTCGTCTAGGGTTTGACGACACTTGGATGATTGAGGATGGCACCATCACCGAAGGCACATCCAACAACGCCTATATCATCAAGGATGGGGTGATTATCACCCGGCATCTGTCTAATGACATCCTGCATGGGATCACACGTGCCTCAATGTTGAAATATGCTCAAGCGCGGCAAATGCAGATCGAAGAACGCCCGTTTACCCTAGATGAAGCCTTAGCGGCAGATGAGGCCTTTGTGACCTCTGCCTCAACCTATGTCATGCCCGTGGTTTCTATTGATGGTCAAGATATTGGCACTGGCAAGCCTGGTCAGCATGCTCTGGCATTGCGCCAGATGTATATTGAGGAAAGCATGAAGGTCGCCATATGATCTCTCGGCTTTGGCATTTTTGGCCATGGCTTATCCTGATTGCAACGGGAACTGTCTGGGGACTATCGTTTTCTTTGACAAAACTAGCCACAAACACAGGCGCCGAAGTGCTTGGTATCGCTTTCTGGCAGACCTTGCTTAGTGGTGTTTTCCTGCTTATCTATGCGCTTATTCGCAATGGCTCACTAGGGATTAGGCGGCATCATTTCGGGCTCATTTTGGTCATTGCTCTAAGCGGTGTTCTGTTGCCGGGGATCATTTTTTATTCAGCTTCACGATATGTTCAACCCGGCATTCTTTCGATAGCAGACACGCTGGTTCCGATGCTGACATATGGCATGGCCTTACTGATCAGGCTTGAAAAAGTGTCTTATATTAAGCTGTCAGGGTTATTGGCTGGGGCTATTGGCATCCTATTATTGGTGTTACCTGAAAGTAGCCTGCCGAATGAACGGGCAGTGTTTTGGGTGCTAATGTCCTGTTTTGGGGCGGCAAGTTACGCGCTTGAAAACTTAATTATCGATCGCTATCATCCAGAAGATTTAGGTCCTATTCGGATATCAGTGGGGATGAACTTAGTTGCCGCATTGATCCTCTTACCCTTGGCTATTTATTTTGAGCATTTGTTTATCCCCCATTTTCCACCGGGGCAGCTGGAATGGTCTATCCTTGGCATTGCCATGATATCAGCGGTTGCCTATTCTAGTTTTGTTTTCCTGATTGTTAGTGCTGGCCCTGTTTTCGCATCTCAAGTGGGCTATATGGTTACGCTTTCTGGGGTTTTCTGGGGCATCATTATTTTTGATGATCGGTATTCTGCCAGCGTATGGTTAGCGTTAATGGTCATGCTGGTTGGATTAACATTGGTGCGTCCACGCCGAAATAAAACCCCTGTTACCCCATCACTACCATCAGGGGTTAAACCTTTTCTGCCCAAACACGGTCACCATCGCCACAACAAGCAACTGGACAGCGATTGACACAAATTTGGTAGACTGTCATGATATTTTTTTAACAATATTTGTTTGGGATCATGGCAATAACCGATAAAAACCTTAAAAATGATACTATCTCACCTGATCAGGTACAGTATTGGGACCAAGAACATCTTATTCATCCGTGGAGTGATCTGACTGACGATCCTCCTGAAATGACACAAATATCCAGCGCTGACGGCATTTACCTTGTCGATGGACATGGCAATAAATTGATTGATGGGCCCGGGGGAATGTGGTGTGTCAATATCGGTTATGGTCGCAAAGAAATGGCAGATGCCATAGCCGACCAAGTGATGAAGATGACCTATTCCAGCCCTTGGTTCACCACTAATGAAACCTCTGCCCTGCTAGGTAAAAAAATCACGGATAAAGCCCCTGGTGATCTCAATAATGTGTTTTTTACCAATGGGGGTTCTGACGCTGTTGATACCGCTTTGCGTTTTGTTCAATATCGCAACAATGTGATGGGACGGCCGCAAAAGAAAAAGATCCTTTGCCGCGAAAAAGGGTATCACGGCTCATCATATTTGGCGGCTAGTGTATCTGGAACAGGGCGCGAGCATGACCGGCGTTTTATGGACACGCACAGAGACCTCGTTTCTATGTTGCCTAATATCAATCCTTATTTAAGACCAAAAGGGACTAGCCTTGAGGAATGGTGCGATGCCAAAGTCAAAGATATGGAGGATCGCATTCTTTCGGTCGGGGCAGAAAATATCGGCTGTTTTATTGCTGAACCTGTGCTGGCCTCTGGGGGCGTGATCATTCCTCCACCAGGTTATCATAAGCGTACTCGCGAATTGTGCCGCAAACATGATATTATTTATATCTCTGATGAGATCGTGACTGCCTTTGGGCGCATGGGGCATTGGTTTGCATCTGAAGCGGTTTTCGGTATCCAACCGGATATTATTACCTGTGCCAAAGGGTTAACCTCTGGCTATGTTCCTATGGGGGCAGCCATTATTTCTGATGCCCTATTTAAGGGCTTTGATCATATTGATGGCTCTCATCCTTTTACTAATGGTTACACCTATTCCGGGCATCCTGTGGCGGCACGTGCGGCGCTTACTAATATGGAAATAATGGAACGGGAAGGCATTATGGAACATGTGCGCGAAATTTCCCCTTATTTTCAAGAGCGATTGCGTCAGATTGGCGAAAAATATGACATTATTGGTGATGCGCGGGGCATGGGCTTACTAGGATGCCTTGAGGGATTAGCCTCAACCAGCGCCTCAGAGGAAGCCCGATTGAGAATTGATAGCCATTTTGGTCAGATGATGGATGAGGCGTGTGAAAAACGAGGCCTCCTTGTCCGCCCGATTATCAATATGTGCGTTTTCTCACCTCCCCTGATAATCACTCGTCAGGAAATCGACAAGATGTTCGATATCCTTGAAGATGCTATTATTGAGGTGCAAAAAAACATACAGACATAGTTGTTTGCATATTTTGATTGCAAATATGACCATTGCAATGAAGGCTATTGCATAAGATTAAAATGTTGCCATAATAATTTTATATTCAAAAATAACGGAGGAAACCATGGTAAAATTAAAGCAAATTTTAATGGCTACCGCAGTTAGCACCATTGGGATGCTAGGTTCTGTTCATGCCACTAACGCCGAATTGATTATTTTTGATTGGGGCGGATATGAAGATGAGAATTTTTTCCAAGACTACATGGAAAAGTATGGCAGTGCGCCTTCATATAATTTCTTTTCTGATGAAGAAGAAGCGTTTCAAAAGATTAGGGCTGGTTACAAGGCCGATTTGCACCATCCATGCTCTCCAAGTGTTGTTAAGCTTAGAGATGCAGGCATGTTGTTGCCGATTGATACATCGCGTTTGACGAATTGGGATAAAGTCATCCCTGAAATGAAAAATCTTGATGGCTTTAATACTGATGGTAACCAATGGGCAGTGCCTATTGATTGGGGTGCAACCGCGATGACTTATCGCACCGATCTGGTCAGTGAGGATGATGCATCAACGCTACAATCTTTTGCTGATCCAAAATTCGCAGGAAAAGTCTCTATTCCAGACAATGTCGATGATGCCTATGCGCTAGGTTTTCTTGCAACCGGAGTAACCGATTGGAATAAAGCTAGTGATGCTGATTTCAAAAAAGCATCTGATTTCCTTCGGGCGGTTCATAAAAATATCCGTACCTATTGGAGTGATGGATCAGAAATCCGTTCTCTTATGCAGTCTGGCGAGGTTGAAATTTCATGGTCATGGAATGAAGTAGCGGCCATTCTTCAATCTGAAGATGTCCCTGTATCAATGAAAGAAGATACCGCAGAAGGGAAGTCAACTTGGATGTGTGCCTATGTCCACATTAAAGATAACGCAGGCAATACGGATGAAGCGTATGACTTCCTTAATGCTTGGCTGACCGAAGAATCCGGTGCCTATATCGTCAATGAATGGGGCTATGGACATTCTTTAGCACCAGTGATGGAAAAATATGGTGCTGATGCCGGCTTTGGAACCTTAGATAGTTATTCTGAGAATACTCTCTGGCAAGCTCCTGCTTCTCCTGATCTAAGAGAAAGAATGGTTTCAGAGTTTGAACTGATTAAGGCTGGCTTCTAAGTCTAAGCTTTACATAGACATATTACGAAAAGAGCCTCAAATGACGAGGCTCTTTTTTTATTCAGAATATCAAAAAACATCTACCTTAAGATCACCATAGAGGCGTTGCTCCAGCCAATCGTAATTTCATCATCTATTTGATAGACATGGCGCCCTACCGTATTCCGCATACAGACCGATACTTGATCGTTTGATTTTGGAATGGCAACTGAATAAAAAGTCATATCACCATAGTAATCCACACTGGTCACTTTGACATTTAATCGGTTATCAGCCGTGTCAGTGTCACGATATAAAACACTCATCATCTCTGGCCGGATACCAATAGTGACTGCCCCTGGTTCAAGTGGTGATGGCATTTGATTAGCATCAAGAGTTATCTTGCCAAAAACATCAGAAGCGATACTTATTCCCTTTTCTGTTTTGCCGATAAGATCACCTTTGAGGAAATTCATAACACCAATAAAAGATGCAACCCTTTGACTGACGGGCCGTTCATAAATCTCTCTTGGCGTACCAACCTGCGCAATCTTACCATCAAACATCACGGCAATACGGTCGCTCATAATCAAAGCTTCTTCTTGGTCATGGGTCACCAGAATAAAGGTGATGCCAAGAGTTCTCTGAAGTCGGCGCAATTCCTGTTGCATATGTTCGCGCAGTTTTTTATCAAGTGCAGACAAAGGTTCATCTAAAAGAAGAACCTTTGGTTGCATAATAAGAGCGCGAGCTAAGGCAACTCTCTGCCTCTGACCCCCAGATAGGGCATAAGACGGCCTTTCCTGATAACCATCAAGGTCCACCAGTTGAAGCATCTCATCCACTCTTTTCTTTGTCTCTTCTTTAGATAGCCCCTGTTTCTTAAGTCCATAGGCCACATTCTGTGCCACATTAAGATGAGGGAAAATAGCATATGATTGAAACACCATATTCGTAGGACGTTCATTGGCGTCTACTTTATTCATGTTCTCGCCATTGATAGCAATAATGCCTTCATTAGCGCTCTCAAAACCTGCAATCATGCGTAACAATGTTGTCTTGCCACATCCTGATGGACCAAGCAGAGAAAAAAACTCCCCCACCCCAATATTTAAATCCACGCCCTTGACCACCTCAACATCGGTAAAGCTTTTGCGAATTCCTGATAACATGACCATTGATGGTGGGTTGGTCTGTTTTTCTGGCGCAGGTGAAGCCATGTTATTCTCCTTCTTGACCTACATGATGTTGCGTTTTGCCATATCCGCCTGTCAATTTTTCTGACCGTCTTCTAAAATATTCAAATAAGCTTAAAAGAACCAAAGACATGACCAAAAGCACAAACCCAAGTGCCATAACAGTTGGCAATTTAGATGGAAAACGAAGCATCGACCAAATATAGACAGGTAAGGTCGGGTCCGTTCCGGTGAGAAAAAAGGCAATCACAAATTCATCCAGAGAAATAGTGAAGCCAATAAGCAAACTAGAAATCAACCCTGGCGCCACCAAAGGCAAAATAACACGGCGAAAAGTTCCAAACCGGTTTTCCCCCAAATCAAGTGAGGCTTCTTCTAGGCTTTTATCCATATTCCCAAAAGCTGTTGTTAAAATAGATACAGAAAAAGGGGTAATAATTAGCACATGACCTGCGATTACTGTCCAAATGCTTAGGCTAAAGCCTAACTGTAACAACACGATCAATATCGACACGCCTATAATGATTTCAGGCAAAAACAATGGCGCCATAATAAGCCCAAAAATAGGCCGCTTACCCAGAAACTCATGACGGGCAATAGCTCTTGCTGTTAATACTCCAAAACAGGTGCTTAGAATTGATGCAGAAACGGCTATTATTAATGAGTTCTTTAGGGCGCGGAATAAACTTTCCTCTTCTCCTAGGGCCCAAAACCACCTCATGGTGAAGCCCTCAAGCGGAAAGGCAATGATGGCGCTGTCATTAAACGCAAATATGGGCAAAAGAACAACGGGCGCGTAAAGAAACACCAAATAGATCACAACAAAAATCAAAAGCGAGAGCGGTGCCCGTTTGGTCATACCTGTCTCCGCAGATATTTTCGATTAAACAAAATAAACAAGAGAGAAATGAACACAACAATACTGAGCGAAACAATTGCTAATGCTGCCCCTAAAGGCGCATTATTTGCCTTTGAAAATTGAACTTGGATCATATTGGCAATCATCAATCCATCGGTTCCCCCAACTAAACGCGGAGTAACATAATCACCAATTGTTGGTATGAAGACGATCAGGGATGCTGCAACAACCCCCGGCATCGCCAACGGTAAAGTGATGCGGAAAAAGCTTCTTATTGCTGAATCACCAAGGTCTCTACCGGCTTCTAGAAGAGAGCGATCAATTTTTTCAAGTGAAACAAAGATTGGCAGAATGGCAAAAGGGGCAAAAGCATGAGCTAAGGCCAGCACTACAGCATTGGTATTATAAAGGATAAAAGACAATGGCTCATCAATAATATTTAAAGACATGAGACCAGAGTTGATGACACCATTATATCCTAGAATGATTTTCCACAAAAATATCCTTAACAAATAACTAGTCCAAAACGGAATAGTGATCAGAAAAAGTAAAATTGCTTTTCTTCGACCACCATAAAACGAAATATAATAAGCAATTGGGAAAGCAAGCAGAACAGTCGAGATTGTGACCATAAGTGATATATTAAGCGACCGTTTGATTAGCGTGAAATAGACGGGATGTGAAAACACTTCAACATAATTATTGACCGTAAGAGTCCGATCTAAAGTGAGATAATCCTGCGTCCAAAAACTGAGCAAAATCATTAATAACAGTGGTGTCAGCAAAAGCAGAAAGCCAAATAAAAATGGTCCACCAATTAATCGCCATCCCGGTAAGGAATTTTTAATTTTTAGCAGTAATTTTCTACTAGCTGTCATGTCGTCCCTTTGGCTTCAAGACAATAACCGTGATGATTATCCCTATATTTTAAAGATAAATCCAGTGAAAGAAAAAAATTATTTTTTTGAAATAAATTCGGCACCGCCAACGAAATTGATGACACCATTCTATTATTAAGCAGGGATATTGGCGCCATGCCGCCATCCCTGCCACTCCGGGAATCCTATCGTCTGATGCTTACCCTCGGCGTTATGCTGATTATCACCCTAAGTATGGTTGCGGCTATCCTAGGCTGGATGGAACTGCGCCCAGATTATGACACTGTCATTCATCAGCCTAAGGTTATGTTAAAACAGGCTTTGCCATTACTGGCAGTATTGGTCTTGTTGCCCGGATTTTCGCTTGTTTGCTATCCAGAAACAGAAACCAGATGGCCACGAATGCTCATAGCATTGGTGGCAGTTTCCCTGTTGCCGATCATGTTTGCTTTTCATCTCTTTCTATATCCAACTCAGGAATGGATACCCTTGATCCAAGGCGGCAGTATGACAAGGTGCATTGTGTTGATCCCTTTGCTTGCCAGTGTGGTTTTGTCTGCACAAATCTTTGTTCTGCGGCGCGGCGCGTCTAGCCAACCTGTCTTAGCTGGCATGCAGGCTGGTCTTATCGCTGGTGCTATTTCCACAATTGTTTATGCAAATTTCTGCACCGAAGATGACCCCATGTTTTACGGCATCTGGTATGGATGCGGAATCGCTATTTCTATGCTCATCGGGGCATTATCCGGATGGCGTTTTCTTCGTTGGTAGGGATAAAATAGGTTAGGACAGGGCTTTACGATAATCTGCCATGTCTTCGGCGGAAGGCTCATCCGCTAATCGCATCACAGGAAAAATAGATTTCAAGCGATGGTGATATTGACCAACACCAGATTCCAGATCTGATAATAGAATGCCATCAAACGCACTTGATCGCATGGCTTCATAAGTCCATTCAATCAGTTGCATATCTTCAATGCCCGTGATCAGATCAATCCGGCATGACAGTTTCCTTGCCGCGCGTGTCACCCGATCCTCATCCGGGCGAGAATAAAGCGCATAACGCTGTCGACTTTCGTTAACCGTAACTGGGATATCCTGATAGAACATTACGCTGTCAGGGTATAAACCAATCACTTGATTGGGAAAAATAAACAAATAAACCCAAGCCTTAGGCAATGAGGCCCATGGTTCTGGAAGATGTTTGATCATTTTACGGTAGAGTTTCACCGACCATAACGATCCAGGGGTTTCATTAAAATTGCCAATAGAAAGCGAGGTATCGCCAATCAGATTGCAGTCTATGTAATCTTTTCCATAAAGGTCCTGTAATCCCGGATGCGCCATTGGCACATGATAGCCTTCGTTATCCACATCACGAATGGCTTTCCAATTCACCGCCCATGTTTCACTTACAGTTGGGGATTGGCATGATACCAAATCACTGAGATGGTGCTTTTTCACCAGCTCATCATGAGGCGACAATATCTCACGCACAGATGGCTGGTCACCAGGCTTAAAGCGAATAAAGACAAAGCCGTTCCATATTTCACATTCAATCGGCTTTAAGCCCCATTCCACTGGATCAAGTTTTGGCAGTGTGCGCGGTTGGGCAGGGCCACGTAAAGTACCATCAAGATTAAAACTCCAGCCATGAAATGGGCAAACAATAGCTTTTTTGCAAATACCAGCTTCTTCTGATACCACCCGCGAGCCACGATGCCGGCAAAGATTATGAAAAGCCCGGATTACGCCATCATCACCGCGGATAATAAGAGCACGCTCATCAACGAGATCAAAGGTTAGGAATTGACCTTTTTCTGGCAAGTCACTCACATGGCAAACTAATTGCCAGTGGCGGCGAAACAGGGTTTCAGCCTCTAGCTCAAAGAGATCAGGGTTGAAATAAGTCCAACCGGGAAGACCATAGCGATCAGAGGGATCAATAAATGCTTCATCTGCCAATAGTCACTCCATAAAACTGTTGATTTCTTGACATAACTTATCCTAACCCAAAGTCATTTATGGGTGAAGATAATTTTTTTTCATCACAACCCAGCTGATCACATAAACCTTAAAAGGGATTCAATATCTGGCAGATTTTGGCAGTTTCCAAGAGCTTCTTCTAGTTTGTGACAATGCTGATCATCACATTTCTGGCCTGCCATATTCCTGAACTTTTCCCTAATGGTGTCATCACTAACGGCTTCTTCTGGGTCCCCTCTGGCTTCGGTTGGGGGTGAGACCAGATGCTGTCCATTATGTGTCTGGATAGTAACTCTGGCGATACGCTGGCGAGGAAAATGTGTGTTAAAATCGTTGTCGGGGGTGATCCGAACTTTCCTTGCCATGGCTTGAATATCCTTATTTTTTAACCCTTGATCTGAAATCTCACTGATCCCAATCGTGCCACGCAAGGCGGCGGCGGCAACCGAAAACGGCAAGGAATATTGCGCCTCTTCGGTGGTTTCTGCCATCGCACATAAACGCACCGCCTCATCAAAACTTTCCACATGAATGGCGGCGATCTGATCTGGGGTGATGGCGTGTTGTTTCACTAGCCCTAGCACCGCCTCTACCGCAGGTTGAGCCCAGCGGCACACGGGATAGAGTTTAATATATTGTTCGTTCATATAATGATGCTGACCAAGATCAGACCAATATTGCGATACTCCATCAGCTTCTACGCTGATTGCTGGGGCACCAGTGAACCCATCAGCCGCCAAATAGGCCGCACTAACCCCAGACATAGCACCCCATCCAGAGCCATCCTTTACCATGGTAGGAAAATCAATACACCGCATCATCTGGCTTCGGGGCCCATGATATTCCGCAATTCCCATGGCATGACGTGTTTTTTCCGCATCCATTCCCATCAGACGCGCACCAATCGCCGCCACAGTAACCGCAATCCATGCCCCTGAGGTATGATAATCCTTAACGCTGGCATGAAGGCTAATCCCTGCCCGTGCGCCAAACTCATAACCAATGACAAGTGCGGTCATAATCTCTTCGCTGTTCAGCTTGCCTTCTGCCTGTGCAATAGCCAAAAGCCCGGGGATCAATCCACACCCTATATGACCCTTAGTCAATTTCTGTCCATCATGGGCATCAACCGCATCAATCGTCATGCCATTAGCTAAGGCCGCCCCAACCGGACTTGCGGTGTTACCACTCCACCATATACCTGATTGATCACCGCCAAACATTCGCACCGCATGGGCGGTAATGATTTCGGATAATCTGGTTTTTGATGCGGCGGCAGAAACGCCGATTGTGTCCATCAATGATCGGTAGGCGCTATGCTTTGCTTGTTTGGGAATATCCTGCCATGTGGTGTCATGCAGATAAGAGATAATATCAGTCATGTGTTTCATCCTTAATTTTGGTCAGCAGTCTAGTTCCCTGACTGACTTTCATACCAATCTTGAAACGCCGCTTTAATGGTTTCCATGGCATGATCATCGACCTCAAGATGCATCACTAACCGCGTGGATGCGTCCCCCGGAGTTATCAGCACACCATGATCTGCAAGCACTTTGGCCAGATGATGAGCATCTATAGGCTGAGATGACTGAGAAGAGATAAAGATCATATTTGTTGCGGTCTCAATCGCCAATCCATCCATCGCGGATAAATAGGCCGCTAATTCAGCCGCTCGGTTATGATCATCGGTTAAACGCTCAATATGGTGATCAAGCGCATAAAGCCCTGCCGCCGCTAGCACCCCAACCTGACGCATACCGCCGCCAAGAAACTTTCGGATGCGCTTTGCTTTATTAATCATTTCTTGCGGCCCAACCAGAACAGAACCAGCAGGTGTGCCTAATCCTTTTGATAAGCATATGGACACCGTATCAGCGACCCCTGCCAGATCAGCCGGAGAAATATTTAGCGCTTTTACCGCATTGAAAAACCGCGCGCCGTCAAGATGCACTTGCATTCCTGCTGCTCGACCTGCGTCTGCCGCCGCCTGCATCCGGTCTAATGCAATGGCTTTACCGTGATGCGTGTTTTCAAGACAGAGCAACCGGCTGACAGGGCAATGAATATCATCTGGTTTAACGGCCCCACGAATAGCATCAGGCTCTAGCGCGCCATCAGCGCTGGTCTCAAGGGTTTCAAACATAATACCGCCCACAATAGCTGCGCCACCAGCCTCATCTGAAAAGACATGATATTGCTTGGCGGTAATAATCTCATCACCACGGCCACAATGCGATAGCATCGCTGACAGATTACTCATTGTGCCAGAAGCCATAAGCAATCCAGCCTCTTTGCCCAGCATTTCTGCCAAACGGTCTTGCAATAAGTTCACCGTGGGATCATCATCATAAACATCATCTCCAACCTCGGCGTTTGCCATCACTTGGCGCATATCTGGCCCCGGTGTGGTCACGGTATCTGATCTTAAATCAATCCATGGCGTGTTACGTGGGCTTGCCTTTATGGCCTGATGATAGCTGGACATGATCTTCTTCTCTCCTAGGCTTCATATCTTTTCTGGCGTTATCGTTCTCGTGGCGGTTGATCAAACGGCTCAGTGGTCATCTCAAGATGCAGTTTATCCCCATCATAGGGATGATTTCGGGCAACTTCCTCATTCAGTTCAACACCAAGCCCGGGGGCATCAGGAACAATCACATAGCCATCTTCCATCCGCATTGGCGTGGTTAGGATATCTGCATGAAAACCGCCCCATTCCTCAATGCTCTCAAGGATCAGGAAATTTGGTGATGCTGCCGCAACCTGAACATTTGCTGCGCCCACAATTGGCCCACAATACAAATGCGGGGCGATTTGAGCATAATGCACCTCTGCCATGGCGGCAATTTTCCTCGCCTCAAGAATGCCGCCAACACGGCCAAGATTCATCTGCAGGATAGAGGCCGCACTATGGGCCAACACGCGCCCAAACTCAAACCTTGTGGTCAATCTTTCCCCTGTGGCAATAGAGATGCTAGTCGCTTGGGCAACCTCTGCCATGCGTTCTGGCATATCTGGCGGCGTTGGCTCCTCAAACCACAACGGGTCATAAGGGGCAATGGCACGCGCCATACGTTTCGCCCCTGATACCGAAAATTGCCCATGAGTGCCAAATAGCAAATCAGCTTTATCCCCAACTGCCTCGCGCAGGTGCTTACAAAACGCAACGCTCAGGTTCAAATATTCCTGATCTGGTTGCCGCCCATCATAGATGGTGTAAGGGCCAGCAGGATCAAATTTCAATGCTGTAAAGCCTTTATTCAGATACATAGCAGCCCGATTAGCCGCGACTTCGGGATCACAATAAGCCTTGGGGTTTTGGCCTTTTGCCTCACTGTTTTTGATATCATCCGCATCAGGATAAATATAAGTATAGCTTCTTAGGCGTTCTCTTACCTTACCCCCAATCAAATTATGAACGGGCTGATCTGCTGCCTTGCCGATAATATCCCAACAGGCCATTTCCAGCCCGCTCCAGGCCCCCATCATCGTAACATCTGGGCGATGCGTGAAACCAGACCCATGAACCCTTCTGCCCATCACCTCAATCTGATGGGGATCGGTACCTTGGATATGGCGAGCAAAAATATCGCGGATGATATGGGCAACGGTATGCGGTCCTACTGTCGCCACATAACATTCGCCATAACCAACAATGCCATTATCTGTGACCAGTTTCACAAAGATGAAATAACGGCCACCAAATCCGGGTGGCGGATTACCTACAACAAAAACTTCACAATCTTGCAGCTTCATGATGTGCCTTCCTTTGTTATCGGTTCCTGTTTAGGTCTGACCACAAATCATCACCATATCTGATTGCGACTGGCTAATGCCTATATGAAGCCAAGACATGACCAGAAATACCGCAGATATGAGAATGTTTAGCGTAAACGCATCATGATTATGGGTATTCATATCATCTCCTGACAACACTATTCATCGCGTCATCCCCAAAGAATTACTATCGTTAGGGCTTTGCGTCACTTGAATCAGGATAGATTAGAGTAATGCTATGGCGCGTCAATAGGCTTTCACGCCCCTTTTGGGCATATTTTCAGGTCACAGTTTTCGCAATGTTTTGGTGGCGGCGTCATCAATTTCCATACCATTATCCGCAATGACCACACCAAACCAATCCTTTGCCTGAGCAACAGAATAGCGTTCCAACATGACATCCCTAAGCACCGCTTGCGGATCGCGATGAAAGGGATCGCCATATCCGCCACCGCCAGGTGTCGCGACAACAACCCGATCACCGGATTTAAGGGGGATATCCTGTTGTTTTGAAAGATGCGGTGGTGTATGTGGCACACCATCACGCCAAACGGTTACCTGATTTAACGCCCCATCCTTACCGCCTAAAACCCCTTGTGGGCCATAGCGACCATGATCCATCACAAAACTTGCCCTCGCTTCAGCATGGCGCAATTCTACCTCATACTCTAAGCCAAAGCCGCCCCGATGAAAACCTGCCCCACCTGATCCTTCGCGCAGAGCATAGCGATGATACAACACCGGAAAAGCTTGTTCCATAATCTCAACTGGCGGGGCTTTGGAGATACCAATCGTAGAACAGCCATTTGCCAATCCATCATGATCCGCATTGCCACCATAGCCCCCACCCGACAGTTGATACATTACAAAATCTTGTTTCTTTTCCGCGTTATAACCGCCAAGTGCAAAGTTACCACTTGTGCCTGCTGGAGCCGCCGTCACCCGATCTGGCAGAGGGTTAACAAGCGCGGCAAATACCGCTTCGGCGATGCGCTGTGACACTTCTGCTGCACAGCCAGAAACCGGTCTGGGATAACGGGCATCAAGGAATGTGTTTTCAACACCGACCACCTCAAGAGGTTCAAATGCCCCGGAGCTAATGGGCACCTCAGGAAAGATATGACGCATCGCCAGATAAACAGAACTAAGGGTTGTTGCTAACACTGAATTCATTGGTCCAGTGCATGGGGGACTCGATCCCGCGAAATCAAAACGCAACTGATCTTCTTGCTTAGTTATCGAAAGGCGAATTGCCAAAGGTTCATCCACTACCCCATCGCTATCAACCCATGCCACCGACTGATACTGACCATCAGGGATTTGGCGGATTAAAGCGCGCATCTGGGTTGAAGCACGGGACCGTAATTCGGCAATGGCCTCGGCCATGACCTCATCCCCATAACGATCCATGAGGGCATTCAACCGATCTTCACCAACCTTTAGCGCCGCCGCTTGGGCCATCACATCACCAATTCGCTGATCCGCAACGCGGATATTGCTACAGATGATGGCATAAATCTCTTCATCTAACTTGCCTTGCTTAAACAACCGCACTGGCGGCAGGCGCAGACCTTCTTGTTCAACGGCAGTGGCAGAGGCCGAAAACCCACCTGGCACAGACCCGCCAGTATCTGGCCAATGCCCAGTGTTTGACAGCCAGCAAAACAGTTTGCCTTTGCGGTAAAATGGCCGTGCAAAACGCACATCCATTAAATGCGTGCCCCCCAAATAAGGGTCATTCACAATATAAATATCATCTGGTTGAGGCGCAGGTGTCAGGCCTGCGTTAATGCGAGCGATCAGAGTTCGGGTCGAATATTGCATTGTCCCAACAAAAACCGGAAGCCCCCCTGCCCCTTGGGCAATTAAGGCACCATCTTCGGCAGCATAAATTCCGTCTGAACGATCATTTGCCTCAGCAATCACCGGCGAGAAAGCTGCCCGTGAAAAGCTCAAATCCATCTCATCACATACTTGCTGAAGTCCATACTGAATAACGCTAAGAGTAATAGGATCAATAGCCATTGACTAAGCCTTCTCTTTGATTGAGCCGACATGAATGATGAGATTGCCCTCATCGTCAGAGGTGACATGATCACCGGGTTCTACCAAAATGGTGGTATCCATTTGCTCAACGATAGCCGGGCCATCAAACGCAGCATCCACTGGCAAAGCTTCGCGCTGATAAACCGGTGTATCATGAAATCCACCATCAAAATAAACAGGTCTTGTGTCTGTTTGTGCATCAGCTAATCTTGATTTCCGCCCAGAGGGGTCGATCAGTTGCGACAAATCAAATGCTGCCCGGCGACCAATTACCGAGGTATTAACATTAACAATATTCGCCTTAATATTATCTAGCCTGACGCGAAACCGGTTAAAATACACCTCTTCAAATCGGCGCTGAATATCATCAATGCTGATGGGCAAAGGCAAGTCATCAAATACCACATTCAAAATATGTGTCTGACCAACAAATTGCATATCCAGACTGCGATTGATCTGAAGCGATAGGATTTCAACTGGCTCTTTTCTGATGATATCTTCGCCGTTGCGTTCTTGGAGTATAAACACCTCATTCAGCACAGCTTCGTCCAGCTTTGCCAGTGGTGTGTTGATGGTTTGGACAAAATCTTGGCGCAGATCAGCCACCACACATCCCAGCGCATTAGTGATGCCAGGTCTAGCCGGAACAAGCACAGTTGGGATTGCCAATTCTTTAGCTATGGAAGAGGCATGAAGCGGCCCTGCCCCACCAAAGGCAAAGAGGCTAAAATCACGCGGATCAGCACCAAGTGACACCAACACCATCCGGATCGCCCCAGCCATTTTGGCATTTGCCACCATCACCACCGCGGCAGCAGCGGCAGTGGCATCAATATTAAGGGGCTGACCTAGTTTTGTATCAAACACCGCATTAATCGCATCAAGACTAACGCCGCCTTCAACAGATTTCATTTTGTTCAGCTTAAGCCGCCCAAGAATCAGATTGGCATCAGAAATTGTCGGCTGATCCCCGCCCCTTCCGTAACAAATCGGCCCAGGATTAGCCCCAGCGCTATCAGGCCCAACCTCAAGCAGGCCTGCGGCATTAACCCGGGCAATCGAACCACCACCCGCCCCAACGGTGCGCACATCAATCATCGGGACATGGATTGGCATTGCATATTCAATTTCAATTTCGTTTGATACCGACGGCTTGCCATTCTTAATCACAGACACATCGGTCGAAGTGCCGCCCATATCATAGGTGATGAGATGATTAAGGCCTGCCGCCTGTCCAGTATGAAGTGCTGCAATCACCCCTGACGCTGGGCCTGACATGACTGTTTTTGCCGCCTCACGCGCCACATCTTTACTTGATACCGTGCCGCCATTCCCGTTCATCACCAGCATTTCGCTAGCAAACCCATTGGCCTTTAGCTCCCCCACCAATCGGTTTACATAACGTTCCAGCAAGGGCTGTACCGAGGCATTAACCGCCGCCGTTACCCCACGCTCAAACTCTCGGCTTTCTGATAACAGAGCATGCCCCATGGTGATGTAATTATTAGGCCAGAGTTCCGCGGCAATTTCAGCGGCGCGGCGTTCATGATCAGGGTTGGCATAGGCATGAAGAAAATGAATGACCAACGATTCACAGCCTTTATCAAGAAGGCTTTTGACCACCTGCCGCATTCCATCTTCATCTAACGGGGTGACCACACGACCAGCATAATCCATGCGCTCAGCCACCTCACATCGCAAATCTCTTGGGATAATGGGCAGAAACTCACCCTTCATCCCATAGGGTTGGGGACGCGTACGACGACCGAGTTCCAGTACATCTCGAAACCCTTGTGTGGTGATTAAACCCGTTCGAGATAACTTTCTTTCCAACACCGCGTTGGTGGTTGTGGTGGTCCCATGGATCATTAAATCCACTTGCGGCAATTCTGCCCCAGCCTCTTTCAAGGCTGAAAGAACTCCATACGCCTGATTGTCCAGTGTCGTTGGCACTTTGGCAATTGATACCGTACCCGTCTGTGTTTCCAGCATGACCATATCAGTAAAAGTGCCACCGACATCTACACCGATCACATGCCGTGATGTTTTGGAATTCGCCATCCATCCAACCAAAAGTTAAATCTTGTCTGCGTTAAAATTGTTTGTGTACAAATGGTTTCAAGATTTCTGATCATTTGTCAAGTTAACAAAATCATCTTAGGATAGTTTCTATGGTTATATCCTCATTCTTATTTGGTTTTGCCAGTATGGCGCGTCTAGGGCTTATTGCCATTGCGGCTGTTATCTCTGTCTTATGTCCTATGCGTTCTGCGCTTGCCCATGCATCAGGGCAGAGCTTTGTGATGCTACTACCCACCGGGGTTTATACGGTCACAGGGGTTATCGTTGTTGGGCTTACGATTGTGTTGCTTGCGGCAACACCGCCTGGTGGATTATCGCGCCTGATAAAACCAAGACCATTATTTTCAATGCCTCGGTCTAGGCGCGTGATCCGTTTTATCCATGCCCTTGCTGGGGTAGGATTTTTCTTTCTCATCATGCGCGGGGTTCAGGGATCAACCGATCCTTTGCGAAACCCTTTGCCCTTAGGGTTTTGGGTGGTGTTCTGGATGGCACTCGTTATGGTTGAAGGCTTATTGTTCAGCGTTTGGTCATGGTTAAATCCTTGGGTCTTTGCCTATCATTTGATGCGTCGGACAACACGATGGCAAGTGAAACGCGACTGGCCTCGGCGATGGGGGGCATGGCCTGCGGTGATCACACTTTTTGCTTTTGCTGGGTTCACGCTTGCTGATCCAGCCCCAAATGACCCGATGCATCTGGCACGGGTGATCATGGGGTATTGGCTGTTCACCCTAACGGGAATGTTATTATTTGGGTTTCGGACTTGGTCACGCCATGTTGAGGTCTTTTCGCTGTTCTTCGCCTGGTTTGGACGCTTACGCATGCTGTCTGTAAAACAGCGCCAATTATGTCTTGGGTTACCGGGTTGGCAAATCTTTCAGCTTAAAACCCCTGCTCAAGCTAACACTGGCCTGTCATCAGCAATTTTTGTTCTGATGATGCTAGGGGTTGGGTCGTTTGATGGCTTTAACGAAACATTTTTCTGGCTCGGCTGGATTAATGTTAATCCTCTCGATTTTCCTGGGCGATCCGCCATTATTTTTCAGACCCTTGGCGGATTATTGCTAGCTAATCTTTTGCTTGTAGCGGTTTTCGGAATGTTAATTTGGTTGGGCCATCTGGCAGCAAGCGACACCGCGTATTTACATCACCGCTTGGCTGATTTGATTCGCGCTTATGCCCCTTCACTTTTGCCTATTGCGCTGGCTTATCATATTGCGCATTACCTGCCCTCTTTGCTGGTTGATGGGCAATATGTTCTGTTGATGATGGATGGGCTAATGGGTTCAGACGTGCATTTACTGGGGCTTGGGGGTTTTCATGTCACAGACGGGTTTTTTAAGCATCAGGATACGGTACGGATCATCTGGCTCACCCAAGCTGGGTGCGTTGTCACTGGTCATGTCCTATCCGTTTTATTAGCCCATCATATTGCAGGCGGCTTCTATCATAACCGATGGGAAACCATGATTAGCCAAATGCCTTTGGCCTTTTTCATGGTGGCATATACGTGGCTGGGATTATGGTTGTTAGCTTCTCCAAAAGGGGGCTAGACAAACGGGTTAACTTATGGGCAAACTGTTTGTGTACATACATAAAAATTATAAAAAAATTGTTCATCATTCAGGGAGGTCAACAATGACAAATCAACCGAAGAAAATTCTGACGCCTCGCCGTCAGGTAATTAAAGGCATCGCCGCAGGCGCTGCACTTGGTGCAACTTCTATCCCTCTTTGGGGTCGTTATGCCCAATCACAAAGCTCTGAGCCGATCAAAATTGGTTTTCAGGTTCATAGGACAGGCATTGGGGCGGCTTATGGGCGGTGGTATGACCGTACCACCATGGCAGCCGTTGCCAAGATCAATAGCGAAGGCGGTATTAATGGGCGCCAGGTTGAGATCGTTTCCGAAGATGATGGAACTGATCCTAAACGCGGCGCTGAAGTGGTTGAAAAATTTGCCACGCAACATAACACCGATTTGGCGTTTGGCACGCTGTTCAGCCATGTGGTTTATGGTTCTGCCCCGCGCGCAGGTGAACTGAAGATACCTTACTTTGTGGTGTCAGAAGGCCACCATGTTGCTAGCGGTGCGCTTAACCGTTATACCATGCAGCCTGGCATTACCGATGTGAAAAGTCAGGTTCAGGCCATGGCACCATATGTTGCCAGCACGCTCGGCAAGAAAGTGACCATGATCTATCCAGATTTTGCTTTTGGTCATGATCACCGTGATTATTTCTCTGCCGCCATTGAACGCGAGGGTGGCACCGTAGTGGAAAAAATTGCTATTCCGCCAACAGAAACCTCATTCACCAAATATTTCCCGAAAATCCCTCGTGATACCGAGGTGATTTATCATGTTATGGTGGGCCCTGCTGTGCTTACCTTTGTCAAGGAAATGGGTGAGTTTTTCGGCAGTTCACGACCAGAAATCTTTGGCTTTATTGACAGTCTTGAGGCCGTGGACTTATCTAGCCCTGGGCTAGAGTTCTTGGAAGGCACTTATTTCTGGGAAGGCAATCCACGCTACGCTCAAGCGAACCAATCCGAATATGATAAGGCTTACCGTGCCGCAGTCGGTGTTGACAATAATGGCGCATCAGTATCTGATTCCAAAGATGTAGCTACCTATGCCCATATGTTTGGCTGCTGGGAAACTCTCCACATTGTCAAAGCGGGAATGGAAGCCTCGGGCTATCGCGGTACAGGTGATCGCGCCAAGTTGATCGAAGCGGTTGAAGCCATGACGGATATGCCGCATTCCCATGCGCATCCGCAAGGGGCCAAACGCTTTAACGGCAAAACCCATCAGGTATTTGGGCATCAGTATATTACACGGGTATCCAATGGACGTCTGGAGCTTGCCCACACAACATCCATTGAAGATACGCTGTATCCTGATGAAACGGATTACACAACACAATCCTTCTAATCAACACAACCACCCTTCTCCGATATGTCGGGGAAGGGTATTTTTCTGACCAATTATGGAATTAGCACCTTACCTTATCCTAGGATGTATTGAAGGCCTCGTTACAGCGGCGGTGCTTGCCCTGATGGCGGTTGGCCTTAGCCTTGTTTTTGGTGTCATGCGCGTTGTCAATGTCGCGCATGGCGAGTTTTTTATGCTAGGGGCCGTATTAGCATGGTTTGTTGCTGATCAGCTTGGCGGACATCCTGCCATTGCTTTTCTGGCGGCCTTAATCATAGCTCCTCTTTTGGTGGGAACACTTGCCATGCTCGCGGATATGACGATCCTGAAACGCATATCCTATGATCCTGAACGAACGATAGTTGCCACAATTGGACTGCTTTATATTATTCAGCAACTAACTCTGATGACTTATGGTTCGAATGCCCGGCCCGTTGAACCGCCTTTTAATCAACGGATTGCGATCCCCTGGTTTGAGTGGACTGATGGCGGTCTTTCCCTTTACTGGCCATGGGGGCTTGGTACCACAAGTTATAAGCTTGCGGTCATTGGCTTTGCGATCATACTTTTGCTGGGCATCTGGGTGCTAATGACACGCACACGCATAGGGCTAATCATGCGTGCAACGCAACTTGATCGCGATGTTGCGCAGGCTTATGGCATCAATGTTGATCGTGTTTATGCGATGGTTTTTGGCCTAGGCGCAGGCCTTGCGGCGTTGGCGGCGGTGCTAATTGTTCCTATTCAGCAAGCGCATTATCTGATGGGACATGATCCGCTTTTGCTGTCGTTTATCGTGGTGATTATTGGGGGACTAGGCAGTCTGGTTGGCACTGTGATTGCGGCGGTGATGATCGGGTTAAGTGATGGGTTAATCTCTGTTTTCTTTACTCCTACTCTTGCTAAAATTATTGCGACCTTAATGGTCACTTTTGTTCTGATTTTCCGACCATCCGGATTAATGGGAAGCAAATGATGATGAGCGATAGCAAAAAATCTGTTGTTTTCCATCTGGGGTTTTTAGCCCTGTTGTTACTGCTTCAGTTCATTTTACCAGCCTACCATCATGGCAATCTGGCGCGCATTATGGTGCTGGCTACCTATGCAATGGGTTATAATATTTTGTTTGGCTATACGGGTCTGCTTAGCCTCGGGCACGCCATGTTTTTTGCCGCTGGAATGTATGGTATGGGGCTGACTATGACGCATCTGGGGTGGACAGCTGGCCCTGGGATGTTGGCAGGATTGCTGGCAGGGGTATTGGTGTCTGCGGGCATTGGATTTCTGGCACTTCGCACAAGTGGCGTGTCTTTTATGATTGTTACCCTGATGTTTGCCCAAGCAGGGTTTTTGACCATTCTTTATTTTGGCGAATGGACCCGCGGTGATGAAGGTTTCGTGATAAGGCAGGCTGATCGGGTTTTTGCTGGAATAGACCTTAGCCATCCTACCTACCGTTATCTGGCGGCATTATTGCTGTTTGGGATTTGTCTCATGCTGACCATCCGTTTAATGCAAAGTCGATTTGGTCATGTTCTCATCGCTATTCGTGAAAATGAGGAGCGCACCCAAATGCTGGGCTATGATGTGCATTTCCACAAATGGATGGCTGTGATTGCATCAGGAACCATGGCCGCAGTGGCAGGCGCAGCATACGCGCTATTGTTTGGGTATGCAGGGGCAACTTTTGCTTCGGTGCAGTATTCTATCTTCCCGCTATTATGGGTGCTTCTAGGTGGCGCAGGAACAGCGTTAGGGCCGTTCATTGGAACGCTTTTCATGTTCTATCTTATTGATTTATCAAGCTCTTTAACAACTGCTTATATGCTTATTGCTGGGGTTGCTTTGGTATTACTTACGCTATTTTTGCCTCAAGGTCTGGTGGGTGAATGGCGCAGAAAGATGATGCCATGGCTGACATGACCACCCCACATATCACCACTAAGGGGCTAAGCCGGAATTTTGGCGGTCTGATCGCCGTTAATGCCGTAGACTTTGAGGTACCCAAAGGGGAAATCAGAGCTATCATCGGGCCTAACGGAGCAGGCAAATCCACCTTTGTTGGCATGTTATGTGGACGCATTGCGCCTAGTTCGGGTGAGATTATGTTCGCGGGTCAAAATATTACCGCCATGCCTGCCCATCGCCGGATTAGACAAGGCATGGCTTACACCTTTCAGATCACCTCTATCTTTGCCCGCCTTACCCTCAAAGAAAATGTCCGTTTGGCAACCTCATGGCGCTGGAATGGTGATGAGTCGGCTATTGAAGAAGCGACACATGCGGCGCTGGAACAAGTTGGGCTAGCTGATCGGATGCATCAGATTGCAGGTGATTTAAGTTATGGCCATCAACGCTTATTAGAAATTGCCATGGGTATTAGCCAGCACCCTGAATTGTTGATCCTTGATGAGCCAACCCAAGGTCTGGCTGATAGCGAGATTGCTAGTTTTGTAAAACTTATTCGTGATCTTGGTGGGGACATGACCATTTTGTTGATTGAACACAACATGAATGTTGTCATGGATACGGCTGATAAAATCACCGTCCTAAATTTGGGAACAGAGCTTGCTACGGGGACGCCACAAGATATCCGAGCCAATAAAGCGGTGCAAACAGCTTATCTAGGAGAGACCCATGCTTGAGATGCGATCGGTTTCATCTGGCTATGATGGGGCGCGGGTCCTGCAAGAGGTTTCGCTTAGCCTTTCCGCAGGTGAGATTGTATGTATTCTTGGGCGCAATGGTGCCGGAAAAACGACGATGATGAAAACAATCATGGGTCTGATCCGTGCTGATAGCGGACAAATTCTTTATCATGGCACTGATTTGCTGGATGTGCCCCCTCATCAGATTGCTGGTCTTGGGATTGGTTATATTCCCCAAGGGAGGCGGTTGTTTTCTGAACTGACGGTCGCAGAAAACCTAGAAATAGGTTTGATGGCTGGCGGAAAAGGGAATGCCACGCGCGATAAGGTTCTGGTGATGTTTCCGCGGCTGGCAGAGAGGCTTCATCAGCGTGCCAACACGCTGTCAGGAGGCGAGCAACAAATGCTAGCAACCGGACGTGCCTTATGCCTTGAGCCGCAAATGCTCCTGCTGGATGAACCTACCGAGGGGCTTCAACCCTCAATGATTGCACTCATTCGCGATACCGTGGTGGCGTTAAAAGAAACAGGCGTTGGTATTTTGTTGGTTGAACAACGCGTTGATGCGGTGCTTTCCATCGCTGATAAAGTGATGTTTCTTGAGAATGGCAAAAGCCAAGATATCATGCCTGCCAGCACGCTTCGTGAAAATCCAGATTTGCTTAAAAAATATATTGGCGTTTAACCAGATCAGATCAGCTTTTTAAGCAAGCTCAAAAACACATCTTTTTCTTTATCTGATAAGGGTTCTAGCGTCTCTTTTGTTACCGCATGCGCAGAGCTTACGACCTTAAGATAAAGCTGTTGTCCCGCTGAAGTTGGCTTGAGAATTAAACGCCGCAAATCAGAGGATAATGGCTCAGAAGAAATTAATTCCCGTAATTTTAACCGATCAACTACCCCCTTAATGGTGGCAGCGTCCATTGCGGTTAATCGGCCTAATTCGTTTTGGGACGCCTGCCCTAACTGGCATAATTTTGATAGCGCTGAGAATTGAGTTGGCGTTAATTCAGGTATTAGCCTTGAGAAAATGGAAAGATGCCGTTGGCTGACCCCGCGCAGGATAAAACCCACCTGATCTTCAAGTAAATAATGATCTTTACCCAAATTGCTTACCTCACTGTCAGAGTGGCGGTGATCTTCATCTACTGTTTTTAAACTTTTGCTTTGGGATTTGGACATAATGATCTTCTTTATCCGTGGTTATGCCCCGTTTGGGGCTATGCTGATGGTTAGACTGAATTGGATATTGACAGCGGCAAGCCAACATAGCAAATTAGTTTGTATGCTAACAATTAATTTATCATGACCATGACATCTAGCGCGAGTTATTATCGACCTCATCATATTGATGATGCCTTGAATTGGCTTAGTCATCAAGGTGGTATTATTGCGGCCGGATGCACGGACCTTTTGCCTCTTACCAGTTCGCCCGAGCTTTCTGGAAAGGTTCTTGATGTCACTGCGATAGCCGATATGCGAGGCATTACTGATGAAGGAGATTATCGCCGGTTCGGCGGGGCCACCACATGGACAGACTTGATCCGTGCAGATTTGCCCCCTGCTTATGATATGCTCAAACTGGCGGCACGTGAAATAGGCTCCATTCAAATTCAAAACGCTGGTACGATTGCTGGCAATATTTGTAACGCCTCCCCTGCTGCTGATAGTGTGCCTTGTCTTCTTAACCTAGACGCTAGCGTGGAATTAACTTCATCTAAGGGCAAGCGGGTTATTCCCCTTGATCAGTTTATCTTAGGCCCGCGTAAGACAAACCGCCAAGCGGATGAGATTGTGACCGCAGTTCTTGTGCCTAAAGCTGCAGAAATTGGATGCTCTTCGTTTAGCAAATTAGGGGCACGAAAATATCTGATTATTTCTATCGCTATGACAGCAGCAAGATTAGAAGCAAATGAGGGCAAAATTACTAACGCGGCGATTAGTATCGGATCATGCAGTCCTGTTGCAAAACGCCTGACCAAGGTAGAAACATCCTTAAGCGGTGTCTCGGTTACCTCATCACTTCGTGCAGACCAAATCCTATCAAAAGAAGACATTACAAGCGTCATCGCACCCATTGATGACGCGCGTGGCACAGCAGATTACCGGATGGAAGCCGCCGCGGTGTTGGTGATAG